>Ga0182011_10003845_pt1 | contig 12181 bp, 6 predicted proteins | sample 711E1DmetaG_FD_120481 | JGI IMG/M metagenome (GOLD analysis project Ga0182011, IMG submission 120481) | Permafrost microbial communities from Stordalen Mire, Sweden - 711E1D metaG | ecosystem: Environmental > Terrestrial > Soil > Wetlands > Permafrost | place: Sweden: Stordalen | collected... | reverse complement strand
GTATCACAAACGATGTTCCCTACCGCGTCCCTTACTTTTAATACTGCTTTAAACGTTCCATTCGTATCATAACTATGACCTACGTTTGCCGAAGTGTCAGAGGCAATCCATTGTGATCCGTCACCGAATATCCATTCCATAGTGTCGACGCCGCCGAACGGCGCGATTGCCGATCCCCTGAATTGGGCCATATCGTTCTGAAGAATCGTCACGCTGTCGCGCTGCACCGTATCGGTTGCCGAGCATACGGTGGCCTGCACGACAGGTTTCGAACTCAATATTTTTACGGTAATGGAGGTCCTTGCCGAGTATAGCCCGGAATCGCTTATTGCGCGAACCGCAATGTTCATTGAACTGGAACCGGTTTTAGGCGCAATTGATAATGAAGCATTTTGGGTGGTGGTATCAGGATTTGCGCCTCCCGTGGTATACCACTGATACGACGCGATCCTTGTTGACCCCGTGGTCAATCCCAGCACGGGAATCGCGATTGTTTTCGCCGTGTCAGCGACAACCATGTCCGACGCCTGCACCATCATGTTATTCGTAAAACTCGTTGCGGGCCTCAGATAAATGTCCGCGCCCATCACCGTCTTGCCTTCATTGACGGAAACCCCGCTTATCGCCCCTACTAGGCCGTTAATGGTATCGGGAACATATATCCTGAGAGACGCCTCGGAAGCCGGAACATTTGTAAGCATATACTGGCCGCTGCTTGATGCCGTGTCCGCGAGCCCTCCGGCCAATGCCAGAACCTGGGCTTTGGCTACCGGACGGTTCAAGGTATCGTAGACCGTTCCTGTGATTGTTCCACCTTGATCCTGGAGACTAAGGTTGGGAATGAAGGTCGTATCGTCAGCGATACCGCGCAGGCCTTCGAGCTTAGCGCATCCCACGCCGGTCTTTGCCGAAATTATTTGCAGCGAAGAATCTTTTGACACCTTGCTTAATATATAAACACCGGCGTTGTTGGTAAGTCCTGTTATTGCCTGGTCGGCAACCATGACTCCGGCAAGAGGCACCGGGGCTGAACTCTGAACGATTTTCCCCTTTAACAGGTAATACCGGCTTGTCATCTGTATCGGTTCCTGTAAAACCACGCTGTCGCCATAAGCGCTGACCTGGGCAGAGTAGGTTTTGACGGCGTCATAATCGGCAAACTGCACTTTCAAGGTGTATGAGGCGGGGGCAACTTTGTCGAGCACGAAAAATCCGGCGCTGTCGGAAAGCGCCATGACCGTTCCGGCGGTTACCTGCACGCCCGGCAGGGGCCTGCCTTTGGTGTCGTTTACCTGGCCTGTAATCGCGCCCCACAGGTGCTTTTGCGCGACTGTTGTCGGCGACTCCTTGGTGCAGAATAAGAACACAAACGCCCCTATTGAAATAATAGAGAAAAGAACAACAAGAACTTTTTTCATGAAACCTCCATTTATTTTGGTGATAGGGCATTGCCTGAAAAGAGATTAATTATCCTTGAATTGAAACATTGTTTGAACTATGATTCGTGTGACGCCCCTTGGAAGTACCCGACGGGGTATTGTTTGATTCCCTTGATTAATGCAAATACACTCTCTTCATTTTTATCATCCCAATCATAAAAATCACTTGCCGTTCTAAGCATGAAACTTTTCATTCTTATAAGGCCTTTAGGCGCTGCCGCTTCAACAGGTAAGAAGTTCAGACTTTCTTCATCCCTCCATCCCGGCCATCCAGTTTCAGGAGTTATGCTCTTTATTTGCAGATTGCACAGTTGACGCAGCCAATTTCATATGCATCGGCACCATTTGTTTCGAAATCGTTTACCTATGCCATCAACCAATCCAAAACATCATGGCCAGCCTCGCATCAAAGTATAAAATCGAAAAATTATCAAATAATCAAGGATCCTGAATGCACCGAACACTGCAGCCATAGCCCTTGGATAGCTGGCTGTGGGTAAGATCCAAGGATATTCCCCAACAATACGACGATACTGCGCTTTGAGCAGTAGATGTCCACCAATTACCCCAACTACCAATACTCCCAAATGCCCCAGTATTTGAGTAGCGATATCCACCAGGAAGAGCCAGGAAATCGGTTGAATCAGTGGCCCCCGAATTGGAGGTCCAATGCATGGTGCCGGCTTCTTTCAGCGCGCTTGCTGCGACGTTCGCTCCGCCAAGGTAGTTGATAAGCATAGTCCATTCTGAGTCCGACGGCACATGCCAACCTTTCGGAGCAAGTTTCCCGGAGTTTACGGCGTACCAATTATATAATGCTCCATATGCGTCTTTGTACGTAGCTGAATCGTTATTATACCAACAATATCCCGGCGTAGCTGACGACCCCAAAGAATTCCACGCGGACACGTCAGAAACTAATGGTATTGCAGAACCATCGTTATATCTGGCTGTTTTCAGGTTCTCCATCATCCAGATTTGGGTCCCTATTTTAACGGTGCGATACACATGACCGTCAATATCGGCTGCGGTGCCCCCCGTAATGGCGTTCACGGTAAACAGTGCACCAGCGCTCGTTGCATTCGGCAAAGTGCCATTGAACACTTTTACCGTATAAGTTCCCGCATTAGCCGGAACTACACTTGTTATTACATAGCTCGATGAAGTCGCTCCGGAAATTGCAGTGCCGTCTTGGTACCATTGATACGAAAGCGGCGCCGTTCCTGTTGCCGTCACGCTGAATGTGTCGCTTTGACCAACGGTAACAGTATCTGATTGGGGCTGAAAAGTGATACCCGGCGCTGTCACTTGCGCGGGATTCACCGCCAGCATCGCCCCGGTACTCGTTGCATTCGGTAAAGTTCCATTTGATATCGTGACAGTATATGTTCCTGAATTGGCCGCCTGAACATTCAATAATATATAACTCGATGAAGTCGCCCCGGAAATTACGGTACCGTTTTGGTACCATTGATACGATAGTGGCGCCGTCCCCATTGCCGTCACACTGAACGTGTCATTCTGACCGGCCGTTACGGTCTGTGATTTCGGTTGGGTAGTGATGCTTGGCCCCATTAGCGCCGTGCTCGTGTCGCTCACGATTATCGTCCAGGTCAGCGTATCCAGCCCGCCTTTTCCGTCCTTAGCGAGCACGGAAACCGTATGGCTGTCTATGTCTGCTTTTACAGGCGTCCAGGAAATAACCCCCGAAGTTAAAGTCATTCCCGCAACGCTGTCTTTAAAGGCGTATTTAACCGTGTCACCGTCTGTATCAGTTGCATTTATTGTGTCTTTATAAAGATTGCCGACGGTTGCTGTTGCAAGCATATCTGTGGGTTTAGTGGAAAAAACGGGAGGATTGTTGTTCGGATTCCCGATCCACCCGCCTTCGTGATAGAGCGAATCGATTTCGGCAGGGGAGAGGGCGTGGTTGTAAATACGAATATCGTCAATAGATCCTTTTAAGAACGTATTATCGCCGCCATGAAGACCGATTTGAAGCGGGCTCGTGGTCGTGCGCACTACCCCGGTCCGAGGAAAAGTTGTATCTTTAGCGCCATCAATGAATAAATTGACAAAGGTCCCGTCATAAGCCATACCAACAAAGTGCCAATTGCCTTGAGGTATCTGCTTGCCTATTAATGTGTGATTTACCTCCGTTCCTGTTGCAAAACCTGTCGCGAGGCGACTGGAAACAGTTCCTAAACTAATTGTTTCGTATTGGTTGGGATTTACTTTAGAAACAAACGGTACGTCCGTAACGGTCGCGGGAATATTTACCCAGCAAACAACGGAATGCTGATTCACGTTTAAAATAGTCGAGCTTCCACAATCAATATAATTACTTGTACCATTGAATTGATACGCCCTACTCGCATTCCCAAACCTGTCACTCGTCAACGTTGCCCCACTCACTGTTCCATTATTACCGTTTCCACTTTCATCTTTCGCGTTTCCGTTGAACGGATAGTACGCCACCAGACCTTTCTTTAATCCCGTCGCGGTGTCGGGTTTCTGCGCGGCGACTCTTCCCGTGAATTGCCAATAGTCGGCCGCGGGGCCGCTTTTGCCGGATTTCATCGCCTCCACCGCCCACCAGACCGTGCGGCCGCTGTCGATTCTCACGCGCAGGGTCGTATCGATCAATCCCTGCGCGATCACGGTCACCGGAGGCTTATTGCCTGTATCGCAAAAGACCGTATAGGTGATAGGCGACCCTGGGACCTTGTTCCAGACTAGCGTTACGCTGTCGATCGCGCTTTTATTCGTATCGTTATCCGCGGGGGCCACGAGCGTTGGTTTTGGTATTGACGACGCAATCGCTTTTATAACCACCGTGTCCGATACCAGCTCACCCGCGGCATCGAGGACGGAAAATACCGCGAAAAACGTTCCCTCCTTCGAATACTTATGGTTTATCGACTGGAGCGAGTCAGTGCGTTTCCAAGCGGCAGTGCCGTCGCCGAAATTCCATTGGAGCGTATCGATGCCGCCGAAAGGAGCGTATGCGCTGCCGAACAGCCATGCCCAGCTTCCGGCTTCGATGATCACCGTATCCTTGCGCGCTCCGGTCAGCGAATCCGAGCCCAAAGCGGTTACCGTTGGTTTGGCGCTGCTAATTTTAATCTCAAAACTCTGCGGTTTCGATTCGCCTCCGTGCGAATTCACGGCCACCACCGTTGCTTTTATCGCCATGCCTTGCGCGCCGGGTTGCGCAATGCGTTTCAGGGAGTCAATCATCATGGTGAGGGAAGCGACGGTGGTCGTGACAGTCATTGTGCTTTTACCCGCAAACGTCCAGATGAAGCTTTTTATCACGGTGGTGTCGTTCGTCGTCGGATACACGGTAAGCCGCGCGCTTCGCGCCGTGTCGATCACCAGAAAATCATTGACCGTCAGTGCCATGCCGTTGCCCGCGGAAATGTCCGCTTGCGGCCGCAGAAGGATGTCAATCCCGCTAAGCGTAGCGCCGTTTTGGACGAAAAGCCCAGTCACCGCGCCGCTCAGGCCGCTTTGCCCCGGAACGAATATGCGTACGTCAATGTTGCTTGGCACGTTTCCAAGACTGTAATAACCTATATAATTCGTGGTGTCGACAAGTCCGCCGCCCACGGCCGCGACGATCACATTTCCCAAAGGATTTCCGGCAGTATCATAGACCGTGCCGCTAATGGTAGCGCCATCTTCATTGAGGGATATTTGGCCCACTTTTGTAGTGTCGTTGGCGAGGGGCGCGGTTACTTTTTGAATGGCAAAACCGACTTTGGATTTTGCGCAGATGAGTTCGATGTCCTGCGTTTTAGGAACTTTGTCAAGAGTAAACTTTCCGTCGGTCCCCACGAGTGAGCTGATGGGCGTGTTGCCCACCGCCACGCCTGCACCTGGGATGGGAGAGGAGCCATAGAGAATTTGTCCTGAAAGAATATAATACCGATAGTTAAGCCGTATGGTATCCCTAATTTTAACATCCTCGCCTTTTGCCACCGTAACGACTATGCCGGCGGTGTCTTCGTAGTCCCCACTAGTAAAATGCAACGCATGGCTGCCCGCTTTCACGGCGCCGATATAAAAGCGGCCTGTTGCATCGCTGACCGAGGCTTGGGCCGAATCAGCATTAATGGTGACGAGAACTCCCGGCTGGGGCTTCCCCGTAAGATGGCTATACACAAAACCGCTGATGGTCCCGGTATAATCCTTTTCCTGCGACTGTGTCGGCGACTCCTTGGTGCAGAATAAAAACACAAATGCCGCTATTAACAAAGCAGAAAAAAGAACGGCAAGGACTTTCCTCATGAAAACCTCCGATTTAAATAAAATGCTTTTATTAGTTTCTAAAACTTCCAAGCCACTCCCGCCTCGACTTCTCCGCTCATGTCGCCGCTGAAATACAGTTTGAATTTATTTTTTGATTCCATTCCGCACAGTGTTGCATCAACGATATTAAGCGCCCAAACCCCAATTGTGACCGCTCCAGCAAGCACCATACGGTCGTATTTACGGGAATAATCTTTATAGTTGAGTGTGTCTTGATAAAAAAAGTCCTTTGAGGCTTCAGCCCATGTTGCATGCGTCGAGGTAGTATCCCTGCGCATATCGGCTCTCCAGGCATCAGTACCCAAGTAATCATTATAATCGTGATATTTCTTGTTTGCATTCGCCGTCATCTGCGCCATGTAAATCGTATATCCCAACGCGCCTAAGCAAACCGCCAGACTTATCGAGCCGCGCACATAGTTCTCGGTATAGATCTGTCCCCATCCCGGAAGGACCGTGCTGCGGAAAATGGACGATTGCACCTGCGCCTTTTCCACGACAAGTTCCCGGGCATACTGCTGCAAATCGAGGACATCCGCCCTTTCGACGGCCACCGTAACTATCTTGCCGGTCTCGACTTCCATTATTTGGGCGGATATTTTCGCCTCGCCAAGCGCGGTCCCCACGCTGCCCGTAAGCAGGTACTGCGCGGCCTCAAGCTTACCCATGGATATCGCGGTCCTTTGATCGATAAGCGTTGAGCCGGAGGCTATAATCTCCGTGACCGCATTATGGAAATCCATCCTGTCAACCAGTTTGATCTTCTTGTTTTTTTTCAATTGCGCAACTACGCCCTCGGCAATTATTCGCCCGGGGCCATAAAACGAAGAATCGCCGTCATATGCAAACGGCAGGACCGCCAGGCGCGGCGTGTCCGCCGCGGACTGAAAGTGCGCCATGAGCGAGTCGCATAGCGCGGCCAGATGCGCCTGGGTCGTTCCCTGAGCGGTCGACGCGAACGCGGGAAAAAAAAGAAGAAGCGCGGTTTTTGCAAGGCATCTTTTTAAGGACATTTCATCAAATCAACTTTCTAGTAACGGAGATCAGATCATTGACGACGTTGATTCCCGCCGCCACAATTATCGCAATTACCATACCGGCGAACCAAACCGGCGTTTTCATCGCAAAATTAAAGGTTTTTCCAGGATAAAAGAAGAATCGCATGTGCCGGAAACCGTGCGAAAACGTTTAAGAACATTCGAGAATCAAAAAACCTCTTTAACTCTTAAAATCGGAATCCAGGCGCAGCGCGGGAAGAGAAATGAGGTAGCTAAAAATATATAACTTACTAGAAGCAATCAATCATCTTTTTGAATACAGCGGGGACAATTTTCATGCGCGTCGAATGGATATCGATTCCTTTTCATCGGGTAGTTTATTATTTTCTGATTTCAATGTTCCCTGTCGGTTACATCGTTTACCAATCCGTGTAAAGGAAGGGTAACTCTATGAAAAAAGACGCCGCGCATAATTCACTTATCCCCTTTCGCATACGACTTGGGGTGACCGGACACCGGGAATTGACCAATGAACATACATTGCGGGAAAAAGTGCGTGGATTTCTCGACGGCGGGTACAGGAAACTGCTCGATGCGCAAGCGTTGAAGCTTATTGATTCTCCGAAAGGCGTTCCCGTCGCCTTCAGCATCCTGACGCCGCTGGCCGAAGGCGCGGACCGTCTGGTCGCCCGGGAAGTCCTGCGCGGTTCGACCGGGAGCGTGCCGTCGACGATCGAGGTGGTGCTGCCTTTGGAGAAATCGGATTATTTGCGGGATTTCGATACCGAGGAATCCCGCAAGGAATTTGTGGAGCTTCTGCGGCAAGCGCGGCGCCCCGTATCGCTGCGGACGAAAAGTCTTGATAATGAATTTCCCGGTGAAGATCAAAGGGAAACGGCGGAAAAAATACGGAAAAATGCCTTTAGAAACGTTGGCCGCTATGTGGTCGATCATTGCGACGTGTTGATTGCGCTCTGGGACGGCCAACCCTCAAGCGGAAAGGGTGGAACCGCCGAGATCATCGACTATGCCCGCACGCGCAACCGCCCGATATGTCTCATTTCGTCAACTACCTTTACCGCTACTTTTGAAAAGGGCGAAGGCCTGTACGGCAAAACGGTCGAGTACATTCATGCGTTTAACACTTTCCCGGTTGACGCCAGCGGGTACACGGACTATATTGACAATTGTTATGACGGGCTTTTCAATAACGCCGAGGGGGCGGTAATTCCGCCGGAAATGAAGCGGGCCGCGCGCGATATACTGCTCGAACACTATGTCCGCGCATCATTGATTGCCAAGCACTACCAGAAGATTTACGCGACCGTTGGACCGATGGTATATGTCTGCTCAGCCGGCGCCGTCGCTGCCATAGCGATCGGAACGCTGGCTCCGTATATTGCAAACCTGGCCTTCGGCCTGGAACTTCTCCTCCTCACGGCAATCCTCATCGCCGTGTTGTCGGTCAATAGGCGCAGGGTTCATAAAAAATGGATCGAAAGCCGTTACCTTGCGGAGAGGATACGGTCCGCCGTTTTTTTTACCGCTTGCGGCATGGAGGTTTCGCCGGTTGAATTGCCTCCGTTCATGCGCATTGCCCATCATCCCAACGACTGGATGGTAAAAGTTTTTTACGAAATATGGAACCGGATGCCGGTAATGCCCGGCTGCGACCGTGGGCGGCTTAAGGGCGCCGTTGCCTATGTCCGCAAGCATTGGGTCCAGGACCAGATCGAATACCATAAAGCAAAGTCGCAGCGCATGCGGCGCATGAGCCGCATGCTCGAAACAGGGGGCGCGATCGCTTTTATCGCGGCATTATGCGCCGCATTGTGCCATTTGTCGTTTTCCCTGTTGAGGTATAGCGCCCGTGATGAAAGATACCTAACGTTTTTAGCCCTCGTTTTCCCGTCGGTTGGCGCCGCAATAGGCGGGATTCGCGCGCATAATGAATATTCAAGGCTCGAAAAACGAAGCAGCGGAATGCATCTTACGCTGCGCGAAATAAACGAGTCCTTCGAATCGGACTATACCCTTGAGGCATTCGATGCGCTCATGCGGGAAATCGAGGAGCTGATGCTGCGGGAAACACAGGATTGGCTGATGCTGCTCAAATTCGCGAAACTGGAGACCGCGATATGATGTCTTCTAACCCTTCTCCCTTCTCTCCTTTACAAATTCACCCAATGGATTGTCATAGCCGAGATGGTTGAGGGTTGAGGAGGAATCACAGGCTCAAGCCTTTACTCCTGCGAGTAGTAGGGGCCGAAGCGTCGGGACCGCTCATAGTCATGGTGGGCGCGTTCGGCATTTCCTAAAAGAAAATATGCGAAACCGTCGTAATAGAAATCTTCACAGGTTTGCGGATTGGGAAACATCCCGTTGATCATTTTTCCGCATTCGATCCGCATTCGATTTTCATCGCCCATGTTCAGCAGAATGCGCGCGTAGCGGACGATCAGCCGCCGGGTCTTTACTTCCGGACCAAGAAGGTGTTTTTCGTAGATGGCCGCCGCTTTACGCGGTTCGTTTATAAAAAGGTCGAACTCTGCCAACTGATACTGGAGGTCGGAAGCATTCAATTTCAGGCTGGTTTTGCTTTCTCGAATTGCCGACGTCAAAAGAGCCTGGGCCTCTGCATCCTCGCCAAGTTCCCTCATGCAAAGGTGCGCATAGACTATCGACGTCGTATCGTAGATTTCCTTCCGGCGCATTTCTTCGAAAACATCGAGCCCTTTTCTGTATTCTTTGCATCGAAAGCGTAGTATTTCCTGGGCATTGCATAGCTTGGGCACCGTGTCCTGGGGCCAGGAGGAAATGTCGGCGTCGAAGATGAGTTTGCGGTCGCCGCGATCGGGCATTTCGCCGATTTCAATGAGGGGATAAAGGTAATGAAACCGTCCATAAAGGTTGTCGGATGAACCGCAACAAGTGAGGGCTTTTGCTAAAAACTCCCGCGCAGACGTGAAGTCTCTGCGGCGCATGTAAAGATACCCGAACGCTCCAAAGATTATCGCATCATCGGATTTTTCCTCCCCGGCGGCGCGTATGCTCTCTTCCGCTTGTGTCAATTTGCCCGTCTCAAGTTCGCAGACTGCCTTGATGATCAAGGAATAGAAAAAACGGCGTGCCGGTCGCTCATAGCGGTCGGCTGAAAGAAAATAAGAAATCAACTCAAGCGCTTCTTTCCAATTTCCCTTTTCAAAGCACTCATTAAACTCCGAGATGGCCGGCATGAGTTTCCAGGAATCTTCATCCGTTTGCCGCAGATCCTCGACTTCACTGATAAAACCGGGCCAGTACGGCAGCAAGGGATGTTCTTTAAGCAGTGGCTTATAGGAGACTTTTAGATTCCGGCAAAGCCGGGCCATGGACTGAAGAAATGAACGAGTATTGTGCGAATCGACTTCGACTGCGTTAAGGGATTCCAGCGTATCATAAGGCTTCAGCCACTTTTTAGGGCGAGACCCAGAAAGCACGATTGGAAAGACCCTCTTCTGTGCGATCATGTCTTGTTCCAGCGCATAATCGAGTTCCATAACCGTGTATTTTCCGTTCGAGGGACTGACGCTTGCTGCGCTGATAACAGGAACGAAATAAGTCGCCCTGTGCATCAACTCCGCGAACTCATCGGGGACCAGATGGCCCAGATCGCTTTTCTTCCATTGCTGCGAATATTCCCAAACCTCTAACCCCTGCTGTTTCAGTTCGCCAGCGATCTGCGCTACTTCCGATTTGTCGGCTTGCGCATAGCTCAAGAAAACTCTTCGGTAATTTTTCATCGGTTTACCGCTCCCTCGTGTTGGTTGAGGCGGATGGAGTGCCCGACAGCATGCTATCTGGGATTGTAATATGCTAAAATATAAACCCTCCGCAATACCTATACCAGTTAGAATAATTCGACAAGGATGTTCAATCAGACCCTATGGAATTAGCATGTGGCTCCTGGTTCGCCCTGAAAAAAATCAGGGGAAAAGAATGATAAAAAACATTCGCGAATGTTCATGAGCATCCGAAGAACCAGTAAAAATAGTTATCTTCATTAAATGAATATCGATTCTGTTCGCAAGGGCTGGTATCCGTAATTCTGCCTTTCGTATATGTCCGATATTCCAGCCGTTAAATATTTTATTTGTTGGCATGGGAATTGCCCTTTAATACCGGCATCTTTTACTATTTTAAAAGGAGGCGACATAATGCAGAAACGCAAACTTGGCAAGAGTGGTCTGGAAGTTTCGGCAATCGGGCTCGGATGTATGGGCATGAGCTTTGCCTATGGTCCTATCCCCGACAAAAAAGAAATGATCTTGCTGATTCGGAAGGCCGTCGAACGCGGTGTCACATTCTTCGATACCGCTGAAGCCTACGGGCCATTCACCAACGAGGAGCTTGTGGGCGAAGCGCTTGCCCCTTTTCGCGGCAAAGTGGCGATAGCCACCAAATTTGGTTTCAAGTTTGGACCTAAGGGAGATCAATTGGGTCAGGATAGTCGGCCGGAGCACATCAAAGAAGTGGCTGAAGCTTCGCTGAAACGACTCAAGGTTGATGCTATCGACTTGTTCTATCAGCATCGCGTCGACACCACCGTGCCGATCGAAGATGTGGCAGGGACAGTGAAGGAGCTGATTCAGGAAGGCAAGGTAAAGCACTTTGGCCTTTCCGAAGCAGGGGTTAAAACCATTCGCCGCGCTCACGCGGTTCAGCCGCTTACCGCGCTCCAGAGTGAATACTCGCTCTGGTGGAGACGCCCCGAGGAGGAAGTGTTACCTGCGCTCGAAGAACTCGGGATCGGGTTTGTTCCCTTCAGCCCTCTTGGAAAAGGTTTTCTCACGGGAAAGATCGACGAAAACACGGCGTTCGCCAAGTCCGACTTTCGTAACATCGTCCCTCGATTTACACCGGAGAATAGAAAAGCGAATCAGGCATTGGTCGATTTACTTGCCACAATCGCAACACGGAAAAAGGCCACCTCTGCGCAGATTGCGCTTGCATGGCTCCTTGCGCAGAAGCCGTGGATCGTTCCAATTCCGGGAACAACGAAGCTTAACCGCCTCGACGAGAACATCGGGGCGGCTGACGTCGAACTCACGCATAGCGATCTTGGTGAGATTGAGGATGCAACATCAAAAATCGAGGTGCAAGGCGCGCGGTATCCGGAAGAGCTGGAGAAAAGGACAGGACTTTGAAACATTCACCTTACTTAAATAACCATGAAGGAAAAAATATGAAAAAGGATAATAACACAAATAGACATGTTTCCCGTCGCAGTTTTATAAAGACAAGCGCAATGACGATTGGCGCTCTTGCTATTTCCGATGTTATAGGCATTGCAGCAGCAGCGGAACAGAATAAAGCAAAAGTGTTTTTTACCAAGGATATCAGCGATAGCGGATTACTGCAAATTTATGCCAAAATCAATAAAGGCATTTC
>Ga0182011_10003844_pt1 | contig 12181 bp, 8 predicted proteins | sample 711E1DmetaG_FD_120481 | JGI IMG/M metagenome (GOLD analysis project Ga0182011, IMG submission 120481) | Permafrost microbial communities from Stordalen Mire, Sweden - 711E1D metaG | ecosystem: Environmental > Terrestrial > Soil > Wetlands > Permafrost | place: Sweden: Stordalen | collected... | reverse complement strand
GTCCCACGAACCTGGCCCTCTCCACAACTGTTCGTGAAACCAAGGTCCGGCGGTCTACTTTTCCTCCGCCGCATCACCCGCTCTCACGGCGTGACGCGGTCTATTTTTGCTCCGGCGTTTACACGCCTACAAGCCGAAGGGTTCCTGGAGGTGGATGGTCGCAAGATCGTTGTGAAAGACCTCGAAGGTCTGAAGCACGAACAGTCCACGAGCGAATAACCTCAGACTCTTCCGGTTTTTGCCGGTCTGGGTGACTTTAGTCACTGCCTCCTTGTGACGCACAACCCAGACTGGTGTTGGTGCGGAGGCAGCCATGAATATAAGCAGCGACACCAAAGTGAAGGATATTGCGCTCTCGAACCCATCCGCGAGGCAGCTCCTAGAAGATGCCCAGGTTGACTACTGTTGCGGGGGAGGGGAGTCTCTCCAGGAAGCCTGTCTTCACGCCGGTGTAAGTGCCGAAGAAATTCTAAAACGATTGCACGAAAACAGTCAGCGTGTGAGTCCTGCCGAAGGGAATTGGACCTCAGCGGCACTAAGCGATCTTACGGCGCACATCAAAAATCAACATCACAAGTATGTTCGTGAGGCGATTCCCCGCATTAACGCACTGCTCGACAAAGTGAAAACAAAGCACGGGGAGCACTACCCCGAACTTGCCGAAATCGAAATCAGCTTTCATGCCGTCGGCAAGGAAATGATCATGCACATGCAAAAGGAAGAGCAGATCTTGTTTCCGTTCATCGAAGCACTTGACCGAGCGGCGAACGGAAAGGGCAGCCTGGAACCACCGTTCTTTCAGACCGTTCGAAATCCAATTCACGCCATGATGAAAGAGCACGATGCTGCGGGAGATTTGGTGAAGCAAATCCGCAAGGCTAGCACGGAGTACGCGGCCCCAGCCGACGTCTGCACGAGTTACAAAGCGCTGTACCAGGAATTGGGCAAATTTGAGCGCGATCTGCATCAACATGTTCATTTGGAGAACAACATTCTCTTTCCACGCGCAGTGGATTTGGAGGCTGCGGTCATCTGACCCTAATCAACTGCATGGCTACCTTATCCGCTGCAATCACCAACTCTGTTTCCCGGTCTCCGGCACTGGCAGCCGCTCAGACCATGGAAATCATTAGAAAACGAGAAGAGGCGCTCTCCCGGATACTCATGGCCTTCGTCACGACGGGGCTCCTCTTTATGGTTTTTCCCGGCACATTTTTGGGTGTCTGGAATCTGCTGCAAATCAGCGGCAAAGAAAGCGTGGCATCGATCTCGCCCGCTTGGCTGCAAGCGCACGGCCACGCACAAGTCTTCGGTTGGGTTGGAAGTTTCATTCTAGGCATTGGGTTCTATTCGATTCCCAAGCTGCGCGGTTCAAAGAACATAGGAATGTGGGCGGCCTGGCTCTGTTGGGTGATGTGGACCGTGGGTGCGGCGTTACGCTGGAGCGCCAATGTGTATTCGTGGGAGTGGCGAATCTTGCTGCCAGTCTCCGCGCTACTGGAACTCGCGGCTTTCCTCATTTTCGCCCGTTCCGTGTCTCAACATCGGCCCGAAGATAGCGGCAAAGAAAAAATGGAACCGTGGGTGTGGGTCGTTGTGAGTGCAAGCATCGGGCTGCTGCTCGTTTTGCTATCCAATGTGGTGGGCTGTTTTTACCTGGCCTTTCGAGCCACAACTCCCACGCTGCCGCATGCGTGGGACCAACGCTATCTCGCGCTGATGGCCTGGGGATTTCTGGTGCCCTTTGTATGGGGCTTCAGCGCGAAATGGATGTCCGTATTCCTTGGCTTGAAACCATTGCGACAGTGGGTGCTATTCGGTGCAGTCCTTGTGAATCTCCTGGGCGTCACGCTTGCGGTTGTGGGCGCGATCTTACCGGCTTCTGGTCTCTTTTTGCTGGGAGCCACGCTAGCGATAGCGGCCCTCCGAATCTTTGAGCCTTCGGTGAAGGAAGCGAAAACTCGTGGTGTCCATTCGAGCTTTCCCTTCTTTGTTCGAATGGCTTATGGATGGCTTCTCGTGGCAGGGGCGTTGGGTCTGGCGGCAGTCCGGTGGGACAACTCCGGGGGAATCTGGGGCGCATCGCGTCATGCACTAACCGTCGGATTTATATCCGTGATGATCTTGAGCGTGGGGCAGCGCATCCTGCCAGCCTTTGCCGGCATGAGACTCTTGTGGAGCACGAAACTCATGTTTGGAGGATTGGCACTCGTCACTTTGGGTTGCACGTTGCGGGTGTCTTGCGAGGTCATCGCGTACCAGGGTTACGCGAACTGGGCGTGGTCGGTCTTGCCGGTCTCGGCGTTGTGCGAGCTCGCGGGGCTAACAATCTATGCCATAAATATTCTCGGAACTTTCATGTTAGTGCCGAGCCACGCCTGCAAACAGCCCTTGGTTGTCGGCCTGCCGGTAGAGATTGGCTCGAACTAATGCCCGTTCCACATTCGTTCCCCTGCGTCACGCAGCGCTCGAAGGTCGATTTCGGCATTTTTGAGACGTGAAGTGCAATGCATCTCGAATACTGGGAGAAACCGAGTCAAGCGCCGAGGTCAGACATGGTGACCTGGATTGGGAGCCTCTGCATTCTCCGGAGCCGGAAGCGCAATCGTATACATTGCAGAGCATGAGGTCTGAAAATGAGGTTTGGTCTGATCCGAATTAGACAACACAATGGCCTCGATGGAATCCTGCGTGAGCGCGCCAATGCGTTCTCCAGCCATAAGGACTGGAAACCTGGAAATCCTGGTAGGAATTGAAGGGGGTATATCATGATCGACACGTCTGCTGACTCTACGAGGCTCTCTCCGTGGTGGAGACACTCGGCCATCCTCGTAATGATCGTTGGCTTCTCGGTTCTATCCTTTGTCACGGTCCTGACCTACACGAACGCTCCACCCATCCCCGAGCAGGCCGCGGATGGAACCGGAACTGTGGTGTTTACCGGAGCCGACATCCAAATGGGCCAGGAGGTGTTCCTCAAGTACGGTCTCATGGAGCACGGGACCCTGTGGGGCCATGGGGCTTACCTAGGTCCTGATTACAGTGCGGAGTACCTGCATAGGCTCAGCGAGGTAACCCGGGACACGATCGCGACCGAGAAGTACGGCAAACTCTTTGCGCAGCTTTCCCCGGATGAGCAGAGCGTCGCATCTGCGCGGACCATGACGGTGCTCAAGGAAAACCGGTACGAACCAGCTTCGCGAACTCTCCGGCTCTCTTCCGGCGAGGTGGCTGCCTACCGCACACAGCTTCGCGAATGGAGCGACTACTTCACCAGGAAGGGCGCCGCTCCCGGGCTACCCGCCAACTACATTAAGAACCCCCGGGAGTTGAAAGCTCTGACCGCCTACTTCGCTTGGGCGGCCTGGGCCACAACGGCGAATCGCCCAGGGAAAGATTACTCCTACACCAACAATTGGCCCTACGAGCCCATCGCGGGAAACCGTCCTTCCACCGAGGCCTATGTTTGGAGCGCCTTGAGTCTCATCACCCTGCTGTCAGGGCTGGGTTTGATCCTCTTCGTCGTCGGCAAGTTCGACTACTTGGGGTGGAAGGGCGAGGGCCCTGGCTCCCATATTACGCACTCTGCTCCCCCTGCTTTGAAGCTCACGCCCAGCCAGTGGGCTACGGGATGGTTCTTCGGCGTCGTGGCCCTCTTGTTTCTGGTGCAATCATTCCTGGGAGGCGTGCTCGCCCACTATCGGGTGGAGACAGGAGCCTTTTACGGGCTGGACATTGCTCGCTGGCTGCCGTACACCCTGGCGCGCACCTGGCACCTCCAACTCGCCATCTTCTGGATCGCCACGGCCTGGGTGGGCGGCGGCCTTTTCCTGGCTTCGTGGGTCGGTGGCGAAGAGCCCAGACACCAGAAGACTGGCGTCTACGCACTCCTCGGGGCGCTGGTGGTGGTCGTCGTCGGCAGCCTGGTAGGCGAGTTCCTCGGCATCAACGACAAGCTGGGCCAGCTCTGGTTCTGGTTCGGTCACCAGGGTTCCGAGTACCTGGACCTCGGGCGGCTCTGGCAGTTCCTGCTGGCGGGGGGCCTCCTCTTCTGGCTGTTTCTGATGTTTCGGGCTCTTCGGCCCGCCTTCAAAAGCCCCGACAAGCGCGAACTGTCCTCACTCTTTCTGTACGCGGCCGTGGCCATCCCTTTCTTCTACCTGCCCGCCCTCTTATATGGCCCCCACACCAACTTCGCTGTCATTGACAACTGGCGCTTCTGGATCATCCACCTTTGGGTGGAGGGATTCTTCGAACTCTTCGCCACGGTGCTGGTGGCCATCATGTTCCACCAGATGGGCGTGGTCAGCACCAAGACCGCCACGCGCCTGATCTACCTGGATGCCATCCTGTATCTCAGCGCCGGGATCATCGGCACAGGCCACCATTGGTACTTCACGGGCCAGGGAACGCTCAACATGGGCCTGGCGTCCTGCTTCTCCGCTATGGAGGTTGTGCCTCTAACGCTTCTGACTCTGGACGCCTGGGACTTCATCAAGCTGAGGAAAGCGCAGTGTTCCACCTGCGGCCAGGATCTGGCCTGGAGCCAGAAGTGGTCCATCTACTTCCTCATGGCCGTAGGTGTCTGGAACTTCGTCGGCGCGGGGGTCTTCGGTTTCCTGATCAACCTGCCGATCGTGTCCTACTTCGAGGTGGGCACGTCGCTCACCGCCAATCACGCACACGCCGCAATGTTTGGTGTGTTTGGGATGTTGGCCTTAGGAGTCCTGGTCTTCTGCTTGAGAGCCATGCAATCCGACGGCACCTGGAAGGAGATGGAGAAGTTCATCCGAGTGGGCTTCTGGGGTGCTAATGTGGGCCTCGCGCTCATGATCATCCTGGATCTGTTCCCCGGAGGAGTAATCCAGCTCTGGGATTCCATCGCCAACGGGTATTGGCACGCGCGCCGCCTGACATTCCTGATGGGCGGCACCTACCACAAGCTGGAATGGCTGCGCATGGTGGGAGATGTGGTCTTCCTCTTAGCCGGCGCCCTGCCCATCACGCTCGGCGTGTTGCGCAGTTTGTGGAAAAGGGATCTCTCTCCCACGCCGTAAAGGCTGCACCCCACCGGATCCCCGCTAACAGCGTCTGGTGGAAGGTACGGACCACTGCGCGACTGCCACTCTTGGATCACACCTCCGTGACCTGCGTCACAGACGCCCCCTGACTTGCAGTTGACAATTATTTGCAAGTATAATTGCAAATCATTTGCAGATAGAAAAGTGCCCGTACCTACACCAACTCGAACACCGCTCCTGCGATTTCTCGCGGTGGTGTTTTTGCTAGGCCTCCTTACCAGGGTCACCGCTGCGGCTGACACTCCTTGCCTCTCCGGGACGGTGACCGATCCGAGCGGGTCTGCGATTGCGGGCGCCACGGTTTTGCTTCGCGGGCTTGATTCCGGCAAGGAGCAAACAGCCTCGACGACTCTCGAGGGCTATTACTTTTTCATTGGACTTTCGGGCCGGTACGAACTGAAGATCTCGGCCCCCTCCTTCCAACCATTCCACCAGGTGGGACTGGTCCTGGGGGCCACGAATCCCACGCGCGTGGACGCAAAGCTTTCTTTGGAATCGCGCGCGGAGAGTATCACCGTCGTGGAGGAGGGCTTTATGCCCGATCCTTCCTCCACAGAGTTAGGCCAGGAACTGGCAGAAAAGAAAATTTCTTCGATTCCGCTGAACGGGCGCAATTTTGCGGACCTGATGAGCCTGCAACCCGGGATCGTGCCCACGAGCAGCGCCCAGCCCAATGCGGTGGTGATGTCCGGCGTGACGAGCACGCCACCTTCGGGGGACCTGGCTGCGGGTAATGTTTCCGTGAGCGGCCAAAGGGAAACTTCGAACGGGTTTGCGGTGAATGACAGCGACGTCGAGGAAGACGTGAACATGGGTACGGCGATTGTGCCGAACCTGGATTCGATTCAGGAGCTTCGCGTGCTGACCGGAAATTTCGATGCGCAGTACGGCAATTACAGCGGTGGGCAGGTACTGCTGACGACAAAGTCTGGCACGAATTCATTCCACGGGAGCGCGTTTGAGTTTTTGCGCAACACCAATCTGGACGCGAAGAGTTATTTTTCAACGGACCGCGCAGCCTTCGATCGCAACCAATTCGGCGGCACGTTGGGTGGTCCGGTGCGCAAACAAGCCATCCATTTCTTTGCCGATTATCAGGGAACGCGCATGGCCGAGGGGATCGAAACCGGGCGAATCTCTGTTCCCTCTGAACTGGAGCGCACGGGTGATTTCTCCGACCGGGCAAGTTCCCTCTCGGGAAGCGTGAGCGGCCCGTATCTTGCGGGGCAGCTTGCGCAGAAGCTGGGCTACGCGGTGAGTTCCGGCGAGCGGTACTACTTTTCGGGCTGCACGAGCGCTACGCAGTGTGTTTTTCCCAATGCGCAGATACCGCAGAGCGCGTGGTCGGCACCGGCGTTGGCGCTGCTGCAATACATCCCGCAAGCGAATCAAGGCGCGACGATCTTCTCGTCATCGTCGGAAAACGAGGCGCTGCGAGACGACAAAGGCGCGATGCGGATGGACGCCACGACGCGCTGGGGAATATTTTCTGCGTATTACTTTGCGGATGACTACCGGCTGGACAATCCGTACCCGACGGGGCAGGGCGGGGCGAACGTGCCGGGGTTTAACGCCATTTCCGAAGGAAGAGCGCAACTCCTGAGCCTGGGCTTCACTAAGATATTCAGCGCGAATGCGATCAATGAGTTCCACTTCAGCTATATGCGCAACGCCGAGAATATTGGCGCGCCGGTGGGCGGCGTGGGGCCGTCGCTGGCGTCGCAGGGATTTCTTACCGGGGAGGGCACGGTGGGGATCGTGCCGCTCAACGCTTCGATTGAGGGCATCGAGAACACTTCGCTGAACAATCTGACGTTTGGCGTGGACGTTACCGGCCTGACGCAGGCAAGCAATACGTATCAGTGGTCCGACAATTTCACGAGAGTGATTGGGCGGCACACGTGGAAATTCGGCGCCTCGTTCCACCTCGACCAGATCAACACGAATCCGGATACGGCTTCGAACGGGTCGTTTGCGTTTCGCGGCACGGAGACGGGGCTGGACTTCGCAGATTTTCTGCTGGGGGTTGCGAGCAGCTACTCGCAAGCGGACTCCAAGAGTTTTTACCCGCGGAATAAGTATGCGGGACTATTCGCACAAGACGCCTGGCGCATTACGCCGAATCTCACGTGGAACTACGGGTTGCGGTGGGATGTGTTGCCGGCGTGGCGGGAGAAATACAATCAGTTTCCGGGACTCGAACTTGGCGAGCAGTCGCTGACGTTTCCCGGCGCTCCCGAGGGCCTGGTCTATCCGGGCGATCCTGGGGTTCCGTCGACGCTGGCTCCGACAAAATATTCCAATTTTGCGCCGCGGCTCGGTGTAGCGTACTCGCCCCAGTTTCAGAATGGATTCCTGCACAAGCTGTTCGGCGCGGGCCACGAGACGCGGCTTGTGGCCGGATACGGCATCTTCTACACCGCGTTTGAAGGTTTGTCCGCCGGCATTATGAGCGCCAATCCGCCGTACGGCTACGATTACACGAGTCTCGCGCCTGTGCTGTTCTCCCCACCGTTCGTTTCCGCCGCTAGCGGGGACGCATTTGTTCAGCCGTTTCCTTCACCGATTCCGGCGTACGGCGCTTCGCCGAGCCAGCCAAATACTGGCGTGAATTGGTCCAAGTATCTTCCGATCACAGGGGTTCCGGCGTTCGATCGGCAGAACGTTCCACCGTATGCGGAGACGTATACGCTCTCGGTGGAACGCCAGCTCGGCAAGGATACTCTGCTGACCATGAGCTACGTGGGTTCGCAAGCGCACCACCTTCTTGTCATTACTCCGGCGAACCCTGGAAACGCGGCGCTGTGCCTGAGCGTCAGCGAACTTTCCCAGGTCGCGCCCGGCAGCCCAACGTGCGGCCCGTTCAGCGAAGGAGGACTCTTCACAAAAGCCGACGGCGAAGTGGTACAAGTTCGCGGGCCGTTCAGCTCGCAGTTTGACGCGGTTACTTATCAGAAGACCATCGGTAGTTCGAATTACAATTCGATGGAAGTTAATCTTCGCCACCACAGCAAGTCATTGGAAATTCTGGCGGGTTACACCTACAGCAAATCGCTCGATGATTCTTCGAGCCTATCCGAGGAAATCAATCCCATCGATCCGGGGTTAAGCAAAGCGCTCTCGGCGTTCGACCTGCGTCACAATTTCGTTTTGTCCTACAACTACAGCTTACCCAGCCACGTATTCGGCCGCGAAAATCGCTGGACCGAGGGTTGGTCGCTTTCGGGCGTGACACGCGTGGCGACAGGGCTACCCGTAACCTTTTACAACAATAATGACACTTCGCTCCTCGGAAGCATTCCGAACGGGATCAACAACAATGGCCTGGATACACCCGACCGCGCCTCGGGCAATTTGCACATCAACAACAACCCGCGCAACGGACTCACTGCCTTCAACACGTCACTTTTCTCGCTTCCGGCTCTAGGGCAATTCGGCACGGCGGCGCGGCGATTCTTCTCCGGCCCCGGAATGCTGAACTTTGACGTGGCGCTGCAAAAGAATCTGCGGCTCACGGAGTCGAAATCGCTGCAATTCCGAATGGAAACCTTCAATGCATTCAACCATGGGCAGTTCTTCGGTGCCGCGTCGGTGGATGGCAACATAAGCGATTCCACGTTCGGACAGGTGGTCAACAGCATGCCGCCGCGACTTGTGCAACTCGCGGCAAAGTTTGTCTTTTGACGACAGAGGCCTCATGCGAATGCAAAGGCACGTGGCATACCAGCGGGTTGTGCACTGAAGCACGTCGGAGGCGGCCCTCTAAGGTCTTGTGACGCATGCACCATCCCTCATCGTCGTCAGGGAGGATAAGTACTCGAGGAACCACAAGCGGTTATGAGCAAGAAAGTGGGGTAGTGGAAACGCTTCCGCCTTAGAAAGCTAGCAAACCGTCCCACCTGATTCCGAAGAAGACCCCACTGGGATGAAAGTCCTTCTAGCCTTTGTGGCACTGTTGAGTTTTGGTCGTGGCGGTAGTGGAAGTTCAAATAACGGAGGTGATTGTCGTGAAAAGCGAGCAAAGCATCGGGTTACTGAACAAATCCGTGGCGGATGAACTGGCGGCAGTCCACCAGTACATGTACTTCCACTTCCACTTGGACGATTTGGGCTTCACGCCCCTGGCGAGCCTGTTCAAGCGTACTGCGATCATGGAAATGGGCCACGTGGAGGCGCTGGCCGAGCGGATTCTCTTCCTGAAGGGTGATGTCCAGATGGCGGCAGCTGAGTCGGTCGAGACTATCACCGACCCCGCAAAAATGTTGGCCAAGGCGATCGAAATGGAACAGGGGAGCGCCCGCGATTACAACGGCGCCGCGCAGAACTGCGGCGCCAATGCCGACGCCGTATCGAAGCAGCTTTTCGAGCGCCTGGTAGCCGATGAAGAGGGACACCAGAACGAATTTGAGCGGCAACTGGAAAACATCAAACGCTTCGGTCTCAGCTATCTCGCGCTGCAATCCTTTGGCGCCGCCGCCGCGCCGGAAACTGCGGAAAAGTGAGAGAGAAATCAGAGCCGCACCGGATTCTCGGCTTAATCAATCAGGTCAATCGGCGGGTCCGGTTTCGGGAAGTCACATTGGGTTTTAGCTGGTGAGCGCAAATCTTCTATTTTCCGCCCTCAACGAGTGTCCCTGGTAACTTTATACAGTAGTGCTCGCTGGCACCTTTTGTCGGGGTTTTTAGCTCACTCCCTTCGGAGCCTTACGCGGACCGTCCCATATCGAAAAATCTTGACTCTAAGACAAGGGGAAAATGCCTCCCTCCGCGGTTATTCTGAAGGACCCAACCACTGGCATTCCACAGAAATATGAGGGTGTGGCACTTGAATATTTGCTCCCCGCCTTCACTCGTTATCGCTCGGAGGGAATCAGAAAACGCGCCGAGGAAGCGATGACTCGCAAGGAGAGGCCCAGATCAGTTCGATCAGATGCGAACGTGAAAAATGCATGTGAATTGGTAACAGTACCCGCTGTCATAAAAACGTAATACTAATCGCGATGAATGCTGGCAAAAGTCGAACAAACGGTGAACAAAGAAGGAGAAAGTGATTCGTCGGGTTTAGTCGCAACTTGCTGATTTCCTTCGATTAGTGCCAACTCCGGCAAGTTCTGATGAAGTTGGTCGCTCGGCTGTTAACTACACAGCCGAACACCATAAGCCCTTGTTTTGGCGTCGATTAACTATCAAGCTGTCTCCTCCAGTTGTTCCCCAGGTGTGCCCCATACGCTTCACGCATACAGCGGTTGAACCCCTAGAGTGAAACGACTCTCGGGGTACGCTCGCCATTTCCCACAACGTCTCTGGCCCACTAACTTCCGAGGACGCGCCCATACGGGAGTTGATGAGTTCGGTGCAGGAATCTGCTTTCAAAGGGTTGGGACGCCCGTCTGTCATGGAAGGCTAATAAACCACCTTGCTAGTTTACGGACGAGAGCCTGCAAAACCGAAAAAGGGATAAGAGGACCTGGAGGGGTGGGGCGGAGCAGGGCAACCTGCAAAGGAGTAAGGAGTTAGCGGGACGGGTATGAAGACATGTGTAAAACAGCAGTTTGGCACCAGGGAATCTAGCTTGCAAATCACGGCAGCATGCTTGAAAATTAGGTAAGGTCCTCTATTCGCAGGGCGGAGAGAGGGCTCCCCGAAAACGCTCATTCTCGGGAGGCACGGAAATGTTGTCTGACGTACATCCCATCTTCCGCCGACTCGCCCGGCCAGTAGCGCTCACTCTAGCGCTGCTCTCGCTCGCGTTCCTCCTGCAGGTAACGCCACACTCCCATGCCAATGGCCAGGACGAAGCCGCCTGCCGCCTCTGCCAAGTCGCCCATCTTGGCGTCACCCCGGCTGTGGCGGTTGTTTCCTTCAGCACTCCAATCGTTTCCTTGAGTGAAGTCGTAATCTGTTCGGAGGTCAGCTTCGCGGAGCCGCCCTCCGGGCATTCCTCTTCCCGCGCCCCGCCCCTTTCCTTCGCGTCCTAAATCCCAATCAGTGCAGTGCCTTGTCGCGCGGCTCCATTTAGCCGCGCACCCGCTGTTTTTCCAGCGGCCTTTATCAACACAAGCACGTCACGCGGACGTTCCCATAAGGAATCGGAGGAAGAATGCGATACGGATTTCGAGTAGCTGTTTTATTTGTAGTCCAGTTGGTTTTTGTTGTTGCGGCGGTATTCGCGCAGACGGGTAACTCTGGATCCATAGAAGGGACAGTTCTGGATCCTTCGGGGAAGACGGTGGCGAACGCCACGGTGGAAATCACCAATGTGGTCAGCGGTCTTGCGCGCACCACGAACACAGCTAAAGACGGCACTTTCCGTTTCACCAACGTGCCGTTTAATCCGTATCACCTGAGCGTGAACGCCACTGGATTTGCGCCAGCTTCGCAGGACGTTGAAGTACGCTCCTTCGTGGCCGCCAAGGTGGATATCTCGCTGACGATCGGAACCGCCAGCACCACCGTACTCGTGGAATCGAACGGCGCGGACCTGGTGGAAACCGATTCGACCTTTCATACGGATCTCAGTCGTGAATTGTTCGAGAACGTGCCCCTGGAGAGTTCGACCTCTTCGGTCAGTTCGCTCGTGACGCTGACGACCCCGGGGGTTGCGGCCGACTCGAATGGCCTGTTCCACGGTCTGGGTGATCACGCGGAGAACTCCTTTTCCGTGGATGGGCAGCCGATTACGGATCAGCAGAGCAAGGTGTTTTCCAACCAGATTCCGTCGGAGTCGATTCAGTCGCTGGAAGTGATCTCCGGCGCTCCGCCGGCGGAATTTGGGGACAAAACGAGCCTGGTCATCAAAGTGACGACGCGTTCCGGTTTGGGAGTCGATCAGCCGCACGGCAGCGTAACCACGTCGTACGGCAGCTTCGGTACACCGAGCTTCTCCGCGGATCTCGCCTATGGCGGCAAAAACTGGGGGAATTTTATCGCGCTCAGTGGACTGCAATCCGGCCGCTTCCTCGATCCCCCGGAACACACGGTCATGCACGATAAAGGGAACGAAGAGAACTTTTTCGACCGCGTGGACTATAAACTTTCCGACGCAAACACCTTCCAATTGAACCTGGGCTATACGCGTTCGTGGTTCCAGACCCCTAATT
>Ga0182011_10003842_pt1 | contig 12184 bp, 8 predicted proteins | sample 711E1DmetaG_FD_120481 | JGI IMG/M metagenome (GOLD analysis project Ga0182011, IMG submission 120481) | Permafrost microbial communities from Stordalen Mire, Sweden - 711E1D metaG | ecosystem: Environmental > Terrestrial > Soil > Wetlands > Permafrost | place: Sweden: Stordalen | collected... | reverse complement strand
TGTTCCAATCCTTGCGGCGTGGCTAAGGTGGCCCAGGCGCGGGCGTGCGGGCTCATCTGCCACAGGCTATACTGGTAGCCCATCCGGGGGCCCCGGTGGCACTGGCCGCAGGCCGCCGAACCGGCGAATCTCGGCCCTTTCGCCTTCTCGTCGCGCGGCACAACGGAGGCGACGGGCGCCGGATGGGGGTCCTTCGCCAGCGGATGCCGGATGGTCTCCAGGGCCTTCTTGAAGTCGTACTGCGGCGAGTGCAGGACGGCCGTGTGGGAGCCTTTCTCGATGTGGCAATTGCGGCACTCCTGCTCGCCGGGCATGCGCAGGCCGGCCTTCATGGCCGCCTCCGGGTCGCGCATCACGCTCTCGGCCATGTACTCGCTGCCCGGTCCGTGGCAGGCCTCGCACTGCACTCCGTCCTCGAAGCGGAAATCGGGATCGCGCTCCCAATCCTCGGTGTGCGCGGCGGTGGCGTGGCAGCCCAGGCAGATGGGCGCCTGTTGCGGCTCCTGGCGCAGTAGCCCGCTGATCTTGGCGATCTCGCGCGATTCGGGCCTGGCGAGCGCGGCGTAGGCCTGGCTGTGCTTGGAGTGCAGCCATTGGCTGTACTGGTTGCCGATGCGCATTCCGCCGTGGCAGGCGGCGCACTCGCGCACCCCTACGTAGACCGGCTTTTTGGGCGCTGCCCATGCGGCCGCGAGCGCCAAAACCAGAAGCGTGCCCTTGCGTATCATGGCTTGACCTTAGTGGCTTTCGCCTCGTGCACCAGCCTGAGGAACTGGTTCGCTTTCACCTTCTCGTATTTCTCGACGGCGCCATCGGGCCAGCGGATCTCGACCTGGTCGGCGTAGGGCGCCTTGCCCAGCCCGAAATGCAGCCGCGGATCGCCCTGAGACAGGTAGCCGCGCGTCGGCATCAGGTCTTCGATCTGCTTCAACGCCCCGGTGGTTACGGTGACCCGCGCCCCGATGGCGTCGCGCTGTCCGTTCGGGAATCTCAGCTTGGCGTCCACGGTGATCCAGTTGTTGCGGTTGCCGCCGTCGTTGCGCAGCAGCTTGGGGGAATCGTTCAGATTCACGACCAGCAGATCGATGTCGCCGTCGTTATCGATGTCGGCCCAGGTGACGCCCCGTCCCACGTACTTCTCCTTGAAGTACTGCCCCGAGCGGTCCGAGACGTCCTCGAAGGTTCCGTCGCCCTTGTTGCGCATGAGGCTGGCTTCCTCGACGTACTCATGGTGGGCGTCGCCGTGGGCGATGAACAGGTCCAGCCAGCCGTCGTTATCGTAGTCGAACATGACCGCTCCCCAGCCCGCGTACTGGCCGAGCGCCTGGGAAAGCCCGGTGATGGCGGTGCGGTCGAAGAAGGTCCGGCGGCCGTTGACCAGCGCCTGCTGGAACAGAATGCAGTAGTTCAGGTTGGGAATGAAAATGTCCAGCAGCCCGTCGCGATTCACGTCGCCCACCACCGGCCCCATGGACGAGACGCCCTGCCCGTTCTCTCCGTAAGCCAGGCCGTAGTCGACCGCTTTCTCGACGAAGGAGCCGTGCCCGGTGTTCTCGAAGAAGTAATTCTCCATGGCGTCGTCGGCAACGAAGATGTCCAGCCGGCCAATGTTGCGGAAGTCGGCCACCGTGACGCTCATGGCGCGGCCGTCGGGTTTGTATACGCCGGCCTCCTTGGTCGCATCCGTGAAAGTGCCGTCGCCGTTGTTGCGAAAAAGGGCATTGGCCTGGCCACTGTAGCTCAGCGGTCCGGGATAGCCGGCGGCCGGGTAGAAGTCGCGGAATTTGCCGTCGTCGTAGAGCAGGTAGTTGCCGACGAAGGCGTCCAGGTAGCCGTCGTTGTTGTAGTCGAACCAGGCGGCCGACAGGGCCCAGCGTTTGTCGTCCAGGCCGGCCTGCTTGGAGACCTCGGTGAACGTGCCGTCGCCGTTGTTGTGGTACAGGATGTTGCCGTTGTAATTGAGGACGTAGAGATCGATGTGGCCGTCGTTATCGTAGTCGGCCGCCGAGCAGCCCGAGCCGAAAGCGCCGTTGCCGCCCACCCCCGCCTTTTCGGTAACGTCGGTGAAGGTGCCGTCGCCGTTGTTGTGGTAGAGCCGGTTGGAGAGCTTGCCCCGCAGGTCGCGGCCTTCGTTGCTCGAGACGTTCTTGGTCCAGGTGCCGGTGACCAGGTAGAGGTCCATGTAGCCGTCGCCGTCGTAATCGAAGAAGCAGGCGCCGGCGCCGGTGCCCTCGACGATGTTATCCAGGTGGTGGTCGCCGTAGCTGTGCTTGAAAGTGATCCCGGCTTGCTTGGTGATATCCGTGAACACGGGAAGCTGGGGGGCGGCCAGAGTGAGGGCGCTCAGGGCGGCGAGGCCTGGCAAGATGGTCCGTTTCATCGTTGTCCTCCCGCGGGAGGCGCGTCCCACGGCGCGCCGAGATCGATCCACTCGGCGATGGCCCGCTTCTCCTCGATGGTCAGAGGCGGCGACCCGGCGGGCGGCATGGGCTTGACCGGGGCGGCCGTAACGCCATCCCAGGGCCGCGCGGTGTTGCGCCCGTAAATGCGCCAAATCAGAGGGCTTGTGCGCGCGCTGGGCCGAATGTGGGTCCGCAGGCTGCGGTTGGCCGAGTCGGCGGAATTGAGCGAGAGCAGCGCCGCGGCGTGGCACTTGGCGCAGCGCACGGCCAGGATGGGAAAGATGTCGCGGCGGAAATCGACCGTGCGCCGGCGCTCCGGCGGGAGCGTAAGCTGGTTGGCCGGGTGCTCGAGCGCTTTCGGCACCAGGTTCTCGGGCGTACGCTCGCCGTCTTCATGACAGCCGATGCAGCCGCGGTTTTCCTTGTTCTTGGCCCAGATCCAGCCGCAGGACCGCAGCGCCAGGCCGTCCGCGTCCAGCGCCTGTAACTCTATGGGAAGATTGGCCGGTACCTGGATATGGAAGGAGCCGTCTTCATCCAGATTGATCTCGCCGAGCAGGCGCCGAAGGAACGGCGCGTTCTTCGCCTTCGGTGGCACGCCCTCAACGACCCGCAAGCGCTTGGCGCTGCCCGCCGGCATCCAGGAGGGGTCGGCGAAATCCGTTGTGTTGACGCTCAGGCAGTAGAGCACGGCGTTGGGCTCGCTCTCATCGACCACCGTGGACCGCCCGTCGGGCTCCTCGCGCGGAGCCACTATTTTGGCTTGAATGCTGTGGTGCCGCGGGTCGGCGAAAACCAGTTGCGCCCGCCCGTTCTCGGGGTCGAGGCGGTAGATGCCGTAGGTACCCGGTCCATCCGCCGGCCGCCGGGAGATCAGCACCGCGCCGTCGGGCAAAGGCGACGGCGAATGGTACAACCCGTCGGCGGGCTTGGTCAGGGGGCGATAGGAATGCAGGTTCCGGCGCAAGCTCAGCGTGGCGACGGGGCCGCCGCCGTCCCAGCTTGCGCGGTCCCCCTCGATGAACACTACCTGCCGATTCGCCGTCGTGCAAGCCATCTGCTTAATGGTGCGGCCCGGCGGGCCGGAGAAGGCGGTGTAGTCCGTACCATCCAGATTGACTCCAAACAGATCGACGCGCACGCCGTAGAGTGAGGAAAACAGAATGCGGCCGTCGGGCATCTGGAACGGATCGAAGCTGCTCGAGGCGGTGTAGGTGAGGCGACGCGATTCGCTACCGTCGAGGCGCACGGAGTATAGGTTGAGTTCGCCCGCCATGGCGCTGACGAAGGTGACCTGGTAGATCGGATGAGGGTCGTTCAGGTAGAAGAGCGCAGATTGGTAGACCGGGTTTCGGCAGTCGCCGAGGTTCCGGGTTACCTGGCGCGGGCCCGAGCCATCGGCCCCCATTTCGTAGATGTTCCAGTGGTCGGACGCGGTCTTCCGGGCGGCGAACAGAATCCGCTTCCCATCGAAGGAGACCTCGGGGTCCGCGGCGCTTTCGAAACCCTTGCTGAGCACGCGCACGTTCCCGTCCGGCAAGAGCAGCGCCAGCCGGCCGCCGCGCCCGTAATCGCCGCGCAGCAACGCGCGGGGCGCGAGCGAATTGTCCTGTGGCAGTTGCGTGAAGACTACCGGAGCGCCGAGCCTTACGGGCTCCGCCGGCCCCCCCACCGCCAGGCAGGCGAACAGTAGCGGCGCTACCCAGGCAATGCGAAGCACCGTCCCGCTCACACCGCAGGCTGGGAGCGGAAAATGGCGATGGCCTCGATTTCCACCAACAGCTCCGGCCGGCAGAGATGCGCCTGAATGCCGGTCGAGGCGGGCAGGGGGTCCAGCTCCTGCTCCTGGAAGAAAGCGGTGCGTTCCTCGTTGAAGGCGGCGTAGTCGCGGTCGATGTCCCGCAGGTAGCAGGTGGTGCGGACGATGTCTTTCCAGGTAGCGCCCTCGGCGGCGAGCAGCGCGGTGATGTTGTCAAAGGTGCGCCTGGTTTGCGCGCGGAAGTCGCCGACGTAGAGCGTCTCGCCGTCCGGCCCGATGCTGGCGGTTCCGGAGATCAGCAGGAGGCTGAAGGCGCCGATGTCGATCCGCATGCCGCGGGAGAAGGAGCTCGGGCGCTCGTAATGAAAGGCTTCATTGAGTACCCGGTGGTTGGTGATGGCCTTCTTCACCATGCTCGCGTCCGCAGTGCATTCTAGTAAAAGTTCTTCCATTCTCATGATGTTGTCCCTGAAGCTCCTATACTTATAACATACAGATCCCAAAGGAGAAATAATCGGAAACGAGTAATGGAAACGTACTAGGAGGGCCCGGCAGCGCCCCCAGGCGGAATCCCATGTCGTGCCCCTTCAGGAAATCCACGGGCGCGGGGTGCAACCCCAGCCGCCGCAACAACAGGCTCGCCTGGCCGCGGCTTCTCTCCCCGTTTTTCGCTACCGTCAAGCGGGCAATGTATTGCACACTAGTACCTGGAGGAGGAGATGTTCCGGCGAATTGAAGCCCGTGGCTATCGCTGCCTGCGCTCCGTGGAGCAGTCGATCAATCCCTTCGAGATTCTGATCGGCTCCAACGCGAGCGGCAAGTCTTCGTTCCTTGATGTAGTGGCATTTCTTGGATCCCTGGTTTCCGCGGGTCTGGAAGCGGCCGTTGAGGAGCGAACGACGAATTTTCACGATTTGGTGTGGGGACGAGACAGCGACAGCTTCGAGTTGGCTATCGAAGCCCGCATCCCTGACGACCGCCGCCCTAAGCCAGAGATTCCTCCGGTCGGATTCGTTGCGCCGGACACCATCCGGTACGAGGTTGGCGTGCGCCTGGACACGCTGACCGAGAAGTTACACATTGCGAAGGAGCGGGTCACAGTCTACCGCTGGGACCGATCGCTGCGGGACCGCGGCGTCGAGATTATCACCCGATCAAACGTGTTTCGTTTCAACACTGAGACAACCGAGCGACCGTTCGAGCAGGAGTTGCCCCATCGAAACTATACCAGCTTGGTCAATGTGCCAATGGATAGGGAGTTCCCCGCCACTGCCTGGCTTCGGGAGCGCCTGCGCGGAGGTATCAAGCGCGTGGCGCTCGATAACGAGGTGCTTCGCAAGCCCAGCCCACCCGCGAAGAGCGAGGCCAGCGAGTCGGGCGGCTCCTACCTGGCGCGGTCCGTGTCGCAACTCAGAACCCGCAACCTCAACCAATTCCACGCTTGGCTGAAGCACGTGAGGACGGTGCTGCCAGACATCAAGGATATTCGCACCGACGTCAGGGAGGAGGACCGGCACCGCTACATCTTGATCGACTACCACAACGGCGTATCTGTGCCCTCTTGGATGGTGTCCGATGGTACTCTACGGCTCCTGGCGTTGACGATGCTCGCCTACACCCCGGACTTCGGGGGAGTATACCTCGTGGAGGAGCCAGAGAATGGGCTGCACCCCACAGCGCTCCAGGCGGTTTACGAGTCCCTGTCTTCGGTTTATGAGGGGCAGGTACTCCTCGCCAGCCATTCACCTGTGCTCTTGAGCATGGCGAAGCCGGACCAGCTCTTGTGCTTTATCAAAACGCCAGACGGCATTCGGATCGTCCGCGGGAGCGAGCACCAAGCACTTCGCGATTGGCAAGGTGAGGTAAGCCTCGGGATGTTGGCCGCTTCGGGGATCCTCGGATGATGCCAACGGCAGCACCAAAGGACCTGATCGTTCTGGCTGCCGACGGATCCATGAAGCTGGCGCTCGAGGAGGTACTGAGACGCTACCATTCGCTCGGTATCCGAGAGATTTCTTACGAAATCATTCAACATTTGAATCACGACCCCGGCGTGTTGCAGAGCGGTTACCTTCTCCTGCAGGCACAAAGCAGGAACTACCTCCACGCGTTGGCAGTCTGCGATCGCCACGGCTGTGGCCGTGAGGACCTGCCCCGAGAGCAGTTGGAGGCAATGATCGAGGACAGCCTTTCTAAGCACTGGGTGGACCGCGCCGCCGCCGTCGTGATCGACCCGGAACTGGAGAATTGGTTGTGGACGGATTCGCCGCATGTGGCGAAGGAAATAGGATGGCCGGACGGAATGGCCGCGCTCCGCGAGTGGCTTCTTAACGAGGGGTTCCTTGCCCAGGGGCGGTCAAAGCCCAACGCCCCAAAGGCTGCACTGGAAAAGGCGTTGCGGCTCACTGCGAAGCGCCGATCAAGCGCCCTCTATCAGACCCTTGCGTCAAAGGTCAGTCTTCGGCAGTGCATCGACCCTGCGTTTCTGAAACTGTCGGAGACTCTGCGGGGTTGGTTTCCCGCTGTTGGGGCCTGACGCCCCAACCGGAGACTGGCTCAGAGCCGTCAGTTCTCGAGGCATAGGCGTCAGGCTCATGCGGTACCAGTCCAGCCCCGAATCACGCTATGCTGTGGATTCTGAAGCAAGTGAAATCCGCGCTATCGTCGCCCACCAGCCGCTTGTTGATCGGCCTCGCGGTCACGCTGGCCGCGGTGGCGGTGTTCTCGCTCTACGCCCTGCGTCAGATCGCCGTTTTGGGGGACCTGCAAACCAGGACGGTGGACCGTAACCGCAAGGATTCTTTGCAGTTACTGCGCATCCAACACGACCTGAATTCGCTGGGTCTGGCCATGCGCGATATGCTGGACCCCGACCCGCCTTACCCGCTGGCGGCCTTCAAGGGCCAATTCGACCGCAGCCGCCTGGACCTGGATGACGCCCTGCGCCTGGAAGCGCAGTTTGCTCCGACCGCGGTTTCGGGCCGCCGGCAGTACGTCGAGGATCGAATGGCCCAATTCTGGATCTCCGTGGACCAGTTGTTCGCGCTCACCGGGCGGGACGACCCTCGGGCGCGGCAGCTCATCCGGAACACACTGCAAGCGCAGCAGGATACCCTGACCAATACCATCGCCCGGCTGCTTGTCGAGAACAACGAGGTCGAGCAGATGGCGATGACGCAGATCCACGCCATCTACGACCGGGTGGAGCGCCAGATCTACGTCTTCCTCGCGGCTATGCTGCTGACCATCTCGCTCACCAGCTTGTATCTTATCCGGTCTAACCGACGCATTTTCAATCGCTTAGCGGTTCTCTCGGACCATCGCAGCGAACTGGCCCGCAAGCTCATCGCGGTGCAGGAAGAGATTCTGCATTCCATCTCGCGGGAACTGCACGATGAATTCGGCCAGGTGCTTACGGCCATCGGAGCCATGCTGCGGCGCGCCGAGAAGAAAGGGCTCCCGCCAGATTCGCCATTCCGCGAGGAGCTACAGGAGGCCCGGGGAGTGGCCCAAGCCACGCTCGAGAAGATCCGCAGCCTCTCCCAGGTGCTGCATCCCACTATCCTCGACGACGGGGGCCTCGAGAAGGCCATCGACTGGTACTTGCCGACCTTTGAAAGGCAGACCGGCATCGCTGTGAAGTACGAGAAGAGCGGTGTGGCTCCGGCCATCCCGGATCGCATCGCGATCAACGTCTACCGGGTACTCCAGGAGGCGCTCAACAACGCGGCGCGCCACTCGCAATCGCAGACCGTGTGGGTCCGGGTGCGATTCGGGCCGGACCGCTTCCAACTGGAGGTCGAAGACCGCGGCGCCGGCCTTCCCGCCGAGGGCAGCCCGTCGATGCGCCACGGAACCGGCCTGGTGGCGATGCGGGAGCGCGCCAGCCTGCTGGGTGGGACAATCGAGTTTGTGAGGGCGGGAGAGAGGGGCACGCTGGTGCGCCTGGATGTCCCGCTCCCGCAGGAGGCCGGCGCATGAGCGACCAGATTACAGTTTTGCTGGTGGACGACCACGCCCTAGTGAGAAAAGGCTTCCGGCGAATGGTCGAGGACGATCCCGAGATCTCCGTGGTGGGCGAGGCGGGCAGCGGCCTGGAGGCAGTCCAGCTCTCGCAGCAGCTCAAGCCGCGCGTGGTGGTCATGGACATGGCCATGCCCGAGATGGACGGCGTGCAGGCCACCCGCGAGATCCTCAAGCGGATGCCCAAGACCGCCATCCTCATCCTCAGCATGTTCTCCCAGGAAAACTATGTCCGCAATGCCTTCGACGCGGGGGCGCTGGGCTACATTCTCAAGAATGCCGACGACATCGACCTGGCCACCGCCATCAAGGAGGTGGCCGGCGGAAAGCGCGTGCTCGACCCCGGCCTGCTCACCGCCGAGCGCGAGCCCGACGACTTGTTCGGCCGCCTCACGCAACGCGAGAAGCAGATCCTGCAACTCATTGCCGAGGGCAATTCCAATAAGGAAATCGCGGCCTTGCTGGGCCTCAGCGTGAACACGGTGGCGGTTCACCGCGCCAACCTGATGGACGCACTCGGAATGCACCGCACGGCCGAACTGGTGGTCTACGCCATTCGCAAGGGACTGATGAGGATGCCGTGAACCGCCGGGAATTCCTTCTGGGACTCCCCGCGCTGGCCGTTGCCGCCCCGTCGCCGCCGGCCGGGCTGGGATTTCGATTCGAAGACGTCACGGCCCGGGCGGGCATCGCCTTCCAGCACAACAACGGGGCCTTCGGCGGCAAGTACCTCCCCGAGACCATGGGCTCGGGCTGCGCGTTCCTGGATTACGACAACGATGGCTGGCAGGACATCCTGCTCATCAACGGCATGGACTGGCCGGGCCACCGCAACCAGCGCACCACCATGCGCCTGTACCACAACAACCGCAACGGCACCTTCACCGACGTTACCCGCCGGGCCGGCCTGGATGTCGAGATGTATGGCATGGGCGTGGCCGTGGGCGACTACAACAACGACGGTTTCCAGGACATCCACGTCTCCTGCGTGGGCCAGAACCGCCTGTTCCGCAACACCGGCAAGGGCTCCTTCGTGGACGTGACCGAGCGCAGCGGCCTGGGAGGGCGCACCGCCTTCTCCAGCTCCGCGCTGTGGTTCGATTACGATCGCGACGGCCTGTTGGACCTGTTCGTCTGCAACTACGTGAAGTGGTCGGCGGAGCTGGACGTCTTCTGCACCATGGACGGCAAGCAGAAAGCCTACTGCACCCCGGAGGCTTACCGCGGGGCCACCTGCTGGCTGTTCCACAACAAGGGCGACGGGACCTTCGAGGACGTCACCGCCTCCAGCGGCATCTTCGACTCCAGCTCGAAATCCCTGGGCGTCGCCATGTTCGACTACGACCTGGATGGCTGGCCGGATCTGTTCGTGGCTAACGACACCGAGGCGAACAAGCTCTACAAGAACCTGGGAAACGGGAAGTTCCGCGACACGGCGTTACAGGTCGGCGTGGCCTTCAGCGAAGACGGGAAGGCGCGCGGCGGCATGGGCGTGGATACGGCGGACTACGACAACTCCGGCATCGCCAGCCTGGTGGTGACCAACTTCGATAGCGAGATGATGGGCTTCTACCACGCCAGCAAGGGCGGCATGTACGTGGACCAGGCGCCCCGCTCGGAGATCGGCCGCCGCTCGCGGCGCAGCCTGGGTTTCGGCTGCTTCTTCTTCGACGCGGACCTGGACGGCCTGCTGGACCTGCTGGTGGTCAACGGCCATATCGAGGATACGGTGAGCACGGTGCGCGCCGACGTCGGCTATGCCCAGCCGCCCCACCTGTTCCTGAACCGCGGCCCCGGGGGATTCCGCGACGTGGCGGCCGAGGCCGGCGGCGGCTTCGCCAACCCCAAGGTCGGCCGCGGCGCAGCCTTCGCCGACTTCGACCGCGACGGCGACCTGGACGTCCTCATCACCACCAACCACGGCCCCGCCTATCTGTACCGCAACGACCAGCTCTCCGGAAATCGCAGCATCCGCTTCCGCCTGATCGGCACCAAGTCCAACCGCGACGCCATCGGCGCGCAGGTCCGCGTCTTCTACGGCGACCAGACCGGCTTGCGCATGGTCAAGAGCGGCTCCAGCTACCTCTCCCAATCCGAGCTGGCCCTGACCTTCGGCCTCGGCAAGCGCGACAAGGTGGACCGGGCGGTGCTCACGTGGCCCAGCGGCCGGGTCGAAGAGTACAAGAATCTGGCGGCGGGCCGGCTCTGGGAGTGTACCGAAGGGAAGGGGATTCGCGAGCCGGGAGGATTCTGACTGATCTCACTCTGTCTCGAGCAGATTCCTCAAGAGTCTGGATTGCCGCATGATGCTCTGCAGTGTGCCGCGCCGCAGCATCGCGTGCATGGGGGAGATTGCGGAACTGCTGGCGTAGGCATTCTCACTGCCATCGAGTCATGTTCATTCCCTGCCGCGAGATCCTGAAGGAAGCTCATGATCGCGCCCTCATATTGCTCAACACCGCTCTCCCCAGCCTCTTCGCCGAGCCGCAGACCGCCGCCTGAAGTAGCCCACCCCGCCACCCGTCCCGAGAGAGCTCCGCGAGATACTCGATGCCCAGCCCGGCCACCGAATCACGCGTGATCCCGGATCGGGCGCTTCAGGAACTGAGTTGGGGACCCATATTCCATGCAACGCGGGTGGTATGTGCAGACTTCTTCAGGTGTATCGTGTGAGATATCGAGGTCTTTTCCCAGTTTGCTTGTCCACTCACCCGTAGGAAGTTGCCGGGCCGCGTGGGTTGGCTTTCCGGACCTGCAATAAACCACCACCTTCTCAAATCCGGCTTCTAAGTTGCCGTCCGCGCATCTTACGTAGCCTAGCGTTCCATAAGCCGCGACAAAGGCATCTAAAGTCACCTCGCGGGGGGTGCCTTCCGGCCAATAGCCGGTTCTCATCGCGTCCGGCCACCACCATCGGTGGACCTCACCAGCGGCCCATGCTACGCAGTTATAGTCGGTCGTCGCAAGACTCGTGATAGTGAACAATTCTTCGCTACCGGTCCAGACCTTTCGTTTTGGCCCAGCCCAGCCAATCGGCGGCCATTTCTCTAACGTTTCCCCGCTGTTCTTCCCTGATCGGGTCAACCCCGGTTATCGCCCGCAGCGCCCAAAACCAGTGGTCTGGCCGGCGCTGCAACTCCCGGAGTATAAGGGGCAGCACTGCGGGCCCCATTCCGATGATTCGCTGATACGCCGGGTGAAGAACCATGTCATCGATCGAAGAGATCGTTTCCGTCGCCTCTCGCCACTGACTTGCGAGCGCCGTAAACGTTCGATCCAGCGAATTCAACTCAGATTCATCTTCGACAGCAGCAGGCGCCGTTAAACTTAGCGCCGTCAGATTACCGTGTTGCTCCGGGCAGCTCCGAGGTGTGCCCGATTCAAACGCAGGAGATTCAAACCACACCCCTGGCTTGGAGAGCGCTCTCTGGCCGCAATTAAATCGTCTGCGCGCAGGGCGGTTATGCCACTCACCATAGAGCGACTTGACCATGCACGGGCTGGTGGTTGCCATGTCATGCCTCCGGTTTTGAGTCGAGGTCGCGTATACCGGCTTCCTTGAGGAGCGCCCTGAGGCTTTCGGACTTGATCTCCGCCCTTCTCAGAACGTCCTTCAACTTCGCGATGTCGCCGGAATCCAAAGCGACGTAGAACTCCTCATGCCCACCGTCGGCCACATGGAAGTCCAGTTTCAGGGTGTGCGCAAACACGAACCCGATGGGCCTAGCGGCGGGATCTGCCCCAAAAACGGGGCGCAGGTCAGTGAGGATTCTTGCATCACAGAACAACTTTGGGTATTCGACACGCAAGTCAGCCGCCTTCGCTGCGACATTGAGCGCATCGGCCTGGATGAGCTTGGATATGCGTCGCTCGAAACCGGGCGCTTCCTCATCAGGGACCGCCAATTCTTTGTTGCCGCTATCCCTCATTGCCTCTCGAAGGTCCGCCGCGAACTGCGTCACCGTCACCTCTGCCGAGGCCCGGACTTGGCAGAGCGCAG
>Ga0182011_10003839_pt1 | contig 12194 bp, 10 predicted proteins | sample 711E1DmetaG_FD_120481 | JGI IMG/M metagenome (GOLD analysis project Ga0182011, IMG submission 120481) | Permafrost microbial communities from Stordalen Mire, Sweden - 711E1D metaG | ecosystem: Environmental > Terrestrial > Soil > Wetlands > Permafrost | place: Sweden: Stordalen | collected... | reverse complement strand
GGGTCCACGTTTTTCTATCAGCGGAAGATCCCGCTGCCCCCGGAAGGAGCGCAAAGCCATGCGCTCGACATCCTGCTGCGGTTCTGCCCGGTGCTGGAGGCCCAGCCCGAATTGCGCGGCGAGTTGCGTTTTCGCGAAGCGGCCGATCTTAACCTGGGCTTTGTCGACGGCCGCCGGGGCCAGAAACCAATTCTCATTTTTCCCGACAGCCGGCGGGTTGAAAAGCGGTGGAACGGGTTCCGCCAGCTGACCGACCTGCTGCTGCGGGACGGCAGCGGCCGGAAGGTCATCTGGGCCGGCAACAACCTCGTTTCCTATCGCGAGAAATTTCCCGACGGTCAATTTATCAACCTCACCGGCAACACGAGCCTCGCTTCGCTGGCGGCGCTCGTCCGGCGGGCGGATTGGGTCATCTGCAACGACAGCGGACCGCTGCATCTGGCGGCGGCGCTTGGCGTGAAGACGCTGGGAATCTTCGGACCGACTGATCCACGGCTGTTCGGACCTTATCCGCTCAATCGCCCGACCAATCACGTGGTGCAGGCGCCGGTGGGGGATTTGCGCCTGCTCCCCGCCAGGGACGTCTATGCGCGGTTCGCGCGCCTCGACGCTTTGAGCCAGGGTCAGGCCGTGGTCAGCGCGCCGGCGCCGTGGTCCCGCCGCGGCCTGTCGTAAGGCCACTGGGGCTCAGCCGAATTGTAGGAAGCGAGCTTGCTCGCGATTTTGTCGTGGATCGCCTGCGAGCAGGCTTCCTACAACGATCATTTGGTGGCCGGATTGTTCGAACAGGCCGCCGCGTCATTTGAACTTTTGATCGCCCGGGTGCGACGTATGGGGTAACAAACCCTCGCTGGGTTTGGCTGACGACCCGATGGACGACCACGACTCATTGGAGCAACTTTACCGCGAAGCCGCGCCGGCTTTGCTGGCCTATTTCCGGCATCAGCCGGCGCTGGCCGGTGCCGCCGAGGATCTCCTGCAAGACACGTTCGTGCGGGCGCTGAAGCACCGCGACCGTCTCGAAGCCGCCGTCTCCCGCCGCGCCTATTTGTTTGGCATGGCCCGGTACGTTGGGCTCGATGCGCTGCGGAAAGCCGCACCGGTCGGCGCGCCGGCCGAACTACAAATCGCGCCGGTCGCCGGCGAAGATGGGCGGCTCGAATCCATGCGGGCGGCGATCGCGGAATTGCCGCCGCCGCATCGCGAAGCCTTGTTGCTCAGACTGCAGCAGGAGCTCTCCTATGAGGAAATTGCCGAAGTGCTCGACATCCCGGTAGGGACGGTCCGGTCGCGCCTGCATCATGCCGTTCTTCGTTTGCGCCAAGCCCTCAATCCACCGATTGCCTATGAAAGCTGAACTGTTGGAAGCGCTGCTGATCGACCGGGCGCTCGGCGCCCTGTCCCCTGAAGTCGGCGAACTGCTGGAAACCCACCTGGCGCGCGATCCCGCGGCCGCCGAGCAGGCGGCTGGTCTAAGTGCCACCGTCGGGTTGGCCCGGCGGGTGATGGCGCGGCCGGAAGTGCAGCCGATGCGTTCCCCGCCGTTGGCGCAATGGCGCAAGCAAGCCATCGTTCAGCGGCGGCACGCCCGGGCAGGGGAACTCACCCGGCTGGCCGCCGGCTTGTTGCTGGGACTGTCGCTTGGCTGGTATGGCCGGACTGGCGGCGATGGGACGGGCCTGGCAGAGCATCCCCGACCCGCCGAGCCGGCCCGCCTGGCGACGGTCGCGGACCACTCTGGGCCGGTGGAACCGGCAAAGAGTTTTTGGGCTTTGTCCGGTTTCACGGCCGGCCCAAAGGCCCGCCCGGCGGCCGCGGGGAGTATGAATACCCGCTACCGTTTGCGTTGGGATTCGCCGGTCAAGATCCCGCATGTGGAAGGCAATCTATGAAAACCGCATTGATACAAAAACGTTGCCGGACCGCCGCATGGGCGTCGCTGGCCCTGATGGCTTTGCTGCTGGCCGGGTGCCTGGAAGAGCACCTGGTCTGGTCACCCGACGGTGCGCGCGCGGCCGTGGTGGCGAAAGACGGGCTCCATTTCTGCGATGCGGAGGGCAAGCTCACGCCGCTGTTGCTGCCAGGGGTTTTTGCGGTCGCCTGGATGAGCGATTCACAACGGCTTGTCGTGGTGCATGCCCACCCGGCGGACGGGTGGGCGGCCCTCGCGCAGGCGCTCGGCGCGGCGCGGGCGGCGGACGTGGCGGCGCAGGCGGCGGACATCTGGAAGAAGCTCGACGCGGGCGGTCAGTGGGGCGCTCTGACGAAGGAATCGGGCGGGAAAAACGCGAAGGCCGCCCTGGAGATCTTTCTGCGCGAACGCTACGGCGATGCCTTGCGGGCGAAAATGACCGCCGGAGATTGGGATGAGATGAAGTCGGCGCAGGTTGAGATCAACGAGCTGCTGATCGCGCGGATCGAGGGCGCAGTGGTCCGCCCAGGCCCGGTTCTCCATGAAGGCATGGAGAAGATCGAGGCCCTTCGCGTTTCGCCGGGGGATCAGGCCGTCGCTTTCACGACCGATCTGACCCCGGACAACGACAAGGAATGCCGGCTGTGGCTGACCCGGATAGACGCCGCTCGTGCGACGACGGTGGCCGAGCGGACGGCCGCGTATCCCGATTGGACGCCCGATCGGAGGGCGCTGGTCTATTTCCAGGCGGCGGAGGGTGGAGCCAAGGGAGATCTCCGCCTCGGCACGCTGATCCGGCGAGGGGTGCTCGACGAGCAGGGCAAGATTGAGATTCAAAAAGACGCCGAAGAACTGGCCGGCGTGATGTTCTCAAATACGGCCCGGGTACGCTGCCTGCGGGACGGCCGGATCTTCTTCAACGCCGTGGAGTTCACCCTGCCGATTGCGACCAAGGACGCCGATGTCGAGCGCGAGCGGTTGTTCGCGCTGGATCAGGTCCGCCAGTCCACGCTGGTGCGGATGATTCCGCGTGGGGAAGAGGAGAACATGCCCAAGAACCTGACATTTTTTGAGTTGAGTCCCGACGAACAGCGGGTGCTCGTGGGGGGATACGAAGGCGAGGTGAGCGTCCTGACGATCGCGACGGGCGACGTGGGGAGGCTGCAGAAGGCTGGAGATTACAACTTGATGGCCGCGCCGGTCTGGCGAAACAACGACGAGATCACCTACGCGAGGCGGAATCCAGTCGTCGAGGGCAAGCAGCCGTCGCGCAAGGCGGAGATCGTCCGGCAAAAAATCTCTCCGGCCAAAGGCGAACATGAGACGGTGTTGAGCCGGGACTGGTCCGCCGATACGCTTGAAAGCATCTTCAGCGGAGGGGACGAGAAGTAGGAGACCGCGCCGGCCGCCGACCATGGTGTTTTGTTTTGAGGAGCCGTCGCGCGATCCCACGGGCGAGACGCCCATAAGCATTAACCTTAGGCAAGGGTCTCCTCTGGGAGTTGTGTGTGGCTGCAAAACTGGCGAATCTTGTTCTACGAGGGAAAGCGATGCCGCTAGGTTAACGCCCATGCCAGACGAGACTCGTTAAAAGATAAAAGACCGTGGGGCGCCAACTCCGGTCGCAACTTCGCGCTTTATTCCGCGGGCGGCGCCGCCACACTCGCGCGGTTATGCTCGATCCAAGACTCCTCCGCGAAACGCCCGATGTGGTGCGCGCGGCGATTGCCAAGAAACATCTTGAGGTGGACCTCGATCCGGTGCTGGCGCTCGATGCGCTGTGGCGGACGCAACTCAGCGAGGTGGAGGCCCTGCGGTCGCGGCAGAAGTCGGCCAACAACGAGATGGCGGGGCTGAAGAAAGGTTCGCCGGAATTCCTCGCGAAGGTCCAGGAGATGAAGGGACTGTCCTCCCTGGTGAAGGAAAAGGAGGCGAGCCTTGCGCCGACGGAGACGAAGTGGCGCGCGGCGATGCTCACCCTGCCGAACCTCCCGCACGCCAGCGTGCCCGAGGGCCGCACGACCGAGCAGAATGTGGTTTATGCGACGCACGGCAAGACGGACGTGGCGTCGCCCCTGGCGCGACCGCACTGGGAGATTCCGGGATTTGACCGCTTGTTCGATTTCGCCCGCGGCGCCAAGGTCACTGGCGCGGGCTTTCCGTTTTACGTCGGCGACGGCGCCCGCCTCGTGCGCGCGCTGGTCCAGTTCTTTCTCGATGAAGGAGGCAAGGCCGGCTATCAGGAGGTTCATCCGCCGATCCTGGTAAATGCCGCGAGTGCGACCGCGGTGGGGCAGCTTCCCGACAAGGAAGGCATGATGTACCAGACCGTGGAGGATCAATTCTACCTGGTTCCCACCGCGGAGACGCCGCTCACGAATTTCTTCCGGGACGAGATCCTCGATGAGGCCGCGTTGCCGGTCTACCGCTGCGCCTACACCCCGTGCTTCCGGCGCGAGGCGGGCAGTTACGGCAAGGACGTTCGCGGGCTCAACCGTCTTCATCAGTTCGACAAGGTTGAGCTGCTGAAATGGGTTCATCCGGCGCGGAGCTATGAGGAGCTGGAGAGCCTCCGGGCTCATGCCGAAAGCCTCCTGCAGAAGCTGGAGCTGCCGTACCGCGTATTGCTCATGTGTGGCGGCGACCTCGGATTTGCCCAGGCGAAGAAATATGACCTTGAGGTCTGGTCGGCGGGCCAGAAACGCTGGCTCGAAGTGTCGAGTTGCTCGAATTTCGAGGCCTTCCAGGCGCGCCGGGCGCAGATCCGTTTTCGCTCCAAGGAAAGCGGGCGGCCGGAATTAGTGCATACGATCAACGGGTCGGGACTGGCCGTGCCCCGCGTGCTCTCGGCGGTCCTGGAGAACAACCTTCAGGCGGACGGCCGGGTGAAATTGCCCGCGGCGCTCGCGCCGTATTTCGGGAAAGAGCTTTTAAGCTTCGCCTGAGGCGGTGGTGCGGTCACGCCAGCCATCGCCCGCGCGCGCTGGGCGGGGAACGTGGTCCCACAATGACCAAGAACCAAGACAATACCTGGCGGGCGCGGGGGCGGAGTCTCGCCGAATTGCTGCCGAAAGCCTCGCTCCATCCGTCCGTCCTGAACTGGGCCGACGGCCGGACGCCGGCCGCGAGGGGCCGCTGGGTGGCGGCCTTTTCCGGGGGCGCCGACTCATTGGCGCTGCTGCTGTTGCTCTGGGCGCACTGGCCCGAACGGCGCGCGCGTTTGGTCGCGTTGCATTTCAATCACCGCTTGCGCGGGGCGGCGGCGGACGCTGATGAGCGGTTCTGCCGGCGCGTGTGTCGCAGTCTGGGCATCCGGTTGCAGGTGGGCCGATGGAAGAACCGGCGACTTGAGGCGAGCGAAGCGGAGGCGCGGGCGGCCCGATTCGCGTTCTTCGATCAGGCGTTGCACCGGATCGGAGCGCGCGCACTCTGGTTCGGACACCAACAGGACGACATCGCCGAGACCATGCTGATGCGATTGGCGCGCGGCAGCGGGACGGCTGGTCTCGCGGCGCCGCGGCCGGTGCATCGGGTCGGCGTCCAGTTTCGCCTGCGACCGATGTTGACCCTCAAGAAAGAGGAGATCGTGGCGCGGCTGCGCGAATCCCGCATCCCTTGGCGTGAAGACGTGACGAATGCGGGCCAGACGTTTTTCCGCAACCGAATCCGCCATCAGGTTCTGCCGCTCTGGCAGCAGGCAGCCGGTCGAGATATTGTGGCGGGCGCGGCCCTGGCCCGGGAACGCCTGGAAGAGGATGATTCCGCGTTGGATGCTTGGTTGAAGGAACTGCGGCCGTTGAAACGGAAAGGCGTGCTGAACCTCGCCGTCCTCATGCAACGTCCTCGCGCGCTCGCCCGCCGGGCGCTTCACCGCTGGCTGCTGGCCCAGCCTCTGGCCGGAGAGATCTCCCGGCAAGGATTTGAAGATCTGTTGACCGCGGCCCTGGCAGGTCAGAGGACTCGGAGGAGCCTGGGGTGCAACGGATTTGCGGTGGTGCGGGATAGCACGCTGCGGTTCGAACGCGTTCGCCACCGTCGGAAGCGGGCGCGGTCGGGCGGCGGTGGGGAAAGCTGAGCCGGCCTTATGCAGTTGACGTAGGGTCGCCGCTCGTCGGCGGACCATTCCCCCATGGACAATTGGCCCGGCGACAAGCGCCGGCCCTACGCACCATTTGGTGTGGGTAAAGCCGTTTGAAAATCACCGGTCAACTGCACGATCCTTGCTGAGACATTGATGCAGCCCGGATTATGTCAGTTTTCCTGCGCTTCAATTGACTTCTCCTTCTGGAACCTCCACGCTATGCGAGGTGTCAAAATCCTCGAATGTCTGACGACGACAACAAATCCAAACGGCGTCCGCTCAAGAATCTGCCTCCTGACCGGTTTCAGCCGAAAGTGTGGCTGATCTGGCTGGCGATCGCCGGCATCCTGATCCTGGTGCTGAAATTCAATCCCGGGCGGATGAATTCGCCCGCCACCCTCAAGATCCAGGAGGTGGTTGATTATGCGGCGGCCGACAAGATCACCGAAGGCAAGATCCGCCCGGATCCGTCCGGTGGTCGCGATTGGGAGGAGATCACCGGCGACCTCAAGGAGGCGACTCTCGCGAGCGACAGTGGGAAGACCAAGTCCTTTCATGCGGCCGGACGGCTGACCGATGCCAACATGGAAATCCTGCAGAAATCCAAGGTCTTCACGGAAGTCTCCGCGACCAATTTCGCCTCGCAGGTTCTGACGCAGATTCTGCCCTTTGTCATTGTCATCGGACTGCTCTATTTTCTGTTTGTGCGACAACTGAAGCAGGCGGGTCGCGGGGCGCTCAGCTTTGGCAAGAGCCGTGCGAAACTTCTCACCCGCGACCGCGACCGGGTGACCTTTGCGGATGTCGCGGGTTGTGATGAGGCCAAGGAGGAGGTTTCGGAGGTCGTGGAATTTCTCAAGGACCCCAAACGGTTCCAGAAGATCGGCGGACGCATTCCGAAGGGCGTTTTGATGGTCGGGCCTCCCGGCACGGGAAAGACGCTGCTGGCCAAGGCCATCGCCGGCGAGGCTGAAGTTCCGTTTTTCTCCATCAGCGGTTCTGATTTTGTGGAAATGTTTGTCGGCGTCGGAGCCAGCCGCGTGCGGGACATGTTCGAGCAGGGGCGCAAGAATGCACCCTGTCTGATCTTCATCGACGAGATTGACGCGGTGGGCCGCCAGCGTGGCGCCGGTCTGGGCGGCGGCAACGACGAGCGCGAGCAAACGCTGAACTCGATGCTGGCGGAGATGGACGGCTTCGACACGACGGAGGGCGTGATCATCATTGCAGCGACGAACCGCCCCGACGTCCTCGACAGCGCGTTGCTGAGGCCGGGCCGCTTCGACCGGCAGGTTTTCATCGATCTGCCTGATCTCGTGGGCCGCGAGCAGATCCTCCGCGTCCATTCCCGCAAGCTCGCCATTGCCGAGGATGTGGACTTGAGCGTGGTCGCCCGCGGCACCCCCGGGCTGTCGGGCGCCGAGCTGGCCAATCTGCTCAATGAGTCGGCCTTGCTGGCGGCACGGCGGAACAAGAAGCGCGTCGACATGCATGACATTGAGGACGCGCGGGAGAAGGTCCAATTCGGTCGCGAACGCCGCCGGATCATGGACGACGAGGACAAGAAGATCGTGGCCTATCACGAGGCGGGTCACGCCCTGGTCGGCGCGGTGGTCGATGACGGCGATCTGCCGGTGCACAAGGTCACCATCATTCCGCGGGGCCGCTCGCTGGGGAGCACGATGTATATTCCGAAAAAGGACGTCTACAATTACGCCAAGCGGCGGATGCTGGCCCGGTTGGCGACCCTCTATGGTGGGCGAATTTCCGAGGAAGTGGTGCTGGGGGATATCACCAGTGGCGCGTCGAGCGACATCCTCCAGGCGACGAAGCTGGCCCGGAGCATGGTGTGCGACTGGGGCATGAGTCCGCTCGGTCCGATTGCCTACGGGGAGAACCACGACACGGTTTTCCTTGGGCGCGAGATCTCGCGCAGTGAGAACTTCAGCGAGGATACGGCGCGACTGATCGATGCCGAGATCCACAAGCTGGTCAACGAGCAGTACGCCCGGGCCAAGAGCATCATTTTGGAGAAGCGGCCGCAGCTCGATAAGATCGCCGAGGCGCTGCTGCAATACGAGACCATCGACGGCAAGCATGTGCTCGAAATCCTCGAGTTCGGCGAAATCCGCTCGCCGGTGGCGCCGCCAGTGATCACGAAGACGGCCGACCTGCCCCCGGGACGGAAGCCCGCCGAAAAGGCCGCCACCGGAGGTCTTCCCGGCGACACGCGGGCACCGGCGCCGTCTCCGGCTTGAGCTTGGCGGAACGTTGGTTTCATTTGCGATGGGTTCGATACCCCGAAACTTGCTTCGGCTTGGTTGGAGTGTAGGAGCCTGCTTGCAGGCGATTCAGTGCTCCAAATCGCCTGCAAGCAGGCTCCTACAAAAGAGAGAGCCGCGGGCACGTTGAGTTGGTGCTGGTTTGATTAAATGGCTTGGAGCTTGCTCCGGGCGTCTTTTACCGGAAGGGAGCTGATGCTGCCTGCGTTTTTTTCCGGTATCCGGGACCTTTGGTTTTGACGGCGGATTCGTCGGGCATGGGTCTCGTCCGTGAGATTGCAGAGCACAGCGATGCGCCTAGCCGGCCGGTCGACGAAATTCCGTCTTGGATTCTGACAGGCGGGTCGCCAGCCTCATCTGAAATTCCCCATCATGAATATCTGTTGTATCGGAGCGGGTTACGTCGGCGGCACAACTATGGCGACCATCGCGCAGCGTTGCCCGGCGGCGATCGCCACGGTCGTCGACATGAATGCGGCCCGCATCGCCGCCTGGAATTCGGACAAACTGCCGGTCTACGAGCCGGGGCTGGAGGAGATCGTCCGCGCGGTGCGCGGGCGCAATCTGACGTTTTCGACGGATGTCGCCGGCGGCATCCGTGGCGCCGACATGATCTTCGTTTGCGTCAATACTCCCACGAAGAACTACGGCCTTGGCGCGGGCCGGGCGGCCGATCTCAGCTACATTGAATCCGTGGCCCGGACCATTGCAGAGCATGCCAACGGGCCGAAAATCATCGTGGAAAAGTCGACCATCCCGGTGAAGACCGCGGAGTCGATCCTGGCGATTCTGGCGGCCAATGCGCGCGGGTTCCGCTTTCAAGTGCTGTCCAATCCGGAGTTTCTCGCTGAGGGCACCGCGATGGCCGACCTGCAAAAACCCGATCGCGTCCTGATTGGCGGGGAGCGCTCACCCGAGGGCGATGCGGCGGTCAAAGCGCTGGCCGACATTTATGCCTCCTGGGTCCCGCGCGACCGGATTATCACGACCAGCCTCTGGTCATCCGAGTTGTCGAAGCTGGTGGCCAACGCCTTCCTCGCCCAGCGCATTTCGTCGATCAATTCGATCTCCGCCGTCTGTGAGGCCACGGGCGCGGACGTCGACGAGGTTGCGCATGTCATCGGCAGGGATAGCCGGATCGGGTCGAAGTTTCTGAAGGCGTCGGTCGGCTTCGGGGGATCCTGCTTCCAGAAGGATATCCTGAACCTCGTCTATCTGTGCGGGCATTTCGGACTGGCGGAAGTGGCGGCTTATTGGGAGTCCGTCATCCAGATGAACGACTACCAGAAGAAACGGTTCACGGCGCACATTGTCCGGGCGTTGTTCAACACTGTGGCTGAAAAGAAGATCGCGGTGCTCGGTTTCGCCTTCAAGAAGAACACCAACGATACCCGCGAATCGGCGGCCATCGCCGTCTGTCGCGATCTGCTGGCCGAGCATGCGCGCCTCTCGGTGTATGATCCCAAGGTGGACCCGGCGGACATCCGGCGGGAACTTCCGGGCCCCGACGGTGCGGCGGATGCCCGGCTGTCCATCGCGACGGACGTGTACGCGGCCTGCGACAAGGCGCATGCCGTGGTGCTGCTGACCGAGTGGGATGAATTCAAGGTTCTGGATTTCGCGCGGATTTATGCGGCGATGCAGAAGCCGGCATTTTTCTTCGACGGGCGCAACCTCCTCGATCTCGCGCAACTCCGGACCGTCGGCTTCCAGGCGTTCGGCATCGGCAAAGGAACCTAGGGGCTGTCCGAAAACTGCCAGGATCTGAAGGGCGGCGCGCTGTCGCCGCCCAATTCCCGAGCGGCGCTGACGGCGCAGCGCCCTCCATCGCAAAGCACAACGGAGTTTCCGGATATCCCCTAGGTTGCGTGGGTCGGCGCCCACTGGGGCTGCAGGCGCAGGATGCGCCGCTGACGGCGCAGCGGCGGTGGGCCATTTCGCCGGCCCGTGACAATGCCGGCGCGGGCCCGGGCGCAATTCCCGCGGCACAGGTCGCAAAAAATCTGGAGTTCGTGCTGGGCCAGATAACGAAAGTTCAGCTGCACTTCGGAGAGGATTCGTTCCTCTTCCTCTGGTGCCGCCGCCACCTCGGTCAATGCCTGGCCCGCAATGGCCAGGAGCGCCTGTTCGCCGGAAACGAAATAGTGGAGCAGCGGATTGCGCTGACACGGACAGCTGTCGTTGAGGGACCGGCAGAGCAGCGGGTGACGCGCGAGCCAGCGGCGCGGGGCGGTCGAATGGGTCGAGGTGAAGAACGTGTCGAGCGTCCGATCCATCATGAACACCAAGGTATCCGGATTGCCCAACGGAGACGTGGCGGGTTCGGCGCGGAGCAGCACTTCCCAGCAGGTCTTGATCATCGGCCGCAGTTCACCGAGCGCCTGGAGGAATTGCGGTCTCATGGATCACAATATGCCACACCGCGGGTCCGGTCGCACTGCATGTCTTGGCGAAGCGTGCGCATCCCTTGGCGCCTGCGGCGGCGCCATCCGCGGGTCCGAAAACACAAAATCTGCACAGCCGGCCGAATTGCGATGATCTTTCGCCAAGTCATCGGCGATGAGGCCGTTCCGTGCCAAATTCTGAGCCGTCTTGTGCAATAAATGCGGAGAATTTGTCGCTCACCGCGCTATAATCAGGACGCGCAATCCCCTCACTCCATGGACGTCATCCCGCTCACGCTCACCATCAGCCTCTGTCTGGTCTTCACGTTTGTCCTCTTCTTTCTCCGGGAACATTCCCGCCATCCTTTCAGCAGCGCGGAGCGGGAATCGTTGCTGCCGTTGGCCGACGAGACGCCCCGGCCTGAGGGCATGATCCTCCGGGGGAAGTCGGATGGCTCCGGTGGCTCCGCCTCTGGTTGAGGCCGGTCCCCGCCCTGGCCGCCCGCTCCCGGCCTGCGGACGTTTCCGTTTTTACCGTCCATGAGCGAACGCAAGATCACCATTGAGTACAATGACCGCATTGTGCGTCAGTTCATGCTGGCGGCGATCCTGTGGGGCGTTGTCGGCATGCTGGTGGGGGTGCTGATTGCCTCGCAGCTGAACTTCTGGCGGGTGAATTTCAATCTGCCCTGGCTCACGTTCGGCCGGCTGCGGCCGCTGCATACCAATGCCGCCATCTTCGCCTTTGTGGGCAACATGATGTTCGCGGGCGTGTATTACTCGACCCAGCGGCTGGTCAAGGCCCGGCTGGCGAGCGACTTCCTCTCGTCGCTCCATTTCTGGGCCTGGCAGGCCATCATTGTGGCGGCGGCGGTCACGCTCCCCCTCGGGCTGACCCGGGGAAAGGAGTACGCCGAACTCATCTGGCCGATCAACAGCGTGGTGGCCGCGATCTGGGTGGTGTTTGCGGTCAATTTCTTCTGGACGCTGGCGCGGCGGAACGAACCGAGCCTGTATGTGGCCATCTGGTTCTACATCGCGACGATCATCACAGTGGCGATGCTCTACATCGTCAACCACCTGTCGCTCCCCACCAGCCTGCTGCACAGCTATCCGGTGTTCGGCGGGGTGCAGGACGCGCTGGTCCAGTGGTGGTACGGGCACAACGCCGTGGCGTTCTTTCTGACCACCCCGATCCTGGGCATCATGTACTATTTTGTCCCGAAGGCGGCGGAGCGGCCCATCTACAGCTACCGCCTTTCATTTTCAGCGCTCTCGGGGTGTTCTTTGTCTGCGTCTGGTTGTTCGGTCACGGCCTGCTCAACCTGCTCGGCCTGTTTGCCACCATCGTCTGCGCGATTCTCGCGATCGCGCATTACCAGGCGCGCGCCCGGAAGTGGGGTGATTGGTACGACCGTCTGCTCGTGAATTCGGCGCCGTTCACGGTGCTGACCTTCCTGGCCGTCGCGGTGGGCGGCTTGATCCAGATCATCCCCACCATCACGGTCAACAAGGCGGCCAACATCGAAGACAGC
>Ga0182011_10003835_pt1 | contig 12200 bp, 10 predicted proteins | sample 711E1DmetaG_FD_120481 | JGI IMG/M metagenome (GOLD analysis project Ga0182011, IMG submission 120481) | Permafrost microbial communities from Stordalen Mire, Sweden - 711E1D metaG | ecosystem: Environmental > Terrestrial > Soil > Wetlands > Permafrost | place: Sweden: Stordalen | collected... | reverse complement strand
TCCGATCAGCAGCGTCGCCGAGATCGGGCTGGGGCGTGATACCGAACTCGTGCTGCAGGTCAGGTTGGCGTCGTCCGCCGGCCCGTCGGGCACCCAGCGGCCTGCCGCCGTGCCAATGACGCCCACGCCGCAGCCATCGCCGTCTGGGCAGCCAGCCGCGCCGAGAGTTCTGAGCGTAACCAAGCACCGGCTGACGATCGGGCGCACGCCGGACAACGACGTCGTCGTCGAGGATCTCCTGGTCTCGCGGAACCATGCCTCGATCTCGCGTCTGCCCAACGGACAGTTCGAGGTTGTCGACCTCGGCAGCACCAACGGCACCTTCGTCAACGGCCGGCGCGTATCGACCGCGCATCTGGGCGAGGGCGATCTGATCTCCATAGGCAGCCACGTCTTCCGGTTCGCTGCCCAGAGCGTTCAGGAGCGCCTCGATCCGAGCGGCCCGTGGCTCTGTGCCGTTGATATTGGAGTCACCACGTCCAAAGGCAAAGCCCTCTTGAGCGGCATCCGCTTCGCTCTCGAGCCACGCCGTTTGATGAGCATCGTGGGGCCGTCGGGGGCCGGTAAGTCCACTCTCTTGCGTGCCCTGACCGGTCAGGATCCCGCGGACCACGGTTATGTCCTCTACGGCGGCCGGGATCTATATGCTTCTCTGGATCTTCGACAGCGCATGGGCTACGTCCCGCAGCAGGATCTGTTGCACGCCGAGCTATCGGTTCGAGAAGCACTCGACTACGCGGCTGAGTTGCGCTTCGCAAAGGACGTCGACGCGACGTCGCGCTCGTCCCGAATCGACGACGTGATCGGCGAACTAGGTCTGGTTGAGTGCCAGCACCGCCGTATATGGGAGTTATCCGGCGGAGAGCGGAAGCGGACCAGCGTCGCCGCGGAGCTGTTGACCCGGCCGCCGCTGCTGTTCCTCGACGAGCCCACGTCGGGCCTGGATCCGGGTATTGAAGACCAGCTGACCACGCTCCTTCGGACGCTCGCCGACGGCGGCCGGACGGTGGTGGTGGCCACCCACAGCATCGTCACCCTCGAGCAGTGCGATCAGGTGTTGTTCCTCGCGATAGGTGGCAACCAGGCGTTCTACGGGCCTCCCGCCGAGGCCAGTGAGTACTTTCGAAGGCAGGGTGCCGGGGACACATACCCCAAGGTATTCGCGGCGCTCAAGGACGAGCACCGGGCGCGATCTTTCGCGTCTCGGTTCGCAGGCGATCCGGCAGCCAAAGCCAACGTCGAGGAGCCGCTGGCGGCCGCTCGTTCGGCGCAGGAGACTCACCCTCCAAACTTCCAAGGAGGGCGGGCGAACACGGACTTGGTCCGGCAGTGGTGGGTCCTGGTGCGCCGATACCTCGCTGTGCTGAAGTCGGACCGGGTCGCCTCGCTGATATTGCTGGCACAGGCTCCGTTCTTCGCCCTGCTTTTCAACATCCTCTATCCATACAACGTCATGTCGACGGCGAATGCATCAGAAGCCACGATCCTGATCTGGCTCATGGTCGTTGGAGCGACATGGATTGGAACGTCCAACGCCATCCGCGAGGTCGTAAAGGAGCGACAGATCCTGCGGCGGGAGCACGGCCTGGGTTTGTCACTGGCTTCGTACCTGGCCTCCAAGGTGGCGGTCCTAGGAGTGATCACGGCGGCGGAATGTGCCTTCTTGGCTATTGCCACTCTCGGGCCGCAACACCTGCCTGCCGTAGACACGACGGGCCAGATCGCCATTCCTGGCTCGGGAGTCCTGCTCAGCCCGCAGCTCCTGGAGATAGTCGTGGACGTGGTTCTGGCAGGCCTCGCCGCCATGGGCGTTGGATTGCTGGTGTCTACCCTCGTCAAGACGGCCGACCAGGCGAATTTCGCTCTGCCATTGCTCCTCGTTGCGCAGGTCGTCCTTTCGGCCCCGATCCTCGGCTCTCCGGGACCCGTGTTCGCGGCTCTGGGCACCGTCTCGACTGCCCAGTGGGGCACGGCGGCGACAGCCGACACGATCAGCCTGAACCAGATACGTCGCCCCTATCTAGAGGCGGTCGAGAACCAACGCGCTGCGGCGGAGAACCCACCACGGAACCCGGATCCGTCAGTCGAGGCTGGCCCGGACAAATGGGGACATGATTTGGGCGCGTGGTTGATCAACATCGCTGCGCTCCTGGCCGTTCTGGTGAGCAGCTTAGCCCTCGCCTATGCGGTGCTCTTCGCGCAGTACCGGATTCGGCCGCGGAACTCGAGCGGCCTGTGAGCTCAGTCAGATCAAGTTGATCGGGCCCCTCAGACGGTAGCCGGCCCCGCGTACATTCTCGATCAGATGGCCGTAGTCGCCCATTCGGTCGCGCAGCCTTTGCACCAGGCGATGGATAAGGTAGCGCGGGTAGTCGGGCTCGCCCCAGATAGCACGCGCGATCCTCGCGTGATCCGCGGCGTCTGGGAACTGAGACGCGATCACAACCAGGGCGGCCGCCTCCGACGTGGAGAACTGAGCGATCAACGTCCCGTCTTCCGAAAGCAACTCACGGGTGGACCGGCGGAGCGTAAGAGTCGGGGTGGTGCGGCTCAAGTGCAGCGTTGTGTCCTCAGCCACTGATATCGGGCGCAGGCTGATGATCGATTGCCCAATCGAGAACGAGCCGGCCTCACGGAACACTGCACACTTCATGTCACGGCCGTCGACGACTATCAGATTCGTGCTGAGACTGGCGTCCGCGCGCACGCCTCCGTCGACGAGCTCTAGGGTGCAGTGTTCGCGGGACACGTACGGATCGTCGACTACGACGTCCATACGCTTGGACCTGCCTACGGTCAATCGGCCGGTCAGCGGGACGCGCCGCACCTCGCCCGCGCGGTGCCATTCGACCCACCACGCGCCGCTCGATGCCTTCAGCCTGCTGGTTTCTCCCATCTCAATGCCCCTGCCCAGAATCGGGCCGGCACTGTGGTTCGCCCAACCACTGACGCGTGGTGGATCTGACCGGCGTTTCGTGGGGACAGTATGCAGCCACGGTTAGGGAAATGTGGGGTTGGCGGTATTGTCCGAGCCATGCACCGCATCTAGAATGCCGAGGCAGAGGGGAAGGCGCCCCCGCCCCATCACGGGTTCTGAGAGCGACGCGAGCTTGACCCGAAGCGCACCGTGCACCTGAGGGCTTGTCACGCATTCGGTACTGCTAGTGGGAAGAGGTAGCCCATGTCCGACGAGACCGTAATCATTCGCAAGACGCCACCGTCGTTCGCGTACCTGTTCTGGTTGAGCGGGGTTCGGCGCGGCGACCACGTGATGCTTCGGCCGGAGGGCACGACGCTCGGCCGTTCGGGTGCGGCCGAGGTGAGCCTCGACGATCCGACAGTCTCGGATGAGCACGCTCGCATCAGGCTGGAGGGAGACGTCTGGTTCGTGTACGACCTAGCCTCGTCAAATGCCGTTATGGTCGGCGGCGAGCAAGTCCACCGCCATGCCCTCGCCGACAACGACCGTCTGCGAATTGGCATGACCGATCTCGTCTTTCGCCTACTTCGCTAGGAGACCCGCAATGCCTTTCGTCGGCTGGGACCCAATCGTTCGGGCTGCAGTGTTCGGCGCCGTCTTCTTGCTGCCGTTGCTGGCGGTGCTGTGGCTCTGGTACGACTCATCGGGCAAGACCGACTCGGCTCGCTGGTACTGGCGCGTCATCCTCACGGCCCTCGTTCTCCTTACGACTCCGGCAGTGGCCTTGGGCGCCGCAAACCTCGACCAGAGCCAGCAGGACCTCATGAAGGTATTCGGCTGGCTCGCCATCGCGAGCGGCGGGGTCGCGATCATCGGCGTCCTGGCGTATGCGGTCTGGGGGCGGGCGCCTCAAGAGCAGCTGCCCGAACAAGCCGACGGCTACGAGGGTGAGTTCGCACCGCCGGTCGGACCGGCGGAGCCTGCCACCCTAACCGTGCCTGAAAATGCGACTGTGGCGGTGGCTCCGGCTCCCAGGCTCGCACCCGCGCCGGCTCGCCAGCCCGATCCGATCGGCGCGTATCTATTCGTGAAGAGCGGCGCAGATCAGGGCCGCCAGTTTCAGGTTGGCAACCAGGTGACGATCGGTCGAGGGGCAGAATGCGGCATCACACTCGCCGACTCCAAGGTTTCGGCGGAGCACGCTCAACTCAAGCGCGAGGGCTCCTCCTACGTCTACCTCGACCTCAAGAGCACGAACGGGTCCTTCCTGATCATCGAGGGGCGCGAGGAGCGACTCCGATCCAGCCAGGCGCTCATGGATGGCGACGAGATACGACTCGGCCAAACGGTCCTCAAGTTCATACGCGTTCAAGAAGGCGGACGGCGATGAATCGACGATGTCCCTCGTGCGGAACAGATACGGACGCCAGCTTTGCGCGTTGCCCAAACTGCGGGTTCGACCTGATGGCGGTTCCTGGCCAGAGCGCTCAGGGACAGGACGGCGCGACGATCGTGGCTCCTCCGGCTGCCGGGGAGTGGGGGAAGACGGTCGTAGAACCAGCCCGGCCTCGACCCGACGCAGGTCGGCGAGCGCGCTTCGACCGGGATAGGGAGTTCTACGAGCCGATCGACGAAACCAGAAATGAGACGGCGGTCTCCGGGTCCACTGTCGCGGGCGACCACACTGTGATCGAACGGCAGCACCGGGAAGCGCCCGATGACGCCACCATCATTGTTCGCGGCGGCCGGAAAGGCGTGACCGGACCGCTGGCCTATCTGGTGGAGCGTTCCGGAGTCCGCGCCGGGAAAGTCCACTTGCTTCGGACTGAAACGGCTATTGGCCGCGGCCCAGAAAACGACGTAACCCTCGGCGACGACTCCGTCAGCCGCCGCCACGCAAAGATCCGCCTCGAAGAGGGCACGTTCGTGTTCTGGGATCTCGCCAGCGCGAACTACTCGCACCTTGTAGGCGCCGACGGTTCGCGGACTCGCATCCTCGAGCCGCGGCGACTCGTCGACGGCGACAAGCTCGACATCGGCGATGCTCGGGTGACATTCATCCTGGTCGATGGCGGAGAGACGAACGATGCGCCATAGCGCATCGTTCGCAGGACGACTGAACGTCCTGTTGGCCGTCAGCGCCTTCAGCTGGCTCGCCCTGGCTTCCCCGGCGGCGACTGCCTCACCGATCGCCACTCCGGCCGCGAGTGCCAGCCCCAGCGCAGCGCCCGGAAATCTCGCTGTCACTCTGGTTGGTTCGGTCGACGACTCCTCTTACCCGAGCGTGACCGCGAATCTCTCAATCGTGGATGGGATCACCGGCAGGCCCGAGGCGGCGCTCGATCCGAGCAATGTGTCACCGAGCCCGACGGCGAAGGTGACTGCCATCAGCGAGTCTACGGATTCTCTGCCCGCCGCCTATGTCCTGCTAGTCGACACGAGCGGGAGCATGGTCAACAAGGCAGCCGATGGGCAGACTTACATGGCACACGCCAAGAGCCTGGCCAAGGCGTTCGCCGCGGGCGTTGGCCCCGACGATCTGGTGAAGCTGGTCACGTTCGACGAAACCACGGTCGTGAAGACCGGTTGGCTCAAGGGCGGCGACCCGAACCTCGGCACGGCGATCGATCAGGTTCAGTCCGAAGCCCGAAAGACATACGTCTCCGACGGACTCGTGCAGGCGGCTGGGATCGCGAATGGTCGACCTTCCGGTTACGACCGTCGAGCGATCGTAGTGATCACGGATGCTTCACCCGCCGATAAGGATCCCAATCTCTCGTCGGGAGCGATGCGCCAGAAGCTTGGGCCGCCGACCTTCGTCGTGGGTCTGCTCCCTCCGGCACAGGTTGGCGCCAGCCTGACTCAACTGCTGTCGGACGTGGCGACGTATACGGGCGGTAGATATGCGTCCGCCGACTCCTCCGCGGATGCCGCAACGCTCTTCAAGCCCGTCTTGGCCAGCACGCAGTCGACATGGAAGATCACCTTCAGCACCGACCTGGCGCCCGACGGGAACTCCCACCAAGAAGTGCTGGCTATCACCGACTCACAGCAGCGGACTGGCGCGGCCACGCTGACCTATCGCTCCGGCGGTCTATTCCTGGTAAGCCCGCTCAAGGTGGAGAATCTCGTAAGCGGCGACGCGGTGACTGCGGATCGAACGGTCACCATCAGCGTGGGTGGCACCAAGACCTGGACAGACGCGCGGGTTGACCTGTTTGTCGACTGCGATCCGGCGCACTGCAGTCCTTCGTCCACCGCCGATAACGGACCCCTGAGCTGGCGAATGGCGGTGGGCTCCATGACGCAGGGCAGCCATAGTGTGGTCATACGTCTGATCACCACCGATGACCATGGCTCGCACTTCTCGGCCCAGACGACATTGAGCTTCACCAGGTCGGGTACAACCTGGAACTTCGCGGCCGTGATCCTCGCGGGCGGCGTCGGCTTGCTGGCGATCGGAGCCTTCTTCATCGCATCGCGACGGCGAGGCGTGCGGCACTCTCGAAGGAGCGGGTCATGAACCCAAATGACGGTCGCTACACGCTGCCGGCGACTGTGGCCTTGCTTGCGGCGATCGCGGTCGGAGTATCGATGTTCCTGCCGTGGGCCACGGCAAGTTCAACGTATTACGGCACTGCGACTGAGTCTTTCGTGGACATGGTGTCCCGAGCTACGGCGTGGACAGTCCTCGACTGGCTGATGGTTGGCGGGCTTGTGATCGGGCCCCTCCTTGGTGCGTGGGCCGCTGGCGCTCGGCTATTGAGCCCGACGTCAGCTCGTGTTGCCAGCCAGATGGGACCAGTTGGGTTCGTTGTTGCTCTTTGCGGCTTCGGGCTCTGGTTCGTTGAGTGGGGGCAGTGGACCAACGCCTTCAATACTCTCGGCGTCAATATGGGAATCGGCGTGTTCGCTGGCATCGCCGCCGCGGTTGTGGGTCTTGTTGCCTCTGTCGCTGCTTTTCGATCAGCGCCAGGCCCGTGGGTGGCATCGCCGCCGGCCGGAAGATGGTCCCCGTCCATGGTTGCGCCAATGGCCCCGTCCGCTCCCAGTCAGGCAACGGCGCCGACCGCCTGGCAGGGCCCCGTTCCCGCTCAGCCTGTTGCCCCCGCAGGCGTGGGGACCGCTGCTGGGGTAGTCGGCCGGATCTCCTACGTTGAGAGCGGGCGGGCCTCATCGCTCCTCGTGAACGCGGGTGATCAGCTCATGATCGGCCGAGATGTCGATGCGCGAGTCCGTCTGTCGGACCCGCGAGTCAGCCGCCGCCACGTGATGATCTCGTGGAGCGGCACAGGCTGGAGCGTTCGGGACCTGGGCGCCACCAACCCCACCCGTCTCCTCGGTGCTTCTGGCACGGCCCAGCCGATCGCTGGTGAGATCCAAATCTCATCCGGTCAGCTGCTGATCGGAGACGTGCTCGTCACGCTATTCCCCGCAGGAGCTTGAACAGACAGTGACATGGGCGAGGGGTTTGGTGGCCTCCAGTGACTGAACGCTTCACGCTGCTGGAGAAGATCGGCCGCGGCGGTATGGGTGTGGTCTGGCGCGCCCGCGACGAAGAAACCGGGCAGATCGTCGCCCTCAAACTGCTTCACTCCGCCTACTCCGACGATCCTGACTACGTGACCCGCTTCGAGCGCGAGCTGGAACTGGCTCGTCGCATCAAGTCACCAAACGTGGTTGGGGTGATCGGCTATGGAGTGCGGGAGGGGACGCCCTATCTCGCCCTGGAGTACGTGGACGGCAAGTCACTGCGAGAGCGCCTGGCCAGCCGCGGGCCGTACACGTGGCAAGAGACAAAGCCGCTGCTCGCCCAGATTGCCCAGGGCCTCGCCGACGCTCATGCCGCGGGCGTAGTCCATCGCGACATCAAGCCCTCCAACATTCTGATCGGCTCCGATGGCGTGGCCAAGATCGCCGACTTCGGCATCGCCCGAGGTCTCGATCTCACAAGGGTCACCGGCACCTCCACCCTGCTAGGCACGCCTGCCTACCTGCCGCCGGAGGGTCCACAGGACGAGCGCTCCGACCTCTATTCGCTCGGCATCGTCGCCTACGAACTCCTGGCCGGTGTACCGCCGTTCGAGGGCAGCACCTACGCCGAAGTGATCATGGCCCACGTCCGCATCCCGCCCGACCTGGAGCGGCTGCCGGCCGAGACGAGACCGATCGTGGGCTGGCTGCTCGAGAAGGATCCGAAGCTGCGTCCGCAGTCGGCCGCCGAGCTGATCGGGGCACTCCAAGGCAAGCAGGCTGTGCCGACGGTCGTGGCGGTGGCGCCGGAACTCGCCAACGCCGCTGCCAGCGTCATTCCAGCCGCGCCAGCGGCGCTGGGTTCCTATCCCTATCCGCCCGCCCCATACCCGCCAGCGCAGTATTCACCTGCCCCCGCGTCTTACCAATCTGCCGCTTACGCGCCGGCGGCCCAGGGGCCGACGACCCGGCGGTCTCGATCTCGCCGCCAGATGGCACTGTTCGCGGTCGTTGGGCTGCTAGTTGTGCTTGTGATCGCTGCGACAGCCATTCTGTCCGCGGGCCATCCCGGCCAGACAGTCGCAACACAATGGGCTGCCGACCAGCCAACCCAAGAGCAGGTCCAGACACAGGCGCTGCCGCAGACAGCTGGACCACAGAATGGCGCTTCTCTTACGCAGGGCGGTGCGCCCGGCGCCGTGACCGTTCCGCCGGTCGTGACTCGGCCACCGGCTACGCCGGTCGTGACTCGGCCACCGGCTACGCCGGTCGTGACTCGGCCACCGGCTACGCCGATCGTGACTCGGCCACCGGCTACGCCGATCGTGACCCCGTCTCCCCCGCCGCCAACCACGGCACCAACCCCGCCGGCCGCCCCGAGCGGGTTGACCGTCACTGCCATCAGTGGCACGGCTATCCGACTCAACTGGAGCGACAACTCGAACAACGAAACCGGCTTCGAGATGGACAACGGGACGAGCGATCTCGGGTCCGTGCCGGCCAACACCACGACGTGGACCAAGACTGGCCTCGCTGACGGGACCTACATGTGCTTCCACATCTACGCGTTCAACGCGGCCGGCCACTCGGCGTGGACCCCATATGCCTGCACCACGACACCGTGACGCCTAGCGCGGTTTCTGCCTCGGCGGCGACCGTCGCCGCTCCTGAGACATACGCACTCGGCGCGGCGGTGGACGCGCAGTCAGTCGATCGGCGCGACAAGCCAGGCGGACCTGGCGGACGTCAGCTAAGTCGCATGAAACGAGGCGCATCGCGATGAAACCCCCGCGACAAGCGGTCCGAAGCTCCAAAGTACAGCCGGAGTCAGTCGACGAGACGATGATCGACCTCAGCCGGCCGGGCGGTTCGCGCTCTGTGGGGCAGCAGGCGGGACGGTCTGGGATCCAGGTCGCGATTGCCACTGACGTCGGTCGAGTGCGTCGCAACAACGAGGACTACGTCCAGGCTGAGCGGTTCGTTCGTGACGGCCGGCGCTATTCGATGTGGGCCGTAGCTGACGGGGTTGGAGGCGGACCTCAGGGCGAACGTGCGAGCCGTACCGCCGTCGAGACCGTGGTCGACTACCTGGCGCACGAGCCATGGAGCGATCCGGCAGCCGCTCTGACCGAGGCATTTGCGCTCGCCAATCGAAATGTCTACGAAATCACTGGTGAGGGGGCTGCTGCTTCCACGCTCGTCGTGGCTCTTTTGTCCGAACCGGAGGGCGTGGTCTGCATCGCCAACGTTGGCGACTCGCGTGCATATTTCGTCGCCGGCGGCGAGGCCCGACCGATCACGGACGACCACTCGATCGTGGCCGCTCGCGTGGCCGCCGGTCAGATCACCGCCGCCGAGGCGCGCACAGCGCCCGATCGAAACGTTCTGACTCGAAGCATCGGGTCGGAGCCCGAAGTCCTGGTAGACGTCTTCGGCCCTCGACAGCTCCAGCCCGGCGAGCGGCTGGTTCTATGCACGGACGGCGTCCATGGCATGATCGATGATTCCGCGATCAGTCGGATTGCGAGCAGCCTGCCCATTGGGCAGAGCGCCGGGGCGCTCGTGGCCGCTGCTGTCGAGGCCGGCGGTCACGACAATGCCACCGCCCTGGTTGGCGGGTACGGTCAGGCGGCCTCCGGGGTTGCCCCGGTACTCGCAGCGGCCCAGCCACGCACTGGTCATCGGCCGCCGGTACGAGCGATCGCTGCCGCGGCGCTTGTCATTATTGGTCTCGCGCTGGCGGCCTTCCTGGCTTTCGGCGCGTTTGGTGGTTCCGTGCCGACTTCAACGCCAGCGCCAACGCATTCGCCAATCCCAAGCCCAACTCCCACTATCAAGCCGACTCCAAGCCCAACTCCCACTATCAAGCCGACTCCAAGCCCAACTCCCACTATCAAGCCGACTCCAAGCCCAACTCCCACTATCAAGCCGACTCCGACTCCCGTCACCCCATGACTGAGCGCTTCACCCTGCTCTCCGAACTGGGTCGTGGCGGCATGGGTGTCGTCTGGAAGGCTCGCGACGAGGAGAGTGGATCGATCGTCGCCCTCAAGCTGCTGCGTGAGACATATGCCGAAGACCCGGAATACCTCGCCCGCTTCGAGCGTGAGCTCGAACTGGCGCGCCGAATCGACTCCAACCATGTGGTCAAGGTGCTCGGCTTCGGCGTTCGAGGGAAGGTCCCATATCTGGCTCTCGAATACGTCGCTGGTCCGTCACTCCACGACGCCCTGGTGGCCCATGGCCGTTATGGCTGGCCGGAAGCCCGGGCTTTGCTGGCCCAGCTCGCCCAGGGTCTGGCCGACGCGAACGCTGCCGCTGTTATCCATCGCGACGTCAAGCCGTCGAACGTCCTCATCGCTCCAGATGGAACGGCCAAGCTGACGGACTTCGGCATTGCTCGGGGCCTCGATCTAACTCGCTTCACCGCAACGAGCACCATCCTCGGCACGCCCGCCTACCTTGCGCCCGAGGGGCCCAAGGACGCCCGCTCCGACCTCTACAGCCTCGGCATCATCGGCTACGAGCTTCTGACCGGTGCTGTCCCATTCAAGGGCACGAGCTATCAGGAAGTCATAGTCGAACACATTCGGACCGTGCCAGACCTGGCGCAGCTTCCGCCCGAAGCGAGGCCCGTCATCGGCTGGCTCCTGGCCAAGGATCCGGCCGAACGACCGCAGCGGGCCAGTGCGCTGCTGCCGGTGCTGTGGGGCGGGGCACAGGCGCCAGGCCAGCTTCCCATCGCGCCGCCGTTCGGCCCTGCATTGGCGACGGCGCAGTCCCTGCCGGCCCAACCTGTGTTTGCCCAACGATCGTCATCACCCGCGGTGCCACCTGGGGCCGCCGTTCACCAGCCACACGACCTTGCTGCGTATGTCGGCCAGAGGCAAGGCTTCCAAGGCTGGATCACCGGAGAGCCCGCCTGGCGCCCTGCCCCGGCAGTGCCAGGCCGGCAGGGGGATGCTTTGTCGGCCGGCGCTTCTGGGTCGGCGATTTCCACGCGCGGTGCGATCCAGGCCCGGCTGGGTGCTGGCGTTGCGTTCCTCGGAGCGATCGCGGCCGCTGCATCGCCCTGGATCGTTTGGCTTCATCTCAGCTATCAGGGCGATGGCCAGGGGGTCACGGCGTGGTGGCAGACAGAAGTGGAGTTGGCTGGCTATACCGGGAATTTCGCTGTGGTGCAGGCGGCCAGTGTCGCAGTCCTGATCGTCGCCTCGATTGTCTGCGCGCTCCTGTCTCTGGCGCTGGCCTGGCGCGCAGCGAGCCCTGTGGAACGCCTGGCGCTGGCGGTCTGTGCCCTTGTCGCAGGCGTCGTCGTGATTGGCGCAGTCCTGTCCGCCTATATCGACCTTGACACGTGGACGAGAAGTGTTCTCGCGCAGGACGTGAGCCCGCAGGCACCTGGGTCGGTTGAGATCCGCGCCCAGGCGGGGCTGTTCGTAGCCGCCGGTGGCGGGGTTACGGTCATCATCGGTGCGATGATTGCGGCGCTTTCGCCGCGACCCAGTGCGAATCTGTCTACACCCCATGACGAGCGCTTCACCCTGCTCCGCTGGCTCTGGAGTAGGAAATACCAACCATGACTGAGCGGTGGACACTACCGTCGCAGCCCGGACGAGGCCGCGGAGGAGACGTCCGGAAGGATTTCGAGGAGAGGGCTGGCCCGCCCCTCGCCCCGAAATGCCTCCGTGCGGCCGTCGCCGAACATCCAAAGGTCGATCCATGAAGCCCATCCGCGTGGTCGATCTGCGCGTCTTGCTCGAGGCCGCGTGCGGCGTCGGGCTGGCCCTGGCATTGCTGATGCCGT
>Ga0182011_10003833_pt1 | contig 12203 bp, 10 predicted proteins | sample 711E1DmetaG_FD_120481 | JGI IMG/M metagenome (GOLD analysis project Ga0182011, IMG submission 120481) | Permafrost microbial communities from Stordalen Mire, Sweden - 711E1D metaG | ecosystem: Environmental > Terrestrial > Soil > Wetlands > Permafrost | place: Sweden: Stordalen | collected... | reverse complement strand
TTCTCCGCTTTTTATTATCAGCGATTTGTCCTTGAGGTCAACTCGACCATTAGGTCTCGGAATGCTCTCGCCGATGAACTGCTCAAACGTTCGTGGAGTATCGAGATCAGACCACGCGTAGTAATTGAGACCTTTATTTTTAAATGCCTTCGCACCTCTCCTAAATGTCTCATCCTTCAGCATGAGCAAATCATCCCTATCACCATAAAACGGCATTGCCATAATCCGAACAAACAAACCATGCGACACAAGTTCCTCAACAAGTTCTAATCTTCTTTGAATACTTGGAGTGAAGAATTCAATCCGCCTTTTGACAGCATCATCGTGAGTAGCAAAACTGACTTCGATTTGAACCATCTGCTTCATCGCTTTCAACTTATCGATGTGGTTCAGAATAAGATGACTCTTCGTCAGAATATGGAGCATCCATTTATTGTCTACATGCCAAGCTTTTTCAAACTCATCAAGGATGCCTAATATCAAATCAGGCTGCTTATGGTCTTCAAAGTGTTTTAGAAGCTGTGGCAAATAGTATTCGCTTGTTTCGTTGATTTGCACACGTTTCATATGCTGAGGAAGTCCGGAATATCGCGGCAATTCTTTGGCAAGATGTTCTGGCTTATCAAGCTTGACGTGAACGGTCTCGAAGAATCTTTCCTTTCGGTCTGGCTTATATCCGTATGTTGCCCATGGACTATAGCAATAAGTGCACCCGAAAAAACAGCCAATGGTCGGGTTCATGGTAAATGGAAAATCGTATTGGCCAAGCTTCTCCTGATGACGAAGCGCATACGACGAATGGTGCTGTAAAATAATATTTGTTTTTCGTGCCATTGTTATCTCTTTACTTTCTGCATCATAACATCCGACCCCTTTACTTTAAGCATCAGATTGTTCACTCCTCTGCAAACTTATTTTTCGCATCATAGAATTTCACAATCGCCTTCGTTTTGTTCTTTCTGAACGAGACGCAGTGCCCCATAGATTTTTGAAATCCTTATGTTTCTTATCTCTTGACGGGCAGGGATCATTACCGTAGCTATCCTTGTCACGGATATTCCCATCGCGGCCATGGATAACCACCTCTGAGCGATTGTCTTTCGCGACCGGGACCGCGTTTTGTCCCGTTAATTCCTGATTCTTGTGTGTCGATAGGGTGTCTTTCATCCTTCTTCCTTAACCGCCCAGCGTTCGCCATTTTTCACAACAACATGCACATTCTTTCCCATATGATCCAACCTTTCTGATTATGTGTTAGGCTAATAGATGTTCCAATCTGATTTTCCATTTCTGCCAATGCGGAAATAACTCTTCTTGCAGTTCGAAGAACTTAATTGTGTGATTGTGGTGGATCAGGTGGCATAGCTCATGCACAATAACATAGTCGATACATCCCCTTGGCGCTTTGATAAGTTCGCTGTTAAGAATAATTTTGCCTTTTGCGGTGCAGCTCCCCCAACGCTTCGTCATTGTTCGCACAAGAATGGAAGTCGGTTTCTTCTGAATTGAACTGAGTCTCTCTATCCACTCGTTCACAAGATCAGTCAGTCGTTCTTTTGCTTTTGCTGCATACCAAGAATGCATCAGCTCTTTCGCTCGTCTCTTTGTACGGGATGTGACAATAATTTGTCGTGCTGTTAGTTTCACATGTTCCGGATTCCCAGGTAAGCACTTCAATAAATATTGACGCCCGAGCAAGAGATGAGATTCCCCACTGATATATTTCTTCGGTTGTTGTTTTGGATAGAACGCCAAGAAATAGTCAAGCTGCCTTAATATCCATTGAGCTCGCTTCATGACGATTCCGTTTATTCGACTCTTTGCCGCTCCTATGGGTGCAACTACGACTACTTTCCGCTCGGGCGTTACAGTAATTCCCAACGTCTTGCGGTCAGCAAATGAAAGCTGATATTCGATCAGCTTTGTTCCATATGATAAGGTTCGTTTCATGCTTTGTATCGAATCTTAGCGACCTCCAGACATTTCTCAGCGATAGCATCTATTTCGTCGAATGACAGCTCTACCTGATATTTATCGCGAATGCTATCAATGAAGTAATCGCCGATCTCAATGAGGAGTTTTCCCGTAATATTTGTTTTATCCTGCCAATCTATTATAGGCGTGCCGTTATCCAGCACTTTGCTTTGGACCATATCATCAATTGCCAATGCAGAATGAATGGAAATTTCTTTGGCGATGACTGGATCCTGAAACTTTGTTGAGATGCTTTCTCTCAGAAGACCAAAGAAAGCCCTTGCCACATCTCGGTCCGCAATTTCGGCAGGTATATCCTTATCCGTGCGCGAAACAACAGATTCCATTATCTCAGTTGCAGTAGCGAGATATTGAGACTCCGAAATACGATGAGCCTCATAAGCTTTGATTGTCTCATTTAACATTTCGGAGAACTTCTTGAAAAATGCCGGGTCCTCATCCATTTTCTCTGAAATGTGTTTTGCTGTCCGGGAGGCAATCCGATCTGCTTTCGCTGCTGCTCCGGTCACCGATTCTATTTCATGTTTGAATTGCTCTTTGTCAAAAATATTAACTAAGCGGGTAATAGATTGAACCTGATCGCTCTGAACATGTTTGTCGATGAGTTTTTGTATTTGTCCTTCATAGTGCGAGTAATCGACTACATCGGAGAATCGGCGTGTGACCGATGAACGCAATCCAAGGAAGAATTTTGCATCATCCATGTAGCGCTTAATCGTATCTTCAGGTGTATCCTTATGGAATTGAATCGATGAGGAGGCAATTTTTAGACCGAGTGCAAATTTAGACAACTTCTCATAAAATATCGTTCTCTTCGCGTCGTCCCGCAGCAGCTGTTCAAATGCTTCCACATCACCCTTATTTTCAATCGTCTTGAAGAGATCCCACAATTCTGAATGTTTCTGTGGCAGCTTTTTAATCTCATCGGAAATGCTTGCCAGCACACCGGAAAGATCTTCCTTCTCGAAATCGGCGAGATTTGTATAAAGCTCAAGCGCTTGGCCCAGTTCTCCCAAGACGCCATAGTAATCGATGATATATCCGAAGTCTTTTCCCGAATATATCCGATTGACTCTTGCGATGGCCTGCAACAATGTGTGGTCTTTCAATCCTCGCGTGATATAGAGAACAGTGTTAATTGGGGCGTCAAAGCCGGTTAGCAGCTTGTCGACAACGATGATAATTTCGGGTGCGGGTGAATTCTTGAAACGACTGATGATATTCTTGTCGTACTTTTTGGGTGTTCCATGCTCATCCATCATCTTTTGCCAAAACGCTTTTACCCGATCAGGTGTTTTGCCATATGCACTATCCTCACCTTCGCGATCATCAGGAGGCGAGATTACAACCTCTGAACTAACAATCCCAATCTCGTCTAAATACTCTTTGTATTTTATCGCAGTCTCTTTGCTCTGGCAGACCAGTTGTCCCTTAAAGCCGGTCCCCTGCCAGGTACTCTGATAATGCTGACTTATATCCCATGCAATTGCATAGATTTTCTGATCGGCAATATTCAGCTGCTCAGCACGGCTGAATTTCTTCTTAAGGTCAGCTCTTTGGTATGGAGTAAGTGATTCTGCAACCTTTTGGAAAAACGCATCAATTGGTTGATCATTTACTTTTTGGTGGGAATGTCGACCCTCATAGAGAAGTGGAACAACAGCTTCATCAGGAATTGCAGATTCGAGAGTATATGTATCAATAATTCCGCCGAACTTAAGCGCGGTGCTTTTCTCCCTCTTCATCAATGGCGTGCCCGTAAATGCTATGAAACAAGCATTCGGCAATGTCTTCAACATCTGAATGTTGAACGAGCCGTATTGGGTGCGGTGTCCTTCATCTACGAGAACAAAAATGTTGGGCGAATCAAATACTCGTTTGGCGTTCTTCAGTGCGGCTTCGAACTTGTTGATAATTGTGGTTACAACTGCATCGCTTTTGCTCGCAAGAAGCTCTATCAACCGCTGACCTGTTGTTGCATTATCGACAACCCGGCCGCACTTTCGAAACGTATTCGTGATTTGATCATCTAAATCTACACGGTCGGTGACAAGAACTATCTTGGGATTCTTAATGCTCTTCTCAAGCGCTATAGCTTGCGCCAGCATTACCATCGTCAGCGATTTGCCACTTCCTTGAGTGTGCCATATAACACCGCCAGGTCGTCGGCCAGCCGTGATACTACGAATACGATTCATGGACTTCTTTACCGCAAAGAACTGCTGGTATCTCGCGATCTTCTTTGCCCCATCTTCGAACACTATAAAGTTGAAGACCAGATCCAGCAGACGCTCTGGCCGGCATAGTCCGAAAAGATATTCGTCCTGTTTAGTAGGTATCAGTTCGGTTTGCTCCAGCATATCAAAATGGCGGCGTACATAACGGAAACGGTCGGAAAAGAGTTTCGTCTTTTTGTATTCTGAAAGAGGTGTGTTCTTCAGTTTGTGGAGCAGTGTTCGATTCCGAATTGCTTCCTTTTCATCAGTGGATCTTTCTTCCCACTTTGCCCAGTATTTTTCTTCCGTTGCACAGGTCCCGTACGCCGCATGATTTGAAACAAGTGATAACAATATTTGTGCGTAAACAAACAATATGCGGATCCCGTCTTCCTGCTGATTTCTCAGATGTTGCGATATCGCCTGTTTCAGAGGATCTTTAATGTCGGGTCGTTTGCACTCGATCACGCAGAAGGGAATACCATTTACAAAAAGAACAATATCGGGCCGATAGTGCTCTCTGCTTGAGGACCGCATAACTGCAAACTCTTCTGTCGCATGGAACACATTCTTCTCAGGATGTTCCCAATCTATAAATTGCAGCGTATAACTCTTTTTATCGCCGTCAATGGTTTGTTCCAACGACTTGCCAAGGGTAATCAGGTTGAACACATACTCTGATGCGGCGATATAACCATCCTGCATCGGAAGATCTTTCAGCGCCTGGATACCTGACTGAATGTTTGCCGAAGAGAACCCAAACGAGTTGCCTCGATAGTTGATCGAATTTATCTCCGCAAGTTGCTTTCGGAGCACATCGTCAAGAAGAACATTGGTAGTCTTGCCATTCCGGTATTGCAGCGCCTCATCAGGAGTGATGTAGGTATATCCCAGATTCTGAAGTAGCTGCAGCGCTGGTATTTGACTTATATGATCTTCTTTGAATGAGGGAGTTTCCATAGGTTGAATTTCTATTTATTACAAAACAAATCAATCACTCGGTTACCATTGTTTTGAAATTCCGCAGAGGCTTTCTCAGAAAGAGCAATGAGTTTTTCGGGATTTGTTTCGTCCAATTTGATCTCGGAGCCAACATTAATTGTTGTATTAATTCTAACATATTTGAATTTTTCCTTTTCAGTTCCCCCAATGCCTTTTTGGAGAAGAGATATAACATTTTCGGTCAGCTGTGATTGGCCTTGCATTGTGAGGTCAATTATTCGCTTGTGGTAAAGGTTAAACCAATAAAGCGGACCCCAGAATCTGCGAGTATCGGCATCACTATATTTTCGGATTCCGGTTCCAATCGAGAGAACTCGTATGTCTTTCAATTCTTTTTTAAATGCAGTTTGCGCTTCTACCAGTGCAAGCAAGGTTGGATTATTTGCTATGACTCCACCGTCAACCTTATTAGAGAATGGTTCTACAAGCCCTGAACCGATCTTTTGATAGAAGTCCGAAAACGGGTCAAAGAATGTAGGCGCAGCCGATGTCGCAAGCGCGGCTTGATATGCGGGCAGATGATAATCTCGGTTAAATTCAGGATGATATTTCGACTTCAATACGCGCGGTTTACCCTCAGATAAGTCGAAGATAGGTATACAAACGGGAACTAAACAATCTGCAAGAGTAGGGTCTTTTCCACCGAAATATTTTCTAAATGTCTCTTTTAGATTCGCTTCTAATTTCTTATTTGAATATTTGGACCAATACGTCCACCGGCGAAACCATATGCGTTTTTCGCCAAATATATCATTGGCTTTGTCAAAGTAGAGACTAAGTATTTCTTTTGCTGGAATTCCAAGTGCGAGCGCAATTGCAATAATTCCGCCGGTTGATGTTCCTGAGATTAAATCAAAATGCTCATATATCCGGGTCTTGGATTTTTTCATTTCAACCATACGATCTTCCAGGCTGGCGAGAAACTTGGCTGGGAAGATACCGCGAATTCCACCGCCATCGATTGTAAGGATATTGAATGTTCCTTCCATATCAATTTACCCGCCTGACTCGTATTTCTCCGGTGAGAAGTTTTTGCATAAGTCCTTTTTTCTGTTCTCTTAGAACAAAGAGTTTCTGTTTTAGAAGACTGATTTCTCTATCTGCAGCTGTGAGGACGTTTGCAATAGCGCGTTGTTCTGGAAGAGATGGTATTGCGATCTTTATCTTTGCAAACAGCTCATACCACAAGTAGATTCTTACTCCGCCCTCTCCATGACTGCCTATCCTGTGTTTAGTACGATCTAACTTCAGTATCTGTGCCAGAAAGTAATCTAATATCTCTTTGGTTGTTGAGAAGCAAACATATAATGAACTAATTATTCCAATTTCATCTTCAAAATATGCGATCGATCCGACGTTTATTCTTGCCGGATTGTAGGCGAACTCTCTTTTCTTTATGATTTTGTAATTTGACAGATCTTCACCAGCGACTACTCTTTCAAAATGTTCTGACTGCAACACGAAACCATTTGTATTTGTTACGGAATAGACCTTCGCATCTCTTAGTTCCCTATTCCTCCGCGAGAACTTCTTGGTAACATCTCCTAATCTTACTGCCTTCCATTCTTCTGTAAATCCAGGCAATCGTTTTTTACCTGTGAGAAGTTTCTGCATCAGCGCTTTCTTGCGCAATTCTTTTTGATCAAGAAGATGCTGCAATGACTCAATGGCTTTGTCCCAAGTTGAAAAAATGGAGGCGATTGATTTCTGTTCGTTAAGGGATGGTAGCGGAATTGTAATTGCTGCCAGATTAGATCTTGATATCCCATAGACTGATAATCCATTTGCGGCCCGTTGTAATGCCCTCTTCACATAAGGATGCTTTAATAGGTATGCGCGAAATCCTGGTGCAGTATTCCCCTTCGCATCGCGTACGACAATTGTGTGAAGTCCGCCAATCGCCTTCTTTCCTTTCAGATTCTGCAATTCAATCGATTCGGCAACTCCTTCATAGTCCTCTGACGCGTCCGCGATGATCAAATCACCATCAGCTAAGAAATCAACGGTGGGAGGAATTTGGTAGGATGGATGAAGAATGGGAATTCTGACTTCCGTATCAAAATCGAGTAATTCATTTGTATAGGTTGCATGAATATCTCCGTAATGCAGGCAATAAACATCCTTTCCGGATTCCTTCAAGGATAGGAATTCCCGAGGAATTTGCGCAGAGCGAAGGAACGTAAATTCCTTCCCAAATTCACTAATGCTCCAACCAACCGGAACATCAAGCGTTTTGAATCGCTGTTCTCTTTGATTTATCTGAGTCTTTTTCTTCATGGGCTTCTTCTTCCGCCTTTTTTGATTCAATAGAATCAGGGACCAAATGTTCACCACCACCGCACCAAGCTCCGGTTGCTACCCATATTTCATATTGGAAAAGCCATTCACTCGTCCAAGGTATTATGGTATCAACGAACAACATCGTTGGATTCCATTCGAACCTCGAATACATGAAGAGACAAATCCGTTGTTCAGGGTTTGAAAAAACGTGCGGAAGAGACGTTGCACCTGCTGCCAATACGAGCTTGGGTTCAAGAACGTAGACCTTTGGACCGACGTTTCGAACATAATGCATCTTCACCATATATGATCCGCTCAGCGGAGATGGTGTGAGGACGTGTGTCCATGTCAGACTCTGATCCCGAAACAGATTGATGCTGCAACCAGGGAAGCAGTGTTGAAGATGCATACTCTGTATTGCTAATGATATCTTATTCATTGCCACCAAAAAATGTATGAGCTTTCACAGATATTTGACCAGACTCGCTCAATATTCCAGATCCACTTGCCATCTTCAGCGCACCACTTACGCGAAGTCGCTGCTGAATTTCGCCGTACCTGGTAAAGGCTTTACGAATTGCATCTTTGCCAAAGGGCTTTTCTAATGATTCTTGTATTTTCGGAATACCGATTTGGGCTATCGCGTTTTGCACATCGATACTAACCTGGTTCATCCATTTCATAAACTTCGCTTCTCTCTGCGGATGGTCAGGCCATTTGTCAGCATAGTTTTCTTCCTGATTCACTGGATTACCAATCCATGCAATCTCCCGTCCCCATTTTGGGGAATACCGGCGTTCGATAAGGCTTGGCATCTTCTGAATCACATTGAGCAATGCTTCGATGATGTAGGGCTCTTGGCCGTACGCCCTTGCCGCCAATGTCGTAATAATCATGGATACAGGTTTGTCTTGATCACCTTTGAACATGAGATCCCGATGACGTTTCAGAATTTGCACTACTCGCTGTAAGGGCAGTTTTTCCTTTTGGAAGCTCGGCACTGGCTGGACGGATTCTTGGAAACTTCGAGCCTTCTTGAGTCCGAGGCTTGCCTGATAAAAAAACCACCTGCCGAATCCAAAGGGATTACTCTTGGGCCATTGTTCCGGATGAGGCGAGGTCTTATAGTTAGCCTCCATGTTGTCTGTAATTCGAATTGACAATTGATCAATGGCATTGACTTCGCTTGCCGAGAATGATTTTTCGAGGATTATCTTATAGCCACTTGCCACCAGAGAGGGTAGAATGTCCATGTGATAATTTGCTGCATCAGAATATTCCAGCGTCCAACATCTTCGACCTTCAGATACCATATCTTTGTATTTTTCATTAGATTTTATCTGGTCACCAACTTTTTGTTTTAGATCGTGTTGGGTCCACTCGGCGTTTTTTCCGGTAAACTGGCACACAACATCAATGTCCAGGTCATCTTTTTCGACTTCTGGTTTTACCATTGTCCCAAGCATAAAAGAACCCTGAGGCATAATTGTCGGACTGTATGGAGCGAGGGAGGAACCGTCTTCAGCCAACAGGCTCCCCACAGCTTCGTAACTCTTTACAGCGTTGGTGTATTGGCTCTCTGTGATGTCGAGTGTCTTGCCGAGTTCTTCAAGAACATCGCTAAATTGTTTTTTCTGTTCAGATGTAAGCATTCGAATAGTCCCTATTGTTTAACAAAGTGTGTGCATCAAACACCCAACTGGTGCAGATGTTTTTTCATCTCAGATTGCACGGTGAGTAGTTCTTTTTCGATATCGTCGATGCGGTTTTGCACGGCTCGGATGTCAATCTCGGCCTCTTCCTCAAAAGTATCGACATATCTCGGGATGTTGAGATTAAATTCGTTTTCTTTGATCTCATCGAATGTAGCAACGTATGAATATTTCTTTTCTACCTCTCCGGGTTTCAACTTCCCCATTGTAAATTGGCGGTACGTATCGACGATGTGGTTGATGTCCTCTTCGCGCAACCGGTTCTGGTTCTTTTCAGCTTCATAATGTTGACTGGAGTCAATAAAGAGAACGTTATTATTCTTGCTTTTCCCCTTGTTAAAGATCAGAATCGCTGCGGGGATGCCGGTTCCAAAAAACAGATTTGCAGGTAATCCAATCACAGCCTCAAGAATATTCTCTTCGACCGTCTTTTGTCGAATTCGTCCTTCCGAACTCCCCCGAAAGAGAACACCATGTGGAACGACCACGCCAACCTTGCCCTTACCTTCATAAGTGGTCTCAATCATGTGAGTAATAAACGCCCAATCACCTTTGCTCTTGGGCGGAACGCCTCTCCAGAATCTGTTGTAAGGATCTTTCTCCGGATCGTAGCTCGTGGGATTCTTTTCCCGTTCTTTGTCATCGACTTTGCCCCACTTGTCCAAGCTGAATGGAGGATTCGCAACGACGGTATCAAATTTCATTAGGGCGTCACCCTCTTTAAGCTTCGGATTACGAATAGTATCTCCCCATCGTATGACGACATTATCAAAACCATGGAGGAACATATTCATTACAGCCAAAGCCCAAGTGCTGCCGTTCGCTTCCTGACCAAACAGTGAAAAGTTATTGGATCCAATTTCTCGCGCCGCCTTGATGAGCAAAGAACCCGAACCGCATGTTGGATCTCCGATGCGTGCGCCGGGTTGGGACTTCGTGAGACGTGCAAGGAGCGTTGAAACTTCGCCTGGCGTATAGAACTCGCCGGCCTTTTTCCCAGCGTCCGAGGCAAAGTTTGCGATCAGAAACTCATATGCATCACCAATGATATCACGCCCTTCAAGATGCGAAGGACGCAAGTCGAGTCGTTCGTCGCTGAAATCTATGAGGAGATTTTTCAGCCGGGAGTTTTTGTCTTTTGCATCGCCCAAGTTGCTGGAATTGAAGTCGATGTTTCTGAAAATACCTGATCCATCTTCACCCCCAAGCTTCTCACGATTAGCCTCTTCAAGACCATTGAGAGCGATATTGATCAGCTCACCGATATTTGCTTCGTTGCGATTCTCATATAGGTAATAGAAAGTGCAATGATCCGGCACGACGAACCTTTCATGCTTCATGGCACGAGCAACGCGTTCCTTATCGTTATTGTATTTCTTCATATACTCGTTGTAGATGTCCTTGTGAACATCACTGACGTATTTCAGAAACAACATCGTTAAGATGTAGTCTTTGTATGCCGCAGGATCAATGACACCCCGAAAAGTATCACACGCTTTCCAGACGAGGTTATGAATTTCTTTTTGTGAGATCTTGTTTGCCATAATTATTCTTCTATTTGTGGGTTGCTTGCAGCAATCGCTGCTGAATGGATTTCTCTTTTAGTTGATCCAACTCAAGAATGAGTTGTGTCTCTTTTGCTCGCAGCCGGCTTATTGTGATAATCTGATTTTGATTATCGAGGCTTGGTATATCGATTTGAAGTTGGTGCAATGTCTGTATTGAAATAGAAGGAAGCGCTGTGCCTTTGGCTTCTCTCTTCAGCTTTTGCTGGGTGTCTGGATGATTGAAAAACCAAATCAGATAGTCCGATAGAACAGAGGAAGTCCATTCCGACTTAATTCTAAAAACCAGCAATGAGGACGATGCGACCATCGGACCGAAACCTGAATGGTAGGTCACAGCTCTGTTGTTTGTTCCCTTGGCTACGAAGATCACATCACCATCTTGAAGGAGATTCTTCCTTCCGGCATCTGGGAGAACGAGATTGGGCCGGACAAGAGGATCGACAGAGCCATCTTCTCTGAGGTGTCTCGCAAGGAGATATAATACATCCCCGTTGATTGCAGGCTTAGCATAAATGCCTGATTGAATCTGGATTATTTCGTTTATTTGATGTTTCATTTTCTATGTCAGTATAATTGCTACGAATATAGTGCAATTAACCTTCTGAGTCAAGAAAAATATTCAGTAGAAAATCTACGGGACTTGTTGTGGCATCAGAAATGCCAAGAACATTAAAAATTCGCCTATATTGGACAATCATAAAATGAGGAAGAAACTAATAGGAAATTAAAAATTATCGGAAAAAATTCTGGCAAACCCACTTTTCCATCCAAATTCGATGGGACGGGGCCTTCTTTATGGCCTTCAAAAAATCAAAAACCAAAAAAAAATTTCTTTCCACCTGCCCCGACATTGATTCCTCGACTTCTCCAGATAGGACCCGACGAGGACTCTCACAGGGAATCACGGATTGTAGGCTCATTGGGTCCCATATTTCGGATATTCCATTTGCTTGGTACTGTAAAGAAAAGCGCAATTGCGCTCTTCTCTTTGCCGTCAAAGGTAAGCCACGGCCTTATCTTGGATGGATTTGTGAAGGGAGTTAAGGCGGATGTTTGTGATGCTTAGTCGCTGGCAGATTTCTTTTCGTTTGAATCCACCGTTGAGATCGTCGAGCACATCTTGCTCTTCGCTTGTCAACGCTCCAAGAAAATCTCGAACGACTGTATGATCGTAAGGAGTAGCCTTTTCAGAAAGTAGGAAATCAGCTACTATGCCGTTGGACATTGGAACTGGTCTGTCCAAATACACGCGCTCCGGTCTGTTCCAAGCATCGAGCGTACGCTTTCCTATTTCTTTCGCAGGGAAAGCGCTGCGCTTATTTAATTCTCGGCTGCGGAAATGCATCATACTTTTCATTAGATTCGGGGACGAACGCGATCCTAATCTCTGGCCTTCTTTCCATGCCATTGTTACAAGCTCCGACCTCTGT
>Ga0182011_10003830_pt1 | contig 12208 bp, 11 predicted proteins | sample 711E1DmetaG_FD_120481 | JGI IMG/M metagenome (GOLD analysis project Ga0182011, IMG submission 120481) | Permafrost microbial communities from Stordalen Mire, Sweden - 711E1D metaG | ecosystem: Environmental > Terrestrial > Soil > Wetlands > Permafrost | place: Sweden: Stordalen | collected... | reverse complement strand
TCCCCGGACACGGCAATGCCGGGGGACAGAGGGACCGGTCTCCGTCCCGCCTGTGGTGCGGAGTTCAATCCCGTCTGTTCCCGGCATCCTGTCCTCGACTGGTAGGGGCTCCCTGAACTTTCATACAAACGATAATCGGGATTTACGAAAAAGGGGGATCGGTGCAGAAGGGGGGGGCGGTACGGCGGGGGGGGTTTTTGCAGGGAAAGAGAGAAAGTGATGGGTCCTTGCGAAGAAGGCCCTCAGGTATGCGGGTGACGGTGCTGCAGGCTGTGGGGTTTCTCCAGCCCGTGCGCGACCATGAGCTCTTCGTCGGAGAGAATCTCTGCGGCGGCTCCCGAGGCGACGACCTCTCCGCCATCCAGCAGGTAGACCCGGCTGCAGAGATCGAGGACGAGCTCCAGGTCGTGCGACGCAATTACGCGGGTGGCAGGGAGACCCCGTATGAGGCGGGCCAGCTCTCTGCGGCCCCGGGGGTCAAGGTCGCTCGTCGGCTCGTCCAGGACAAGTATGCTCGGGTTACAGGCAAGTATGCCTGCCAGACAGACCCGTTGCTTTTCGCCGCCGCTCAGGTGGTGCGGAGATCTCCGCTCGAACCCTTCGAGCCCCACCTGCCGGAGAGACTCCCGGACAATCCGGTCGATCTCCGCGGCCGGAAATCCGAATTGCGCGGGACCGAACGCCACGTCTTCCGAGACCGTGGGACAGAAGAGCTGGTCGTCCGGATCCTGGAAGAGGAGCCCGACCATTCTGTGCACTTCGTGGAGATTCGAGTTCGTGATCCGTTCGCCGCAGATGACAACTTCCCCCTGACGGCTGTCGTCCTCGGGGAGTATCCCGTTCAGATGGAGGAGGAGGGTTGATTTTCCGGCCCCGTTGGGACCGACGATCCCGACACACTCTCCCCCGGCGGCATGCATGGAAACGCCGCGCAGCGCCGGCTTTCCGTCGGGATAGGAATACGAAAGGTCCCTTACTTCGAGCGTGTTCATCAGCGCCATCCCCGCGCGCTCATGGCGGCGTAGATACGCTCCGCCCGCTCCGTGGACCTGATGAAAAGCTGACCGACGATCCCCGCGGCCGTCTTCCATCGGCCTCCCCTGCGGGGAGCAAACGTCCTCGACTTCCGCGCACGCGTCATCCGTTCCGATTGATCGATGAGCAGGAACACGTACCTGTACATCAGTGCCAGGACGGTAACAAGAAGCTGGGGGACGCGGAGCGATCGCAGAACCCCGAGTATGCCGTCGAAGGGAGTCGTGTTGGAGAGGACGATCATCGTCAGGAGACAGAGATTGCTCTTGACCAGAATGCGGATCAGCATGAGCAGGCCATCGTGCTGCATCAGGGCGAGAATCCCGACCCCCCCTGCAAGGGGCTCCAGCGTCAGGAGTCGCAGGGCGACGAACCGGAAAGGCAGATGCGCCAGGAATATCACGATCAGGAGAAGAAGCGCACAGGCCGCGAAATACGGGATTGCCGAGATGGGGACCATCACCGTCGAGATCACCAGCGCGAGCGCGATGGCGAGCTTCAGGCCCGGGGGGAGCCTGTGCACAGGGGAGTCGAGCCGCGCATAGCGGTCGATGTACTCATGCCTCATGGCGACTCCGGCCGGCCAGCAGACGGGCGAGGAGGAAGCCCCCGGCAAAAACGATGCACGTCCCGGCAAGTCCTGCGATGACCGTTGCGGCAACCGGCGAGCCGAGGCCGGGGATGGTGTATCCATCGAGGGGCGAGGTAACGAGCGGGCGTGCGATGGCCGTGCTCTCGAACCCGAGTTTTGCCGCCACCGCCTCAAGGCCGTCGGGCCAGCGGGAAGCGAAGGGAGAGATGAAAAGGACCACTCCGGCCGTAATCAGGGCCCCGTACAGGAGCAGGTCCCTCCCCTCGTGCACGGGAGCGGACCGGGGGTTTTCCGCAACAAGGTCGGGGCGGGCGGCGGCGATGGCAGAATACGCGAGGGACGAGATGACCGCTTCGCCGATGGCGATGAGCATGTGCACGTTGGTCATGGCGGGGAATGCCGAGGTCCACGGTACTGTCCCCGACCAGGCAAGCTCCCCGGCGCAACACACGGCGGCGAGCACGGTGGAACCCCACGCAGCGAGAACGACCGCCAGATATCGCCCGCGCTCGTTTCTGAACACGAGTCTCACCCCCCTGTAGATCGCATAACCGCCGGCCGATCCTATCACGCCCATGTTGAACACATTCGCCCCCAGCGCCACGATTCCTCCGTCGGCGAACAGGAGACACTGGACGATCAGCACAGACGTGATCACGACGACTCCGGCCGCCGGCCCCAGGAGAACCGCCACGAGCACGCCCCCCATCAGGTGCCCTGAAGTACCCCCGGCAACGGGGAAGTTCACCATCTGCGCGGCAAAGACGAATGCGCCGGCCAGGCCCATCAGGGGGACTTTTTTTCGGGGGAGGCTGCCGTTCAGACGGCGGAGGGAAATCCCGACTGCAGCGGCGGACAGGACACCTGTCGCAACAGCCGTCTTGAGATCCAGAAACCCGTCGGGGATGTGCATCGTCTGGCCGGATCAGCGCTTCTTGATGTCGGCGAGGCGCTTCTTTGCGAACGGCACGTGTGCCTGGTACTGAACGGGGTTGAGCGCGATGAACGCCCGGTACGATGCCGCGGCGTCAGACGGGCGGCCGAGGCGTTCTTCCACGAGGCCTTTATTGAGGTGGGCCGACTCGTTTTTCGGGTCGATATCGACCGCCTTCACGAGGTCCGCGAGAGCTTCCGCGTATCTCCCGAGCATATAGAAGCAGTTTCCCCTGTTGCTCCACGCAGATGCGTTCCGCCGGTCATTCTCCGTCGCCCTGTCGTAACATGCGAGCGCCTGCTCGAGCTTTCCCAGCTTCCGGAGGCAGACGCCTTTGTTGTTCCATGCGTCGGTGTTCCCCGGTTCGAGCGCGAGCACCTTGTCGTAGTAGCTCAGCGCTTCATCCAGGTGTCCGAGACTCGAGAGGCTGTATGCCTTGTTGTACAGCTCCCAGGCCTCGAGGTTGTCCCGGCGGCTCGATTCGACCGTCTCCCCCCCCTGCTTCTTCAGGAGGGGCTCCATATCGAGCCGGAGATCCCGGAAGGTCTGGTACCGGGAACTCGGGTCCTTCTGCAGGCAGCGCCGAATCACGGGGAAGAGGGGCGATGCCAGGTGCACGACATAGGCGTCAGTGTGCAGCCTGTGCATCTCGCGCCAGACCGTCGCGGCGCTTTTGTCCATGTCGTGAGCGCGGAGTTTCGTCTCGTAGGGGAATCTGCCGTGCGAGGCCATTTGATAGAGGACGACGCCGAAACTGTAGATATCACTCCTCTGGTCGCACCGGTCGGCATTCTGGAACTGTTCGGGGGGCATGTACATCGGCGTGCCAAACCCCGTAAACTCCAGGAGCGCCCGTTTCCGCCTCCTCAGGGGATCGGTCGCGTGGCGCGCCCGCGTGTGATCGATGACGTCGGCGAAGCCGAAGTCGGTGATCTTCACAACCCCTTCCCTCGTGATCATGATGTTGGCGGGCTTCACGTCCCTGTGGCAACGTATCCCGCAGACCTGCGCATGTTCCATGCCGTGGCAGAACTGGATTGCCCACCGGAGCGACTGCAAGAGATCGGGCGAGCGGCGCCCCAGGTACCCCTCGAGCGAATTCAACCCCTCCTCGTCGGGTTCGATGTATTCCATCCCGATGTAGATGCGCCCCGCAAGCTCTTCGACGAAATACGCCCGGACGACGTACGGATGGCGCTCCAGGTCCACCCAGACCTTCGCTTCCTTGCTGAACTGGTCGCGCGACTCTTTATCTCCAAGGTACTCGTCGCGCAGCGTCTTGAGCGCATAGACGCTCTTCGTGTCGCGCGAATAGACGAGGTACACCACGCTGAATCCTCCGAGCCCGAGAACGCCGAGGACCCTGTATGCCGTGCCGATGAGGTCACCCTTCTTGTAGACGGCACCGGGATGATTCGCCTTGACCCGGATGACCGCACCGCCGGGGAGACGGGTCGTCGACATCCCGACAAGCGATTCCTCGGGCGGAGCCTCCCGGAGCAGGCCGCCGAAGAGTTTTGTCAGTCTCCCCATGACGTCCTAATAGGTGACTTCCTCGAGGAAGAGCCCCTGAGGCGGCGCGGCCATCCCGGCCTTCCTCCGGTCTTTTGCATTGACGATTTCGCGGAACGCGGAAACGGGGATGAAGCCCCTCCCTACATCGATCATCGTCCCCACAATCGCCCGGACCATGCCGTGGAGAAACCTGTTGGCGCGGATTTCGTACACGTACATGCCCGGAATTTCCTTCCACGCCGAGCGGCTGACGACGCACCGGTAATGCCGGACTTCGGCCTCGAATTTGCAGAAGGACTCGAAATCGTGCTCTCCCACGATCTGAGAGGCCACCGCGTTCATAGCGGTCATGTTCAGGTCGTACTTGACGTACCACTGATAATGCCGCCCGATGGAGGTGGGCTTCATCGAACAATAATATCTGTAGAATCGCTCCCGCGCGTCGTACCTCGCGTTGAACCCTTCGGCGACCTCCTCCACCGAATGGATGTAGATATCCTCCGGCAGGATTCCATTCAACCCGCTCAGCACAGTGCCGACGCCGAGGTGGGAGTTCGTCCTGAAGCTCGCAACCTGTCCCCGGGCATGGACTCCGGCATCGGTGCGGCCGGCACCGATCAGGTTGATGGGCTCCTGCAGGATCTGGTCGAGGACTTTGGTGATCTCGTCCTGCACGCTCCTCCCGTTGGTCTGGGATTGCCAGCCGACAAAATTCGTCCCGTCGTATTCAATGAGCAGCTTGATATCGCGCATGAGTTCCCGAGTCAGAAACCGCGTGAGACTGTTACCATGATTCCGTGAGGAGCCGCCGGTTCACCCAGCACCGACGCGCCGAACCGCAGATCGCCCAGAAATGCTTTGACGTCCGCGTTGTGCGAAATCGCCGCGCGCGCCGCGTTGATCGCGCTTGCGACGTGATTGATGAGTATGGCGGCGCCGACGAATTTCTGGTTATTGTACATATTCTCGCTCCGCACCCGCAGGTCCCGGAACGTCACCCTCTGGTCGTTGGATCCCCATGTCCACCCGTACCCCGCAGCCGGGTCGTACACAAGCGAGGGGGTCCTGTCACGCAGCTTTTTGTCGTTATAGTCCGCCACGTTCAGGAAATTACCCACATCGACGTAAAACTGGTCGTTCTTTCCCGCCGGGCTCACGCCGGCGTTCGACACCGCGTAGAGCCTGGCGTCGTCCCGCACCGAGTTGCCGTAGATCTCAAATGCCGCGTATGTAAGCCAGAGGAGCCCCTCGCTCATGAGGAAGTATTTCCCCGACGAGAAATCCCCGGCGTAGAGCTCCCCCATCCCCGGGAGCACGAGCGAATAGATCGCCGCGAGCGCGGGAGCCTTCCGGCCCGCCGCTCCGGTCTGCATGAGCGCCGCCCGGATGCTCGTGTCGGTCGCACCGGAAAACAGGGGCGCACAGATCTCGCATCGGATGTCAGCCAGGGAATGACGGGCGGGGGACGGAGTGTCCGCGATGAGAGGAGATGCCAGGAGTATGAACCCTGTGAGCAGCCAGCGCACTGTCCCCATTGTCAGACCTTCGTTGTGTGTCTCGAAGCTGCGTGAGTCGTGGACGATGGTAACAATTGCCGAATGCGGGTTCTCCTTGTTGGTTTTTTCAGGAGCCTGAATACCGCATCCCAGCTCCCTTCGAACATCATCACGGGAACGCGCAGCCGTTCTTCGACGTCTGCGATCGTTTCGTCATCGAGCAAAACCCCGTCTGCGTTCAGAATATCCGGGGGAAGAAGGAGGAGGTTTCCCAGATCTCTCCCTTCCAGGGCTGAATATAGGCATTTTCCCGAAAGAAGTCCAGCCACCGTAACGCTCCTGCCGTACAGGACGTTCGGAACGACCGCCAGCCTGACGTCGAGTCCCTCCACCCTCCGCATTCTTGGAAGAATCGACTTTTCCATGAACGATCGCGCGAGCTCGCCCGTGACAAGCGTGAGCGAGCGCCGGGGGCGGAGACGCTTCGGGAAGCCCGCCGAAAGCCTTCGAAACTCCGAGAGAAAGTTACGGACGATGCCGACCCCGTTTTCGATCTGCGGGAAACCGTCATATGCGGACGAGGGGGGGATCTTCCTCCCCGCCACAATGTAGAATTCATCAGAAGGGTAGACAAATGCCCGCCCGGTCTTTTTCCTGAACTCCTTCTGCCATCGTTCCGCCGTGTCCAGAAGCTTCACAGCGTACCCGGCGTCCACTTTTGCAAGCGGGGCAAGTCCGAACCTGTGATCGGTCAGACCGACGGGGACAACCGCGAGCGAGACCACGTGAGCGTGGAAGCGGAACAGGTCCCGCACAGTCCTCTCCAGTGTGGCCCCGTCGTTGATCCCCGGGCAGAGCACAATCTGCGTGTGCATGTCGATCCCGTTGTCGTTCAGCAGTGCGATCTTGTCGAGTATCCTGTCGTCCTTCCTGAGCCCCATCAGCCGGGTCCGGACCGCAAGATCCGTGACGTGGACGGAGATATACTGAGGCGACAGGCGTTGATCAATGATCCGCTGCAGGATCGCCGGTCCGGCGTTCGTCATCGTCGTATAGTTCCCGTACATGAACGAGAGCCGGTAATCGCCGTCCCGGAAATAGAGCCCCTTGCGGAGTCCCTCCGGGTTCTGGTCAACGAAACAGAATATGCAGTCGTTGCCGCAGGAGAGGACCTTCATCTCCTCGAAGTCGATCCCCAGGGTTTCCCCCTCGTCCTTCTCGATATCGTAGACGGTCAGCTCCCCGTCGCGGGCGACCTTGAGGGTCAGACGGGGGTCCCCTTCAGAAAACCGGTAATCGATGCTGTCGAGAACACGCTTCCCGTTCACCTCCAGCAGCTCGTCCCCCTCACGGATGCCGAGCTCGCCGGCGATGCCCGACTCTTCAACAGCGGTGATCTTCATGCGCGCTCCCCCTCCCTGACACGACCCGTGCACCTGCCATCTCTGAGACCGGTGAGAGCGACCTCCACGAGAGAATTCCCGGGCGCATCGCCGGCGGGGACCGCAACGCGCACGTAATTCCCCGTGAACCCGCACCGGCATCCATCCTCTTCGTCCGCCTCGAGAAGGACAGGCGCCGTTTTCCCCACCATGCGGCTGTAGAATTCCTGTTTTTTCCTGAGCCCGATCCCCCGGAGGATCCGGCTTCGCTCCGCCCGGACGCCCGGGTCCACGGCCGATGCGGCGCGTGCGGCAAGCGTGTCCGGACGCTCCGAATACGTGAAGACATGGAGGTACGACAGGGGCAGATCCGCGACTAGCGCGCACGTGGCCAGAAAATCCCCGTCGGATTCACCCGGGAAGCCGACGATGACGTCGACGCCGATCCCGCAGTCAGGGATCCGCTCCGCGACGGCACGGATCCGCTCCGCGAACCGTCCGGCCGAGTAGCGCCTCCGCATACCCCGGAGTATTTCGTCGGACCCGCTCTGCAGGGGGACATGGAAGTGCCTGCACATCACGCCGTGCGATGCGACAATGCCGATGATCTCATCGGTGAGCAGGTTCGGCTCGATGGAACTGATCCGGAGCCTCCGGAGCCCTCCCACCCGGACGAGAGCCCGGAGCAGCGCCGCGAGATCGGTCCCGGCTTTCCGTCCATAGTCGCCGACGTTCACCCCGGTGAGGACGATCTCCCTGTACCCGTCCGCGACAAGCCCTCCGGCCTGGCGCACCGTTTCGCTGATCCCCTGGCTCCTGCTCGCTCCGCGGGCCAGCGGGATCGTGCAGAAGCTGCAGGAGTAGTCGCACCCGTCCTGCACTTTCAGGAACGCGCGCGTCCTCCCCCCCGCCTCCGAGGACCAGGCCGGCCCGAAATCGTCCGCCGTGCCGATGTCGCTGACGCGCACCTGGGGGGAGGACTGCTTCTCAGGAACGCCGATCGCAGCGGCGATCGCGGCCTTTTCCCTCGTCCCCATCACGAAGTCCACCCCGTCGATCGACGCCACCTCCTCGGGCTTCAGTTGGGCGTAGCAGCCCGTCACCACCACGACCGACTCCGGCCGGGCCCGGAGCGTCCGGCGGATGAGCTGCCTGCATTCCCGGTCGGCCCGCGCCGTGACGCTGCACGTGTTGATCACCGTGACGTCCGCCGGGAGACCGAAGTCAACCGGGGTGTACCCCCGGTCGACGAACTGCTTCCCGAGCGCGGAGGTCTCCGCGAAGTTGAGCTTGCATCCGAGTGTGGCCAGTGCGATCGTTGGCATGGTGCGTATAGTAAAAAGAGCTGCCCGCCCCGCGGACAGCTCTTTTTGGTTTTCGATTGCCGGGTTCAGTTTTCCGTCGGGATCGACGTGTCGCCCGAGGGAGCGGTTCCCGTGATTGTGGCCGTATCGCCGATCGTCGACGGGGCGAGGCGATGCTCCGCCACGTAGTCCTCGACGATTTTGGACTCCTTCCCCTTCAGGAACTCGACCGCGGAGAGGACGATTTTCTTGGTGTCCTTGTCGAACTCCACGACCTTCAGAGGGAGCGGGTCCCCCACCTTGAACTTGTCGGCGATGTTCTTCACCTGGGTCGTGGAGAGCTGGGACACAGGCACGAAACCGTCCACACCGAGGGGGAGCTCCACGATCACCCCTTTTTCGATGATGCGGACAATCTTCCCCTCCACCTCTGTTCCCACCCTGTACTGATCGCCGAACCTGTCCCAGGGATTGTCCTCGATCTGCTTGTGACCGAGCGAGATGCGCCGCTGGGAGACATCCACGCCCAGTATCACCACCTCGAGCTCATCCCCCTTCTTGACGATCTCGCCGGGATGGCGGACTTTCTTTGTCCATGACAGGTCGGAGATGTGCACAAGCCCGTCGACCCCCTGTTCGAGCTCGACGAACACGCCGAAATTGGTCAGGTTGCGGACGACCCCCTTGTGGCGGGAACCCTCCGGGTATTTCTGCATGAGCGTCAGCCACGGGTCGGGCTCGAGCTGCTTGATGCCGAGCGAGAGCTTCTTGGCGTCCTTGTCGAGGGAGAGGATGATCGCGTCGACCATCTGGCCCATCGAGACGACCTGCGACGGGTGCTTGATGTGCTGCGTCCAGCTCATTTCCGAGATATGGATCAATCCTTCGATCCCCTTCTCGATCTCCACGAAAGCGCCGTAGTCGGCGAGCGAGACCACCTTGCCGACGACCTTCGTACCGACGGGGTACTTGTTCTGAATATTCTCCCACGGATGCGGCTGGAGCTGCTTGTACCCGAGCGAGATTCGTTTCTTTTCCTGGTCGAAATCCAGCACGACGACGTTGATTGTCTGGTCCAGCTTGACAATCTCGGAGGGGTGGTTGATCCTCCCCCAGGAGAGGTCCGTGATATGGACGAGCCCGTCCACGCCCCCCAGGTCCACGAACACGCCGAAGTCCGTAATGGCCTTGACCGTTCCCTCGAGGATCTGCCCCTTTTCCAGGCTTTCGATGATCGCCTTCCGCTGTCCCGACATCTCCTCTTCGACGAGGATCTTGTGGCTGACGACGACGTTTTCCGAAGGACCGTTGATCTTCACGACGCGGAAGTCCATCGTCTTCCCGATGAACGCGTCAAAATCGCGCACCGGACGGACGTCGATCTGCGAGCCGGGGAGGAACGCGTCAATCCCCAGGAGGTCCACCACGATGCCGCCTTTGATCCGGCGCACGCAGCGGCCCTGCAGGACTTCCCCCGTCTCAAACGATTTCGTGACCCTTTCCCAGATACGCATGAAATCCGCGCGCTTCCGGGAGAGGACCAGGACGCCGTCTTTGTTTTCCACGGCTTCGAGGAACACCTCGATATTGTCGCCGACTTTGAGCTCGTCTCTGTTCTTGAACTCGGCGAGCGGGACATTCCCTTCGGACTTGAAGCCGATATCGACCGTCACCTCGGTGTCGCCGATGTGGACGATCCTCCCCCTGACGATCTCCCCCTCGCTGATCTTCCCGAGGGTTCCCTCGTACATCTTCGTGAGATCGTTGCGCTCGGTGTCGCCGTATTCCTGGTCACCGATCGCCATCCGTCGCGTAAGCCCGCTCATCACTTTCGGCGCCTCTTTCGTCGCGTGTGTGCTCTCAGCCATTCATCCTCCTGCTGTGTGACATACCGTCCCGGTCAGAACCGGGACTTTGCCTTCCCCGCCGTGCCGCACGCCGCCGCCGTCATCGATACGGCATCGCACGCCGCGCACAGGGAAAATTCTTGTTGATTGACTGTAAGGGTTATTTAGTGATGACGGTGCGCTCCTCGATTGCCTCTATTGCATTCCTCACATTTTCCATAAGCCACTGCGGGGTCGATGTTGCCCCGCTGACACCCGCTGTGGACGCCCCCTCGAACCAACCCGCATCGAGATCCCGTTCGTCTTCCACGAAGTGCGTGTGCGGGTTGGCCTCACGGCAGATCCCGTACAGCACTTTCCCGTTGGAGGAGTCTTTCCCGGCGACGAACACCATGACATCGTTCGCGCGGGCGAACTCCCTCAGTTTGCCTTCACGGCCGGAGACCTGACCGCAGATCGTGTCCTTGGCGTGGAAGTCGATTGCAGACTCCTCGAACGTCCCGACGACAAACTCCCTGATCCGGGCCCTGAGGGCATCCGCCACCGCATAGAACGTCTCCTTGTCCATCGTCGTTTGCGAGAACAGGACAGTCTTTCGTGACGGGTCCACCTTTTCCGCCTCCGCGACGTTCCTGACGACCACCGCCTCGTTGTTCGTCTGCCCCAGGAGGCCGACCACTTCGGCGTGGTCTTTCTTGCCGAAGATGACGATCTGGAAACCCTGCTCGTGGAACTTCCGTATCCTCTCCTGCACCCTGGTCACGACCGGACACGTGGCATCCACGATCGTGACGCCGTGCGCGTGTGCGGCGGCGTACGTCGAAGGGGGCTCCCCGTGTGCGCGGATCAGGACCCGTTTCCCGGCGAGCCGCGCAAAATCACCGAGCCCCACCGTCTCCAGGCCTTTTTCCCGGAGTCGGCCGGTCTCCTTCGGGTTGTGAATCACCGGACCGAGCGAATAGAGCTCCGGCGATTCCTTCAATTCTTCTTCGGCGATGTCGATTGTCCGCACCACACCCCAGCAAAAGCCGGAGTGCTGGTCCACTGTCACTTTTATCACGCGCCCTTTCCCTCCCCCACAGCCCGCACCCTTTCAACGACGACACGTACCTGCTCTTCGATCGTCAGATGTGACGTATCGATCTCAATGGCATCCTCAGCTTTCCGCAGCGGGCTCTCATCGCGCGTGGAATCGAGCGAATCCCGCTCCCGGATTTCTTCAATCAGGCCCCCCAGGTCCGGGGAGATCCCCCGGGCCCGCAGCTCCTCTCCCCTCCTCCGTGCCCGGGCTTCGATCCCTGCAATCAAGAAGAACTTCAGATCGGCGTCCGGAAAGACCACCGTGCCGATATCGCGTCCTTCGAGCACGAGTCCCCCCTCCGCACCCATCCGCCGCTGCTCGCGGACCATCATCTCCCGCACGGACCTGTGCCTGCTCACCGCGCTCACGGCCCGGGTGACCTCGGGGCTTCTGATTTCCGCGTTCACATCTTCGCCGTCCAGCAGGACGCGTATGAGCTCTCCCTCGCGGCGAAGCGCCACATGCGTGGTCTCCAGGAGCCGCGCGATCCCTTGACCGTCCGCGGGAGGGATCCCGGCACGCAGAACCTTCAGCGTCACGGCACGATACATCGCCCCCGTATCGACATGTACATACCCCAGCCTCTCGGCAACAAGCCTTGCGGTTGTGCTCTTTCCCGAGGCAGCGGGCCCATCGATGGCAATAACCAGCTTCCCTGGGCTCAAATACGATTCGCAGAAATGGACTATAAATATACACAATTGGGCACGGTGGCGCAAGAGCTGGATAAATGGGAGGGCATTGGATATATTGCGGGCATACCGCCCTGGAATGAGCCGGACGGGGGGCAAACTGCGGCGTTTTCTGAAGAGGAGACAGGGAAAACCTTGAGAAAACTGACACATGACGAGCTGCTCGCCAGGAGCGTGCCCCCCGGTCAGGCGGGGGCCCGTGAGCGAAACCCCGTGGCCGGATTGCTCGACAACATCAGGAGCCTCTACAACGTCGGCTCGATGTTCCGGACGTCCGACGGAGCCTTCATACGCAGGCTCTATCTCTGCGGCTACACGCCTGCCCCTCCC
>Ga0182011_10003826_pt1 | contig 12214 bp, 13 predicted proteins | sample 711E1DmetaG_FD_120481 | JGI IMG/M metagenome (GOLD analysis project Ga0182011, IMG submission 120481) | Permafrost microbial communities from Stordalen Mire, Sweden - 711E1D metaG | ecosystem: Environmental > Terrestrial > Soil > Wetlands > Permafrost | place: Sweden: Stordalen | collected... | reverse complement strand
GACGACAAAAAATACCCTGAATTGGGCGCATTGAAAAGAAGTTTAAGCGGAAGAGTCCGGCTAGGAGCCTATCCGAAAACCTATGATGGCCGTGATTGCGGCTCCTCAGAGGTTTCCGGATAGGCTCTAATCCGTCCCGTAGCCAAAACCCACATCGAACCCGCGGAACTCGTTTCTCGCAGGCGACCACGCCAGCTGTTCCCGGCGAATGTACCGCCCGACATGCGACGAACGAACGCGATGCAGGAACGCCAGCACCTCACCTTCCACGCCCTCGGCCACAACGGTAACGGAGCCGTCGGGCTCGTTGCACACATATCCCGTCACGGCAAACTCCTGCGCGATCTCAACCGTCGTATAGCGAAAACCGACGCCCTGAACGTGTCCCTCGAAGCGCGCCCTCACGCGCTGCCTCGCACTCCCGGTGTTGTGTTCTCCCGCCACCATGCTCCTCCATTCGAGTGTAATACTGGAACTTCCCAGAATCGCAAGCGTTCTGTATGCTTTCGCCATGCAGCCGACGGCCCGTGCCCGCGCACGGCCGGTGAGAGAAAATGCCATGAAGCTCTGTTTTCTGCCTGAACCGCAGGAAGTAGCCGTGATCGGCGGATCACTGCAGCTGGGAGAACCCGTGCAGATTCTGTTGAGCGGCAAGGAAGAACCCGCCGCGAGATTAACGGTTGCATTCCTCCAGAGACAACTGCATGACCGCTTCCAGCTTCGAGCGTCCTTAGTCGGATCCCGTCTTTCCACCCGTCAGAAGCCTGGCCACCTGAATTTGATCCTGGAGCCCCACGGCCATGAACAGTCTTACACGCTCCGCGTCGATTCGAAGTCCGCAACGGTGGTCGGGAACGGGCTGCCGGGGCTCTTCTACGGATGCCAGACGCTCCTGCAACTCATCCGCACCACAGGAACCCGGCTCCCGTGCGTGGTCATTCGCGACCGCCCGACCTTCGCCCACCGGGGTTTTTACCTGGATATCAGCCGCGGCAAGGTGCCGAAGCTGGCAACGCTGAAACGGCTCGCCGACCAACTCTCCTCGATCAAGGTCAATCAACTTCAGTTGTATGTGGAGCATGTTTTCGACTTCGCCTTCGATCCGGCCATCGGCAGAGGCTGCGATCCTCTCACCGCGACGGACATCGTGGAATTGGATCGCCACTGCCGCGAACTTCACATCGAGCTTGTTCCCGGTCTCGCGTGTTTCGGTCACATGGGCCGCGTTCTCAGCCTCCCGAAGTACCGCGCTCTGGCGGCGGTGGATTGGCCGGCCAGGGACTGGAAAAGCGCGACGTGGATCCAGCGCCTGCGCGGCGCAACCTTGAATCCCGTCGATCCAACGTCGCGGCGGCTGATCGAGGATATGCTGACCGATTTCCTGCCCCACTTCTCCTCATCCCATTTCAACATGTGCGGCGACGAGACGTACGACCTCGGCAGGGGCCGCAGCAAAAACAGGGCCTCCGCCATCGGCGTCGGCAAGCTGTACCTTGAACACGTTCGATTCACCCGAAAGCTCGCCGCCCGTTTCGGCAAGCAGCTCATGTTCTGGGGCGACGTGATGCTCCACCATCCCGACTGCATTGGCGAAATTCCAAAAGACTGCACTGTGCTCGACTGGGGCTACAACCGCGACACGCCGTTTGAGAAGGTCGGCCGGTTTCTCCAGGCCGGCCTGCCGGCGTACGTCTGTCCATCCACGCGCGGCTACAAGGTCGTGTTCAACGAGGTCGAAGAGGCTCGCGCCAACATTTCCGGCTACGCCAGGGCTGGCGCCCGTCTAGGTGCGCACGGCCTCCTCGTTACAGACTGGGGCGATATGGGGCACTTCAACATGCTCCCCTGCTCCTTCCATGGAATGGCGCTCGGGGCTGCGATGGGTTGGAACCCTTCGTCGGATGAGCAAAAGGGCTTTGACCGGGCCTTCTCGCTTCACGCGTTCAACGATCCATCGGGCCGCGCCGCAAGGTTCTATTTTTCGGCCGGGTCAACCGGCATCGCGGACTGGCCCCTTCTGATCAGCGACATCCGCGAGGCCCCGATCCCGGCGGCGACGCTCCGGAAAGCCCGTCTCCTGAAAGCAACCGCATGGCGGGATGAAATCCGCCGGATCAAGGCCGGACACTGGATCACAGAGGCCGATCTCGCTCAACTGTCGCTGGCCATCGAAGCGCTGGAATTGAACGCGGAGAAGATTCTCGTCGAGTCGGCAAGAAGACATGGCAAGACAGGGGCTGACCACAGGAGACGCGGTCGGCAGTTTGCCGGCCGATTACTGGACTTTTCCCAAGCTTATGCAAGAGCCTGGCTCAGGGTGAACAGGCCATCGGGACTCGCTGAACTGACCCGCGCATTTCGCCGGGCCGCCACGGAGATGGATCCATCGTGACCCCAAACCAACAGTTTACATCGCGCAACCGGCTCAGGGAACTCCTCGTAGGCAAACATCCCTCGCGCACCCTGCGTCGCGCCATCGTCCTTGCGGTTCTCGCCTACGTCATCGCCCGCTACGTTTTCCTGCCGGTCCACGTACAGGGGATGAGCATGCTGCCCACGTTCAAGGACGGTACCATTCACGTCGCCAATCTGCTCAAGTACACCTGGCACGAACCCCGGCGCGGCGACATCGTGTTGATCTCTCTGACCGGCACACGGGCTCTCTATCTCAAACGCATCCTGGGCCTGCCGGGCGAAACGATCGAGTTCAGAAACGGAGAGCTTCTTGTCAACGGAGAGCCGCTGGCGGAACCTTATGTCAAAGGCACCAACTCGTGGGACATGCCGAGAATGACCATTTTACCTCGCGAGTACTTCGTAGCCGGCGACAATCGGAGCATTCCCATCAATCTTCACACGCTGGGCACGGTTGACCGAACCAAGATCGCCGGTGGTATATTGTTCTGACCGCCATGCTCAAGAAAACGATCCATATCAAGCCGCTGGATTTGCAAGTGCCGCTCTGGATTCTTCTGGTCCTCGCGCTCGGCCTGAGCGTGTATGCGTGGACGAGCAGAGACAGTTGGTTGATCCATCACCGGCTGTCGAAGATGGCAAGTCTGGTTTCCAAGAATGCCGGCGAAAATGTCCTCGTGGGCCTCGTCCGCGCAAAAGAGGTTGTTGGCTTCTTCACGGAACATCCCGCGATATCCCTCGGCCCGACGGCGTCCATAAGCGACCGCGACGAAATCAGCGCGGCGATTCACCAGTTGCGCAGCGGCGTCGATACCCTGAAGATCAATGTGCGCGACACGAAGTTGAACATAGCGCCCAATCGTACGGAGGCCGTTATGAACGTCACCGTCGAGGGCGTCTTTACCGTGGGCGGCGAGACCGATAACGACTTGCGGGAGTTTCAGTTGGACTGGGTCAAGAACTCGGATGGGGAATGGCTCATCCAAGGGGCCAAGTCGATACAGACGATTCAAAGGCCACCCGCGCTGGGCCGAGCTTTCTAGTCGCGACAAAGGTTGATCTCAGACCTTCAGGAAAAGCGTGGCGAGATTGAAATCACCGGGCGCGCGGATCCTGATATTGGCTGCCGTCGAAGGCACCAAGTGAACGTCTTCGCCGAGGAGCTCGACGGCCGAGGAATCATCCTCGATCGCACTCGCCTTCTTGCGCGCCGTCTCGTAGGCCTTCTGCAGCACGTCCCTCTTGAACGACTGGGGAGTCTGCACGGTCCAGAGCGTTCCGTTCTTCACGGTCTTTGAAACCGACAGGCCTTTCCCGATTTCCTTGACGACGTCTGTAATCTCCGTGGCTGCGACACCCGAACCATAGCGCTTCGCGGCCTTGATGGTCTCGGCCACCAGTTCCGGCGTGATGCATGGCCGGGAGGCATCATGGATCGAGACGATGGAGACCTCTTCATCGAGCGCCTTGAGACCGTTCAGCACGGAGGACGTGCGTTGGCTGCCACCGGGAACGATCTTCTGCACTTTCGAGAAACCGAACATCTGTGCCATGCCCAGAACGGTGTCGACACGCTCCTTGTCCACGACCACAACGACGCCCGCGACGTCCTGACACCGCTCATACGCGGCCAACGAATACGCCAGGACCGGCTTGCTGCCGAGATTGAGAAACGGCGTGGCAACTTCAGGGGAAAGCTGCTCGTTCTTGCCGCAGGCTACAATCAAGCCCCACGTTAGATGTATCATGTGTGTCGGCCCCCTCAGCGATGCGTCGGCAGCCGACCATAGAACCGCGCCATATCGGCGCCCGGCTTGCACAAACGCGCAGCATTATGATCCTGCAAAAGGTAATTCCCGTCAAGAACTAGTTGATAATCAAGGTCTTAGCAAAGAACACCCTTTGTTCTCGGACGATTCAGGGACGAGAAATACCAAGGGTCTTATGCATAAACACTTAACAAAGCTGATGTTATGACGTGCGGAGAACCCATCTCTCCGAGAGAAACATGTGACAATTTGTCCTTGTACCCAAGGTAGGTTCTTGGCAGGAAGAATAGCTTAGGGCGCGGAGGATTTTGCGGGCTTCAGCGCCGCGATTCGAGACATCACGAGGCTGCTGATCTTCTCGTAACCATCCCTTTCAGAAGCAAACGCGGCAAACTCGCTCGGCTGGATTGCCGGGCCAAAAAAAACGCGCACCCGGCCCCGTTTGATCCGCTGGGCGCCTTTTGGATACGCCTGAAAGGAGCCATCGACGTAGGCGGGCACTACCGGAACACCCGCCTTCGCGATCAAAAACCCAACCCCGGCTTTGGCCGGTTTCAGTTCCCCGTCGACCGATCTGGTGCCTTCAGGGAACAGCCCGAGGACTTCACCACCCTTGAGCACCTGTATCGACTTGCGCAAAGCGCCTACATCGCCCTTCGTCCGGTCGATCGAGACCGCATGGATGTGGCGGAAGAAGTAATCGCCAATCCATGTGCGCGACAACGTATCCCGGGCCAGGAAGCGGATGACCCGGTGCCTCACGGAACACGCAATCGACGGCGGGTCGAGATAGCTGACGTGATTGCAGGCAACGACGCATCCGCCCGACGCCGGAACATTTTCACTGCCATGCACCTCGAAACGCTCCCAGATCTTCAACCCAATGCGCACGGAGAAACAAACGAACCGATAGAAGAGATAGGTACGATGGACCTGCGGCTCGCTCATGTCCGAACACCGGCGGATCTGACCTCGGCCACGATGTGCGCAGCGACCTCGTCGATGCTCATGGCGGTCGTGTCGATGACGCGGGCACCGAGCGCGATCTGCAGCGGCGCGGTCTTCCGCGTGCTGTCCTTGAGATCGCGCCGCGTCAGGGAATCCAGAACCTGGTCCACGTCGGCCGCGCCTTCGAGCCGCGCCTGCTCCTCGGCACGTCTTCGCGCTCGCTCTTCCGGGTGGGCGTCGAGGTAGAACTTGAGCGGGGTCATCGGGAACACCACCGTCCCGATATCGCGCCCTTCCATGACGATGTTGCCGAACTGCACCATGCCGCGGAGTTTCTCCACTATGAAGGTTCTGACCTCGGGCATCGCCGCGATGTCGCTCACGCTCTCCCGGACCGGTTCCGACCGCAGTTGCAGACCGGGATCCTCACCGTCAATCGTGAACAAAACGACCCGATTGTCCACGAAGAAGTCCACGCGCATCCGCTGCATCAATTCGACCACGGCGTCGGCATGACGGACCTCCACGCCCTCGCGGAGCGCCTTCCACGTCATGCCGCGATAGAGCGCGCCGGAATCCACGTACGTGAACCGCAGGTCGAGGGCCACCTTCTTCGACACCGTGGACTTGCCCGATGCGGAAGGGCCGTCAATGGCAACGACAATTACCGAATCACTCAACGCGAGCTCCCAGCAGCTTCAAGTCATCCCAAAAAGCGGGATACGAGGTGTCGATACAGGCGATGTTGTTGATGCACACCGGCGTCTTGCCGTACAGGGCGAGGACGGTCATCGCCATCGCGATGCGATGATCTCCGTAGCTCCGAACCGCGGACGCTGTTTCCAGCGAGGCCGGACCCTGGATCTCCATGCCATCTTCAAGCTCGGTCACCTGCACGCCCAGCGCTCGCAGATTCGTCGCCATCGTGGCGATGCGGTCGGATTCCTTGACCCGGAGTTCCTTCGCATCGCGGATTACGGTCTTGCCGTGAGCCAGCGCGCCGGCCACGGCCACGAGCGGAAGTTCGTCGATCAGTCGCGGAATCTCATCGCCCCCGACCTCGGTCGCCTTCAATTCCGCGCCGCTGACCCGGATGTCGCCGAAGGGCTCGATCTCCGACTCACCGCTGCGAACCGTGACATCAATTCCGGCACCCATCCGCTCCAGCACGTCGAGCAGGGCCGTTCGTTTTGGATTCAGACCGACGTTGCGGACCGTAACCGACATCCCCGGCCGGCCGGCGACCGCCACTATGGCATAGGCGGCCGACGAGAAATCGCCCGAGATGTACCAGGACCGCGGCTTGAGTTTCGGCCCTTCAGCCCCGAACCCTTCCATCTGAACATGCAATCCCTTGGCGACCACGGGTACACCCAGCGTCTGGAGCAATCGCTCCGTGTGATCCCGCGTCGGCATCGTCTCGATCAGCGTCGTCTTGCCTTCGGCAAAAAGCGTCGCTAGAAGAATGCACGACTTCACCTGCGCTGAGGCAACCGGGATGGAGTACTCAATCCCCTTCAACCCTCCGCCGCGAACGCGGATCGGCGCGCAGCCGTTCGGTCCGAGCAGTTCAAGCTTGGCACCCATCTTCTCGAGCGGCTCCTTGATGCGCCCCATCGGCCGGGAGCAAAGGGATTCATCGCCCGTCAGTTCGGTGGTGATCGGCAGACCCGCGAGCAGCCCCGTCAGCAAGCGAATGCCGGTGCCCGAATTCCCGAGGTTCAGGGGGCTGACGGGCTCAATGAACTTTCCACCCGTGCCCTGGATGGTCAATTCGCCATCCTCCGAGAAGAACGTCCGCGCACCGAGGGCTTCCATCGCCTTGAGCGTGTTCAGGCAGTCTTCCGACTGCAGGAAATTCCTGACCGTCGAACTCCCGCACGAGATGGCGGCAAGCATGGCCACACGGTGCGAGATGCTCTTGTCACCCTGCACGTGCGGAAGCACCCCGCCGATCTGCGCGGCAGGATAAACCATCGCATTCTGAATCGTCTGACTCATTGTTCGCCTCGCTGGTCAAAAGCCAACCGGCCCTGAAGGAGCGCCCGCCGACGCGACCGGCCCTCATCCAGGAACACCCGCAAACGGCTGGAGTCGCCGTCCTGAATAATCCGTAGCAGGCTCTCCAGCTCCCGTTTGAAGACCTCCAGTTCCCCGGCCATGCTCTGGCGATTACTGTGGATGATATCATGCCAGATTTCCGGCGAGCCGTCAGCAATCCGTGTAGCGTCCCGGAAACCAGGCCCGCAATACCGCCCGATCACGCCTGCATCACCGCCCCGCCCCACCGTCCCCGCCAGTAGACAGGCAATCAAATGCGGCAGATGACTGGTCCGCGCCATCACGCGGTCGTGCTCCTCGGGCGTCATTACCTGCACTACGGATCCCACGCTTTCCCAGAAGGCGGTCAGCTGGGCCTTCGCCCACTCGGTCTCGCGCGCTCCCGGCGTCACGACGACCACGGCGCGCTCGTACAGATCCGCCCGGGCGGCGTCCAGACCCTGTTGCTCGGAACCGGCAATCGGATGACTTCCCACATAAACCGCGTCGCTATCCTTTAATGCCGCCTCGATCTCGCGCGTAAGCTCAGCCTTCGTGCTGCCGACGTCCGTGACCAGACATCGCTTGGCGAATGCATTCCTGCAGGCCTTCACCAATTCGGGGGTCGAGAGGATCGGCACACAGAAAACCGTCAAGTCCGCGTCTCTCACAGCCTCTTCCGGCCGCTCAAAGACCTCGTCAGCCGCTTTCAGCCGCAACGCAAGATCCCGGATTTCCTTGCGCCGGGCGAACCCGGCAATCCGGCCATGAAAGCCATGAGCCTTCAGGGCAAGACCCAGCGAACCACCCATCAGCCCAAGACCTATGATCGCTACGCGCTTCATCGCAATACGATTACAGCGAACGTCCAACCGCTTTCGCCACGCTGCCCATTTCCTCCATCATCTTCTGGAACGTCTTGGGCAGAAGGGCTTGCGCGCCATCCGACAACGCCTGTTCGGGATCGGGGTGTACCTCGACCATGATTCCATCGGCGCCGGCGGCGATGGCGGCCAGGGCCATCGGCGACACCATATCCCACCGGCCGGTGCCATGGCTCGGGTCCACCATGATCGGCAGGTGGCTCTCCTTCTTCACGACCGGCACAGCGCTGATGTCGAGCGTGTTGCGCGTGGCCTTCTCAAACGTCCGAATGCCGCGCTCACAGAGGATGACCTGCGAGTTGCCCTCGCTGAGCACGTATTCCGCGCTCATCAGCAGTTCCTCGATCGTCCCGGAGACACCTCGCTTGATCAGCACCGGCTTCCTGCAGCGGCCGACCGATTTCAGCAGATTGAAATTCTGGGTATTGCGCGCCCCGATCTGGAGGACGTCCGCCACCTCGGCGACCATCTCCACGTCGCGGGTGTCCATGACCTCCGTGATGATCGGCATGCCGACCTCCTGCCGGACCTCGGCGAGGTAGCGAAGACCTTCCACGCCCAACCCCTGGAACGAGTACGGCGACGTTCTCGGCTTGAAGGCCCCGGCGCGGAGAATATGGGCGCCGGCTTTCTTCAGGAACCGGGCCATCTCAAAAAGCATCTCGCGGGTCTCGACCGAGCACGGGCCCGCCACGACCACGACCTGAGGACCGCCGATCACGACCGGTTTCTCGCCCGGCTTCACCGCCGGCAAGGTGATGTGCGTCCGGTCCGCGCGGAATTCGGCGCTCGCCAGCTTGTACGGCTTCAGCACCGACATCACCGACTCGACGCCAGGAAATACCTCCAGCGGCTTCGTCCGGATCGTGCGTTCGTCGCCGATGATGCCGATGATGATGCGCTCGGTCCCGCGACTCAGGTTCGGAGTGAGCCCCCACTCGCGGATACTCCCGACGATGTGCTGGATGTGCTCTTCCGTCGCGTCGCGCTTAAGAACGATGATCATCGCGTTCTCACTTCCCCGACAGCACTTTCTTCAGGGCCTTGATGAAGAAACGATTCTCCGACGCGGTCCCCACCGTCACGCGGACATACTCCGGCAATCCGTACGGGTCCATCGGGCGAACGATCACTTTCTCCCGTTCCAACGACTGGAAAACCTCCCGCCCCCGGCCCGTCTTGACGAGAATGAAATTCACGACGGATGAAACATAGTCCAAGCCCATCTGATCGAACGCCTTCTCCAGAAATCTCAGACCGTCCGTTACCATCTTCCGGGTCCGGCGCACGTGGGCTTCGTCATCCAGCGCCGCCAGCGCGGCCGCCTGACCCAGCGCGTTGACATTGAACGGCTGACGGACGCGGTTCAGAAGTCCAATCCCGTCCTTCGAACCGACGGTATAACCGATGCGCAGCCCCGCAAGTCCGTACGTCTTCGAGAAGGTTCTCAAAATGAAAACATTCCGACCTTCGCGCATGTGCTTCAGCGTGTCCGGCTGCTGCTTCTCCGGCAGAAGCTCGACGTACGCCTCGTCCAGCGCCACCACGACGTGCTCGGGCACTTTCGCCATGAAACGGTCGATCGCTGTCCCATCCACCATCGTACCGGTCGGGTTATTTGGATTGCTGATGAAGACAATCTTCGTCCGCGGGGTGATCGCCGCGAGCATGGCATCGAGATCGTGCGTGAAGTCCGTCATCGGCACGCTGATGGTCTCCGCTTCGTAGGCCGCCGCGATCAGTTTATAAACGACAAACGCCCGGTCAGCCATGACGATATTCGTGCCCCGGCCGAGGAACACATGGCCCAGAAATTCGATGCCTTCGTTGCTGCCGTTGGTCACGCAGATCTGGTCCATGTCCACCCGCAAGCGCCCGGCAAGCGCCCGCCGCAGGTAGAAGGCCCCGCCGTCCGGGTAGAGGTGCATGGACTTGGCGGCCGTCGTGATCGCCTTCACCGCCTTCGGCGACGGACCGAGCGCGTTTTCGTTCGACGCCAGCTTGATGATGTCGTCGACGCTCTTGAACCCCAGGTCGCGGGCAACCTCCTCGATCGGCCGTCCGGGCTCGTATATGCCCAGCCGGTCCACCCAAGCGTTGGCGAGTTTCGTGATGTTCATGTCAGAATACCGGACTTCCCGGGCTCCCGCGTCTCACGCATCCATCTCGGCCGCCTTAGGATACGATCCCAGGATGGTCATCAGCGCGCAATGCTCCGCCATTTCCTCCAGCGATTTCTGCACGAGCTTGTCCTCGGCATGCCCTTCGACATCCACAAAGAAATAGTATTCCCAGGCCTTGGCCTTGCTCGGCCGGCTTTCTATCTTGGTCATGTTGATGCCGTATTTCCTGAACGAGGCCAGCGCGCTGTACAGCGCTCCCACCTTGTGCTTCACGGCGAACAGGATCGACGTCTTGTCGCTCCCGGTCGGCTTGCCGTAGCTCTTGCCGATGACGAGGAACCGCGTCATGTTCCCGCCCAGGTCCTGAATATCCTGGCTCAGCACGTTCAGGCCGTACAGTTCCGCCGCCAATTCGCTCGCCAGGGCGCCGGCATTCTTCTCTTTCGCAGCGATCTCCGCGGCCCGGGCCGTGCTGGAAACAGGGATCAAGTCGATGCCCGTCATGTTCTCGTGCAGCCACCGGCGGCACTGTCCGAAGACCTGCGGAATGCTGTACACCCGCCGGATCTTCCCGCGCGGGCACCTGGCCATGAGGTGGTGCGAGATCGGCAGGTAGATCTCCGCGCAGATCTTGAGCGGCGTATCGACGAACTGATCCAGCGTGTGCGTCACCGCCCCTTCCGTGGAATTTTCAATCGGCACAACGCCGTAGTCGGCCGTCCGCTTCTCGACCACGGCGAATACATCCGTGATCGTCTCGCAGTCGGCGTACTTCACGCTCCCGCCGAACCGCGTTCGCGCTGCCTGGTAGGTGAAGGTCGCCGGCGGGCCGAGGTAGGCGATCACCACGCTTCGTTCGAGGGCCAACGATGCCGACATGATCTCCCGGTAGATCGACAGGACGGATTCATTGGCCAACGGCCCCTTGTTGAGTGCCGCGACCCGTTTCAGCACCACCTTCTCGCGGGCCGGAACATAGACCTCTTCGCCCTTGCACTGCTTCAGCTTTCCAATCTCGAGCACGAACTCGGTACGCTCGTTCAGGAGCTTCACCAGCCGCGCGTCCAGCGCATCGATCTTCTTCCTGAGATCGTCGAGGTTCATTTCAGACCTCTTTCCCGTCCTCGTCCTCTTCCTCGTCTTCCTCTTCGTCGTCAGCTTCTTCCTCTTCGTCCTCGTCTTCTTCCTCGTCCTTGTCCTCGGCTTCTTCCTTTTCGTCGATCTCCTCGTCTCCGCTGACTTCCTCGTCGTCGCGTCCGCTTCTGCCTTCCATAGGCGCCTCCTCGGCTTTCGCCGTGCTCACTGCAGGTTCACCTGTACTGATCGATGCCTCATCTTGAACGGATTGTCCTTCGCGCTCAATCTGGGCGTCTTCCATCCGGCGCAGTTCTTCCACGCCCGGCAAGTCCTTCACATTCTTCAGTCCAAAGTGCTCGAGAAATCTCTGTGTCGTGCCGAACAGCCAGGGCCGGCCGGGCAATTCGCTCCGGCCCACAATCCGGATCAGCTGCATCTCCAGCAGGTTCCGGATGATCTGGTCCACTGCGACGCCACGGACGGCCTCGATTTCCGACCGCATGCACGGCTGACGATACGCGATGATCGCCAGGGTTTCCAGCGCCGGGCGCGTCAGGCGCGCGGGTTTGCCCTTGGCCAACAGGTGCCGCAGCCACGGGCCGCACAGAGGATCGTTTTCCAGCCGGTATCCGTTGGCAATTTCCGTGATCTGGAGCCCCACCTTCTTCTCCGTGAAATCCACCTTCAGCTGATCGACGGCCGCCACGATATCGCTCTCGCTGGCCTTTGCGAAATCCTTCGTCGGGCCGCCCCAGGTTTCCGCCACTTGCACGAGCACCTTCTTGATCTCGCTCGCCCGAAGCGGCTCCTTCGCCACGAAGAGCATGGCACCGACGATCTGCTTCAGTTCCGGCAATACTTCCACGTCGCTCATTCTCTCACGCCTCCACCCGCACCAGCTGAATCTCGCCGAACGCCTTCTCCTGCCGCGCCACGAGCTGCCTCAACCGCATCAGCT
>Ga0182011_10003825_pt1 | contig 12222 bp, 9 predicted proteins | sample 711E1DmetaG_FD_120481 | JGI IMG/M metagenome (GOLD analysis project Ga0182011, IMG submission 120481) | Permafrost microbial communities from Stordalen Mire, Sweden - 711E1D metaG | ecosystem: Environmental > Terrestrial > Soil > Wetlands > Permafrost | place: Sweden: Stordalen | collected... | reverse complement strand
GAAAGGCCAACAGCAAGAAGGACATTGCGATGGAGGCGGTGGCTTACGGTTCGGTCTACGTGGCGCGCATTGCCATGGGAGGCAGCGACGCGCAGACGGTCAAGGCGTTCCAGGAGGCGGAGGCCCACGACGGACCGGCGCTGATTATCGCCTATAGCCACTGCATCGCGCATGGCTACGACCTGACCTACGGCATGGAGCAGCAGAAGAACGCTGTACTCTCCGGCTACTGGCCTCTGATGCGCTACAATCCGTCTCTGAGAGCTGAGGGCAAGAACCCATTCCAACTCGACTCCAAGGCACCAAGCATTCCGCTGAAGGAGTTTGCCTATCACGAGGCTCGCTACACGATGTTGACGCGTAGCCATCCCGATACAGCGAAGCTGCTGCTGAAGGAAGCGCAGGACGATGTCGAGCGCACATGGCGCATCTACTCCAGCCGCGCCGCCATGCCGGGACGCTCGGAGTCGCCCAACATCGCGCCACCGGAAAAAGAAGGTGCTGTTGCACCGCTAGGAGCTAAATAATGGCTGACTTGAGCACGGAATACCTTGGGCTGAAGTTGAAAAGCCCGCTTGTGGTCTCTTCCTCGCCGCTGACTGACTCTGTAGAGAGCATTCAGCGGCTGGAAGCGGCCGGTGCCTCTGCCGTGATTCTGCCCTCGATCTTCGAGGAGCAGCTCACGTTGGAGAGCAACGCGCTCGACGCGGATCTCCAACGTGGCACGGAGTCCTTCTCCGAGGCGACCAGCTTCTTTCCCGCCTACGAGAACTTTCGTCGGGGGCAAGACTCCTATCTGGATCTCATCCGCAACGCCAAGAAGGCTGCCAGCATTCCGGTGCTGGGCAGCCTGAACGGCGCGACGGTGGGCGGTTGGGTCAGCTTTGCCAAGGAGATTGAGCAGGCTGGGGCCGACGCGTTGGAGTTGAACACCTACTCGTTGCCTACCGACGCTCGCATTGCTAGCGTCGCGATTGAAGACAATCTGGTCGAACTGGTTCGTCAGGTCAAGGCCAACACGAAGATTCCTGTCGCGGTCAAGCTCTCGGCGCAGTTCACCAGCATTCCAAATCTAGCGGCTCGGCTGGATAAGGTTGGCGCAGATGCGATTGTTCTCTTCAATCGCTTTTACCAGCCGGACTTCGACATTGCTAACCTCAACGTAGCTCCTAAGCTGAGCCTCAGCCGCCCCGAGGAGCTGCTGATTCGTCTGCACTGGGCCGCAATCCTCTACGGCACTGTGCGAGCGCAGATCGCCGTCACCGGCGGAGTTCACAGTGCGGAAGACGTGCTGAAGTCCGTCATGGCGGGCAGTCAAGTTGCCATGATGACCTCGGCGCTGCTAATTGACGGACCCTCGCATCTCACCCGGGTCCAGAACGATCTGGTCAAGTGGATGGAGGAGCACGAGTACACCTCAATCCACCAGATGCGCGGCAGCCTCAGCCGCAAGTCGGTTCCCAATCCTGCGGCCTTTGAGCGCGGCAACTACATCAAGACCCTGAGCAGCTACACCCTGCGCCAGTCTGCCTAACCCTCTAACCCTCGGCGAAATACTTAACGCTGATCTACACCGATTGACCCGATCAAAATAAGAAGGCCCGCTCAATGGTGAGCGGGCCTTCTTATTTTGATCGGGTCGTTGCGATTACGCGATGCGTTCGATGGTGACGGTCTCGAGGACGACCGGGGTCTTGGGGCGATCCTGACTGGCGGTTGGCACCTTCGAGATCTTCTCGACGATGTCATAGCCCTCGACGACCTCGCCGAAGATGGTGTGCTTGCCCGTCAGCCAGCTGGTGTCGGTGACGGTGATGAAGAACTGGCTGCCGTTGGTGTTCGGGCCAGCGTTGGCCATGGCGAGCTTTCCGGGCTGCTGAAATCCGTGTGGCGAACCCTTGGTCTCGTCGGCAAATTTGTAGCCGGGGCCGCCCATTCCGCTACCCTCCGGGTCGCCGCCCTGAATCATGAAGTTGGGAATGACGCGGTGGAAGACGGAGCCGTCGTACAGCTTGTCGCCCTTCTTCGAGCGGCTGGTCCACTCTTTGGTGCCCTCGGCGAGGCCGATGAAGTTGGCGACGGTCAGCGGCGCGTCTTTTTCGAAGAGCTGGCAGACGATGGTGCCTTCGGTGGTCTTGAAGGTGGCGTAGGTTCCGGGCTTGGTGGGCATTGGTAACTCCAGTAATAAATGGTTAGTGGTGAGTATAAGCAAAAGCCGAAGTTCGGCTCCAATGGGAAGACTTTATTGGGGTTTAGCTGTGGTCGGCGCTGGTGTGGCTGGCTCTGTGGTTGCGGAGGGCTCGGGCGGCATCGGCTGGCCGTCGCGCACGATGGTGACTCGGCTGATGACGACCGGAGTGAGCGGACGGTCACTCGCGTCGCGCGGAACTCGGGCGATTGATGCGGCCAGCAGCGTCGAGTGTGCGTCGCACTGACCGAAGATGGTGTACTTGCCATTCAACTCGTCAACGGCGGCTTCGGTGATGAAAAACTGACTACCGTTGGTGTTGGGGCCGGAGTTGGCCATGGCTAAACGTCCGGGAACCGAGAAGATCAGGCCGGGCGCGATTTCGTCGGGGAAGTAGTAGCCCGGGTCGCCGGTGCCGTCGCCCACCGGATCGCCGCCCTGGATCATGAAGCCGGGAATGACGCGGTGGAAGGTGAGCCCGTCGTAGAAGCGCTTGCCGTGCTGCTTGGCGTGGGTTGCGTTGACGGTCCAGTCCTTGGTCCCCTCGGCCAAGCCGATGAAGTTGGCGACCGCGTTGGGCGCCTGCTTATCGAAGGTCTTGCAGGTCAGTCGGCCCATGGTAGTGTCGATGACAACGCTGGGGCCAGTGGGAACCGGTTCGGGCTTCGGCGCAGCGACTACGCTGGGCGCATCGGGCAGATCGGACGATGCGGCTGCGGGTGCGGATTGGGCGTAGGTAGCAACAGGAGCGAAGACTGCACAAAGCGCGAGCGTGAGGCGAAGTCTTGGTCGAGTCATGCGTGAAATTCCTGTGAACGGCACAAAGGATAGGTTAGCCCAGAAGCGAACGCGCGGCAACTAATCGGGCGCAATTGGGCACGAGCGAGCGGGGGGTGCGCACACCAGCGCTCCCCACCAGATGGTATACTCGACCCACGCTGAATCGGCGTTTTTACGGGGCAACTTGGCCTTTCGACTTGGCCAAACGACTCGTCGAAAATGACTTCGTTCCGCGACAGATTGAGGGTATCCAAGCTGATGGCTCCTGACTCCAAACTAACGGCTTCTGTCTCCACACTGAAGGCTCGGCGCACACGGCGCACACTCTTCTCCGTCGTCCTGCTGTTGGCAAGCTGCTCCGCGATTGGCTCGCTGGTGGGGCAGAAGGTTACCGCGCAGTCCGCCACCGACGAGAGCTCACTACGTGATTCCCTGCACCAGTTCACGGACGTCTACGCTCTGGTGGAGCAGAACTATGCCGAGCCGCTGGATACCGATAAAGTCGATAAAGCTATCTACGACGGGGCGATTCCCGGGATGCTCCACTCACTCGACCCGCACTCCAATTTCTATGATGCAAAGGCTTTCGCCCAGATGCGCGAGGAGCAGCACGGCAAGTACTACGGCGTAGGAATGTCGATCCTACCGCAGCCGGATAAGGCGGGTGTGCTACACGTTTTTGTGCTGTCTCCGTTTGAGGGAACTCCCGCGTACAAGGCGGGGATTCTGCCCGGCGATATGATTATGACTGTTGACGGCAAGAGCGTCGAGGGGATGGACTCGGCCCACGTCGCCGCACTGCTGAAGGGAGACAAGGGAACCCACGTCATTGTCACGATGAAGCGCGAGGGCAAGGATGCGACGCTAACCTTCGACTTGATTCGCGACGCGATTCCACGGCCCTCGGTCGATCTCGCCTTTATGCTGAAGCCGGGTGTCGGATACATTCACGTCACGGGCTTCATGGAGACGACCAGCCGCGAAGTGGGCGACGCGCTACAGAAGTTTCAGACGACCGGTGGCGGGCTGCACGGGTTGATCCTCGACCTGCGCGCTAACCCCGGAGGGCTGCTCAACGAGGCGGTCAACGTCTCGGACAAGTTCCTACAGGAGGGGCAGATCGTTGTCTCGCAGCACGGACGCGCCTTCCCCGATCAGGTCTACCGCGCGTCGCACGGCGAGGAGGGGACCGAGAAGTATCCCATCGTTGTGGTGGTCAATCGCAATACGGCGTCGGCAGCCGAGATCGTTTCGGGGGCCTTGCAGGACCACGACCGTGCTCTGATCGTCGGCGAAACGACCTTTGGCAAGGGGCTGGTGCAGACCGTCTTCCAGTTGGACGACAACACAATGGGACTGGCGCTGACGACCTATCACTACTACACCCCTTCGGGCCGGCTGATCCAACGCTCGTACGACGGCGTCTCGCTGTACGACTACTACTACGTTCGCGACGACGCCAAGAAGGCCGACAAGTCGAATCTGGAGGTCAAGCTGACCGACTCTGGGCGCACGGTCTATGGCGGCGGCGGAATCACGCCGGACGAGAAGATCGACGTGCCCGACCTCAACCACTTTCAAGCGTCGCTGATCCAGCACTACGTCTTCATCTACGGCGGCATTGGCAGCTTCGGCAAGCACTATTTGGCAGGGCACACGATGAGCCGGGACTTCGTCGTCAACGACGCGGTGCTGCAACAGTTCAAGGAGTTTCTGAAGGCCAATCAGGTGGAGTTCACCGACGCCGACATTGCGGGCTCGCAGGAATGGATCAAGGACAATATCAAGGCCGAACTGTTTACCTCGCAGTTCGGGCAGCTCGAAGGGCTAAAGGTGCGTACCCAGAGCGACCCGGAGATTACAAAAGCAACCACCTTCCTGCCTGAGGCTCTGGCGCTGGAAGGGCGCGACAAATCGCCGCAGAAGACTGCGATCCTGAACCACTAAATTTGCATTCTGTGGGGAAAGGCATGGGCACTCGAAGTGGGCAATTCTTTCGGGGTGTAGAGCAATTTCCGCGATAGCGTAAGGGATCTCGCTGCAAGCAAAAATGCGGGGATTCTTCGCTTAGGAGGACGATCCATTTCAGCGTCTATAGCAATTGCAAAATTGCTCAAATGGAGCCACTACCCAGCGGATCGCCTGTAGTCCTGTAGCGGGAATCGGCAGGACTGCGCCATGCTATAATCAGAGGGTAAATAGAAGGCGGAATTTTGCTGAAAACGTTGATCTGATGCGCCTTTTGTGAACTTGGCGGCGCGGATTACATGAGTTCAACAGCGAGCCTTTTGTGAAGTTTCCAGGATCGTTTCCGGCCCCCGATTCAAGTCCCAGATCGGACCCGTCTGGGGCCCCGGTTTAGTTTCCGATTTTTGCGGCGGAAGCAGCGCCGCATGGAGTGTTAATGGCATCGAACGTAATCAGCCCTGAGCCTAACGTGCTCGACCCAAAACAGGATACACAAACCAAGGCTACCTCGTCCGCTGCGGCACCTGCGACCGTCGACGAAGGCGGCTACTCAGCCGAGAATATTACTGTGTTGGAAGGGCTTGCCGCTGTACGCCTGCGTCCTGCCATGTACATCGGATCGACCGGCGAGATGGGGCTGCATCACTTGGTCTACGAGGTGGTGGACAACTCGGTCGACGAGGCGCTGGGCGGATACGCTACACACATCGACGTGACGATCCATGTGGACAACTCGATTACCGTGGTTGACGATGGGCGCGGCATTCCGGTCGACGACAAGATTATCAATGGCGAGAGTATGCCCGCCGTGCAAGTCGTGTTGACCATGCTGCACGCGGGCGGTAAGTTCGATGCGTCAAACTACAAGGTTTCGGGCGGGTTGCACGGCGTCGGTGTAAGCTGCGTCAACGCGCTGAGCGAACAGTTTGACGTCGAGATTTGGCGCGATGGGTACGCGTGGGAGCAGGACTACAGCAAGGGCAAGCCGATCAGCAAGCTGCGGCGAATGGCTCCCAGCAAGAACAAGGGGACCAAGGTCCACTTCCTGCCCGACAAATCGATCTTCTCGGTGACCGAGTACAACTACGACACGTTGGCACAGCGTCTGCGCGAGCTCGCTTTCCTCAACAAGGGACTCTCGATTACGCTGACCGATGAGCGCACCACCGACTCCAAGACTGGCGAGAGCAAGCTACAGAACTTCAAGTACGCGGGCGGAATCGCCGAGTTCATCAAGCTGCTGAATCGCGGCAAGCAGGTGTTGCACGAGAAGCCGATCTACATGGAGGCCGAGCGCGACGGCGTGGCGATGGAGATTGGGCTACAGTACAACGACGCCTACTCGGAGACGGTGTTTACGTTCGCCAACAACATCAATACGGTCGACGGTGGAACTCATCTTTCGGGCTTCAAGACCGCGCTGACGCGGACGATCAACGCGGTCGGTCAGTCGCTGGGACTCTTCAAGGACGTCAAGGACAACCTGTCGGGTGATGACGTGCGCGAGGGGTTGGTGGTGGTCATCTCGGTCAAGCTGTCGCAGCCGCAGTTCGAAGGGCAGACCAAGGGCAAGCTCAACTCCGACATTGCAGGAACCGTGCAGGCGTTCGTCAACGAACGGCTGGGCGCGTACTTGGAGCAGAATCCGCAGGTCGCAAAGAAGATCATCAACAAGGCAATCGATGCCTCCCGGGCGAGAGAAGCGGCACGCAAGGCGCGCGACCTGACTAGGCGCAAGGGAGCGCTGGACGGCGTCGGGTTGCCCGGTAAGCTGGCCGATTGCAGTGAGCGGCAGCCGGATCGTTGCGAGATCTACCTGGTCGAGGGAGAGTCGGCAGGAGGAACCGCAAAGCAGGGACGCGATCGGCGCTTTCAGGCGATTCTGCCGCTGAGAGGTAAGATCCTCAACGTCGAGAAGGCTCGCTACGACAAGATGCTGGGCCACGAAGAAATCCGCAACATGATTACTGCGTTCGGATGCGGCATCGGCAAGGACGACTTCGACGCCAGCAAGCTGCGCTATGGCAAGATCATCCTGATGACCGATGCCGATGTCGACGGCTCGCACATCCGCACGCTGCTGCTGACCTTTTTCTTCCGCCACATGACGGAGTTGATCAAACGCGGGCACATCTACATCGCCCAGCCACCACTGTTCAAGATCAAGAAGGGAAGATTCGAGCAGTACATCAAGGACGAACGCGAGTATGTGCAGGTGATGGTCAAGCGCGCAAGCGATGGAATGCTGCTGCGCCACGGCACCGAGGGGGCGCACATTGAGGGCGATGCGCTGACCAAGTTCATCAGCCAGTTGAGCGACTACCTGGTCTACTTCGACAAGGTGGAGAAGCGGCTGCGCAATGAGCCAGCGACCGAGGCCTTTGCCGAGATCTTCGCGCAGGAGGGGAAGGACTCGGCTCGACGCGTGGATTTTGAATCGCCCGCCAAGCTGGAGGATATGCGGCACAGATTGATGGACCTCATCAAGCCGTATCACTTCCGCGAGGTCAGCGAGGTTCTGTTCGACGAGGAGAAACAGCTCTACTCGGTCAGCTATACCGACTCGCAGGGATGGGTGCGCAAGATCGACTGGGCATTGGCGTCCGCAGTCGAGAGCCGACAACTGCTGGCCAAGCAGGCGCAGTTGAAGGACCAGCTACAACCGCCGTTCTTCATCGAATATGCCGCCAAGGCCGCGAAGACCGAGGCGGAAGTCGCCGCCGACGCCGAGACGGAGGACACATCCGCCGAGGACAGCAGCGAGGAGCCCAACGAGGCCGCCACAGTTGAGACCATTACCGAGGTCAAGCCTGCCAAGCGCAATAGCAAGATCTCACGCGATCCGGTGGAGAAGAAGACCGTGCGCGAGGTCTTCGAGTACGTCATCGAACAGGGCAAGAAGGAGTACCAGGTGCAGCGCTACAAGGGACTGGGCGAAATGACCTCGTCGCAGCTCTGGGATACAACGATGGACCCAGATCGGCGTTCGCTGCTACAGGTGCGTCTGGAAGACATTACGGCGTGCGAGGAGATCTTCACCACGCTGATGGGCGAGGACGTCGAGAGCCGCCGCAAATTCATCGAAGAGAACGCGCTGGACGTCAAGAACCTCGACATCTAAATCTGGACTTTGCCGGGGGTTCTCCCGATTGGAATAGGTGGAGATCGGGGTTAAGCCGTCAGCCCGCCCACTACAGACGCTTCAGATAGGCCTTCGCCGCTTCCAGTTCGGGAAACAGTTTCTCCTCGGCCTGAAACGCCTTGGAGTGGACGCAGCGTCGGCCCGCCTTCACCTTCACCGGATGCTTCAGGTGCAGCATTTCGTGGTACAGCAGATACTCGATGGCACACCGCGGCGTATCGGCGCGGTCGAAGACGCGGCTCACCATGATGGTGTTGTGCGCCGCGTCGTAGTGGCCCAGCATTCGCCGCGCGTGATGCGCGCTCCAGGTTAGCTGCGGACGTCCCAACAGCCCGAAGAAGAAGCGTGTGTTCACGCTCTCGAAGACCTCGTCCAGATCGTAGCAATCGCCCTGAGCCGACAGGATCGTCTTGCGCCCGCGCGTCTGGCGAATCTGCTCGGCCTGCCGCGAGACCGCCTCCGACGAGACGTACCGTCGATAGCGGTCTGTATGCACCGGCGCAGGCGGCAGCTTCTTGTAGAGCTTGGCCAGCAGGATGTGGGCAATGGCGTGGTGGACCGACTCGGGAGCTGCCTCCAACAGATCCGACAGATGCACCACCAGCCGTCCCTCGCGCAGACGGATCGTCGTGTTCAGCGACGTGAAGCGGCGAAAGCGGATGTCGAAGGCAGGCATCGGCGCGCGCGGGCGCAACTCGCGATACTCATGCTCAAAGATTTCGGTCAATGCAGTAGACACGTTCGATAAAGTTCCTACGGCGTCACCACCGGCACAACGGGCGCAGCAGAAGTCGGTGCAGCGGGAGTGGCCACAAGCGCAGGCATCCCCGTCTGGCCGTGTACTCTCAGCGTCAGCAACGCAGCAGCAATCGTCAGTGCAGCAACAACCAAAATCGAACGGCGCTGAAGTGAGCTTAGCTCTTTAGAACGCGGCACAGGAACCCTCCTGCGGGTGCACATCAAGGATACACTCCGGCAATACAACATTCACCCCGATCCAGCTCGAAAGTTGCGGTTAATTCCTCTGGAGAAAATCCCGATTCCAAAAGTCCCCACGTCCAGTTCCGGGCTCAGCGTCGCTTCGGGTCTTTGGTTTCCTTCGCGTCGGCTTCAATCGCCGCATCCTCCATCGGATGAGTGATATGTCCTACCTGTAGCTTTACCAGCTCGGGCTCGGCGATGTGCGTCGGTCCCAGCACCGCGATCCGCGGCAACGGCCCGCGAACCATTGCCACCTCGTCGCAGGCGTACAGCCGTGGACAGGTCTGACAATCCTTGTAGATCTTGTCCGGCAACGTCGTGCGGTCGGCCAGTCGAAATCCGAAGTGGAAAAAGAAGTCGGGAACCCGGGTAAACATGCACACCGATAAGACACCCTGGTCCTCGCCCTCTTCGATCAGCGCGCGCAATAGCCGTCCGCCTGCGCCCTGCCCCTTGGCCTCGGGCTTGACCACAATCGACCGCACCTCGGCCAAATGCGGCCCATAAAGGTGCAGTGCTCCACATCCGAGAAAGATTCCGCTCTCCGAATGCGCCACCGAGAAGTCGCGCACATTCTCGCAGATGTCGGCGTAGCTGCGCCGCAACAGCGTCCCGTCACCGGACAGAGAGTTGACCAGCTCAAAGATGTGGACCGCGTCCTGCAACTTCGCCTTGCGTACCACCGCCCCGCCCGCTCGTGCACGGGTCGATGCGGTCGATTCACTGGCAGCCAACAAAGCTGAGCTTGTCAAAATTCCTCCATCCCCTTCTTTAGTCATTCTCGCAGAAATTCAGTTAAATTTGTCATTCTGAACGGAGCGAACGGGCTTCCCGGCCAGCGCGCTGGCTGGGGAAGTAAGAATCCCCGCATTTCGAACTACGGCTAAATCTTCTCACTCACGAACCCGCCAGCCGTCCGCGAGCTTCAACCAGCGCCGCACCAACCCGCACACGTGCCGTTCCTCCAATCACGTCGTGACAATCCAGCGTCGCCTCCAGCGAGATCGCCACAAAAAAGTCCTCGGCGAAGGCCGGACTGAGTGCGTGCAACTCGGCCAGCGTCAGCGCGTCCAGCTCGCGCCCACTCTCCAGTCCAAGCCGTACCGCGTGGCCAACAATCTCGTGCGCCTTGCGAAACGGCACTCCCTTGTTGGAGAGATACGTCGCCGCAGCCATCGCATTCAGATAGCCAGTCGTCGCCGCCGTCTTCATTCGCGCAAAGTTGAACTTCAGCGAGCGCGTGAACGCAGGTAGTATCGACAGCACTCCGGCCGCCGTATCCGCCGCATCGAAGATCGGTTCCTGCCCTTCCTGCAAGTCCTTGTTATACGCCAGCGGCAAGCCCTTGATCAGCATCGACAGCGTCGTCGCCGCGCCCACCAGCCGCGCAGTTTTGCCGCGCAGCAGCTCGGTGAAGTCGGGATTCTTCTTCTGCGGCATCGCGCTCGATCCGGTCGAAAACGCCTCCGGCAGATCAAGAAATCCAAACTCCGCCGTCGAATAAAGCGTCAGCTCCTCGGCAAAGCGAGAGACATGCACGCCCATCGTCGCCAGCACTTGCGTGAACTCCAGCATAAAGTCGCGGTCACTGGTCGCGTCCATGCTGTTCGGCGTCGGCGCAGTAAAGTTCAACTCCCGCGCGGCAATCGCCCGATCCAGCGCCAACGTCGCACCCGCAACCGCACCCGATCCCAGCGGACAGAAGTTCATTCGCCGTCGCGCGTCCGTCAGCCGCGAGATGTCCCGCTCGATCATTGCCACATACGCCAGCAACCAATGCGCCACCAACACCGGCTCGGCCCGCTGCAAGTGCGTATACGAGGGCATCACCGCATCACCCGCCGTCTCCGCCAGCTCGACCAACGCCAGCGCCCACTTGCGCAAACCCTGCGCCGTCCGGTCAATCGCATCGCGCACAAACAGACGCATGTCGGTGGCGATCTGCTCATTGCGACTGCGCCCGGTGTGCAGCTTCAGCGCCAACGTCCCAATCGCCTTGGTCAACTGCATCTCGACGAAGTGGTGAATGTCCTCGGCCTCTGGCGCAGTGGCAACCGTCGCGTACCAGTCCGTCCCACTCGACGCAAGAACCTCGTCCAGCCCGCCAACCATCGTAGCAAGTTCGGCTTCGGTCAAAATCCCCGCAGCAGCAATCGCCTTGGCATGGGCCTTCGACGCAGCAACCTCCTGCGCCAACAGCCGCACGTCAAACGGAAACGACCGCTGCCACTGCTCAAACGTCGCATTCAAAGGCTCGCGAAAGCGGCCCGACCACATCTTTGTTGGATTGGATTCGATGGACATAGTGTTAAGCGTACCTCTGGGGCCAAGGCCCCGAAACGTCATTCCTAATGCAGCTTAAATACTGACTTTCTTTCCCTGTGCTTGAAAAAGCAGGGCTTGTTCTTTCGAGATAACTTCACGGCCCGCCATTTTATTCAAAATTCCACTTATGCCATACAACGTTGCATAGGCCTTGTCGAGTATGGGTTGAATTCCTTTTAGGTCAGCAAGCATAGTTTTTCGGCCATCTTCGCTGAATAATGCGAAATTATGTGCCCGAAAAAACTTGTGAGTAAGGTAGTTTCTCTGTTTGAGCCCTTCATCTATGATGTCGGTGATAGTGTCGTCTAAATTTAGTTGCTTCTTTATGAGCCTCAGCAGTGCCCCTAGCGTCTTGCGATTCACTTCATCTTTAATGCTGCGAAACATCTCCATCAATTCAGGTGTTATTTCATCTGTGTTTACGAAAAGAGCAATGTATAAGAGAGCAACATTTCCGGCCTCAGTTTCCAATAGCTGCGCCTTTTCGGCAGTTATACCGAATTCAGCATAGAGGGCGTATTGGTCTTCGGGCATTTCCATTTACTAGAACCAAACCTCTCTGCAGCTATTCCTTATCGTTTCTGCTGTTCAACTGCGGCATCTCCGAGCCTTTGCTTAGTTTGATGAGGCCACTCTGCGCGTAGGTCATCAGCTTTGCGCGGGAGTCGGTGATGTCGAGGTTGCGCATGGTGAGCTGCCCGATGCGGTCGCGCGGGCTGAAGGCGGACTCGGTCTTCTCCATGCTCAACCGCTCCGGCTTGAAGGTCAGGTTGGGCGAGTCGGTGTTTAGGATCGAGTAGTCGTTGCCGCGACGCAGCTCCAGCGTAACCTCGCCGGT
>Ga0182011_10003824_pt1 | contig 12223 bp, 13 predicted proteins | sample 711E1DmetaG_FD_120481 | JGI IMG/M metagenome (GOLD analysis project Ga0182011, IMG submission 120481) | Permafrost microbial communities from Stordalen Mire, Sweden - 711E1D metaG | ecosystem: Environmental > Terrestrial > Soil > Wetlands > Permafrost | place: Sweden: Stordalen | collected... | reverse complement strand
GCACGAGATACTGCGTATGCATGTATCAAGCAAAGCGCGATGCTGGACGCGAAGCGGAGCATGTACCTCTTCGCCCACAATTAGGCCCCGTATAAGGTCCTATAGTTGACATGCAACCTTACGTAAGCTATAATTTCCCTTATGGAAAAACTAGGACCAAATGTTCAAGTAGCTTTCGACAGTAGATCCTTGCAGCCGGGAAATGGAAATTTAAGTAGATTGGATGATTTAAAAAGAAATGCCGCGCCGCAAATAGATGCTTTACTTGCAGCTTACAGGCATAATTTTCCAGATGTAGGAGTGGATGATAATACTGCAATTACTCTTGCATTTCTAAGATGGGATCATCTTTCGACCCGAGAAGTTGTAGCTGAAGAATTTGATGCTGCAATACCAGAAATAAAGAATCCGTTTGAAACAATTTCAAAGAGCGGGTTTTTAGGAGAAGTGCAGAAAATGAGAAATCTTACTCTTGCAGCACGAGAAAGATTAATTGATAAAAATGATTCAGATTCGCATCTAAGAGGTTTTGCGATAGATTTGCTAACAAAATCATATCTAGTTACAGCGAGATATGCCAAACACAAGTTGGCGGGCTGGCTCTTGGCAGAGCAACTGATACGTGAATTTGGATTAGGCGTATTTCCAAAAGAACGTGATAGATTAAGGACTGAAATTATACCAGGAACATTGATTACTAAACCGACTGGTTTTAAAGCCGAGATTGTTGTATTTTCTATAGACTTTATGTCTAGCGCTAGGATAGAAGAATTAAGAAAAGTAGGATCTTACTTACTTCGGGAGAAATTATTTATTCCTGTAACTTCAAATATGGATTTGATTGATGAAAATTATAATCCCTGCTAGGCTTTATTTTTTAAGCACGGAATGCTACAATAGGCATTATGCAATTTGAGTATTCTGTTAATTCTTTGGATAAAATCTCCGCAGATGCCATTTTAGTTTTTGCTTTCCAAAATGATAAGGAAAAAACACAAAAGTTTCATGCGCTTGCAAGTCTCAAAAGTGCAGACAGTCTTCTTAACGGTTCAATCTCAAAAGTTTTAGAAATCGCTAAGTTTACAGGTAAAAGAGGGGAGTCATTCAGTTTTTTCCCGGAGGACGGCACGTTTTTAGCCAAAAGAATTATTGTTTTAGGACTTGGTAGAAAATCGGAATTTATCGCCGACGATTTAAGGCGCGCAGCCGGTTTAATTTCCGGCAAAATGAAGAAGAAGATTGCTTCAATCGCTTTAGAGTTGCCGGGAGAGGATGAAACCCCGCTTTCTTCTTTTTTAACGGCACAAATGGTTGGAGAAGGCTTACTTTTAGGCGCTTACGAATTCAGTAAATACAAAACAAAAGAAGATCAAAATAAAGAATTTTCAACGGTTATTATTTCCGGTAAGGTTTCGGTAGATGTTCAAAATGGAATTGAAAAGGCTAAGCTTTATGCTGATGCCACAATTTTGGCCCGCGATTTAGTTAATGAACAAGCTGCAGTTGCTACACCAACGTACTTAGCAGCTTTAGCACTAAGTATTGCTAAAAAAGATCCGAAGTATATTTCCTGCAAGATTTTTGGTAAAAATGAGGCTGAAAAGTTAGGAATGGAAGCATTCTTGGGGATTGCCAGAGCAGCGGGCACGAATGTGGAGCCCAAGTTTATTTTTCTGGAATACACGCCGGATAAGAGTTCAAGCAAAGAAAAATTGGCATTGGTTGGCAAGGGAATAACTTTTGACAGCGGTGGTATTAATGTTAAAGGTGGAGATCATATGCAGGATATGAAAATGGACATGGCCGGGGCAGCCATTGTTCTTTCCGTCTTCTCGGTTATTTCGGAAATTAAACCGCAGTTTCCGGTAATAGGCGTTATCGCCGCAACTCCAAATCTAATTTCGGGAACATCGCTTGTTCCCGGCGATGTTGTTAAAGCTATGAATGGCAAGACGATCGAAATTTTGGATACCGATGCCGAAGGGCGGGTAACTTTGGCGGACAGTCTTTCGTTTGCGGTTAAAGAGGGCGCAACTAAAATTTTGGATTTTGCAACGCTAACCGGTGCATGCATGGTGGCATTGGGAAACGACATCACCGGACTTTTTTCAAACAATCACGATTTAACCAAGGAAATTCAATCAGCTGCTTTTACAGCCGGGGAAAAAATGTGGGAGTTGCCTCTGGAGAAAGAATATAAGAAGATGAATAAAAGTGACGTTGCCGATATTGCCAATATTCCAAATTCAAGATACGGCGGAGCAATAACAGCAGCACTTTTTTTGGAAGAATTTGTCGGAAATAAACCTTGGGCGCACATGGATATTGCCGGACCGGCGTTTGTTTCAAAATCAACAGATATCTCACCTAAAGGAGGAACTGGGCACGGGGTAAGGACTGTGCTAAACTTATTATCATGATTGGAGTTCAAGAGCTTAGAGCCGGAATAATTTTTGAAGAAAACGGAAGCCTGTTACAGGTTTTATCTTACGAGCACATTAAGGTTGGGCGGGGATCGGCCAATATTAAAGTTAAAGTCAAAAATTTAAGATCCGGATCAACCACTGAAAAAAGTTTTATCAACACTGCCAAGGTAAGCGATGTCACTGTTTTAAAAAGAGACCATCAATACCTTTACAGGGATAGCGACAGCGCTTATTTTATGAATCCCGTAAGCTTTGAGCAAATCAGCGTTCCGCTAAATGTTATCGAAGGAGACAAATATTTAAAAGAAAGCGAAACTTACTCAATCAGTTTCTTGGGCGATGAAGCTCTTTCGGTTACGCTTCCGCCGAAAGTAGTCCTGATTGTTACGGAAACCGCTCCGGGAGTTAAGGGAAATTCGGCGACCAATGTTTTCAAAGACGCAACGCTTGAAAACGGATTAACAGTCAAAGTACCTCCATTTATTAAAACAGGGGATAAGGTCCGCGTTGACACTAGAACCGGAGCTTACACAGAAAAAGCTCAATAAATAGCATATGAAAGACAATCTTATTTTAAAGACTCTTCGTATTAGACCATTCCTGTTTTTGATTGCCTCAGAATTTTTCTCCCAGTTCTCGATGAATCTTTTTAACTTCGCCCTTTTAATCGTTGTATTTAGCGTTGCCAATTCAAACACCGCAGTTTCGGGAGTTGTAATTGCTTTTACTCTGCCGGCGTTAATTTTTGGAATTTTGGCGGGAGTAATGGTGGATAGATGGAATAAAAAAAGCGTTCTTATCGGAACAAACTTAATTAGAGCTCTAATCGTGTTGCCACTGGCCTTTTTTTACAGAAGTTTGGGGCTTGTTTACTTAGCGACCTTCGGTGTGGCCATGGTAACACAGTTTTTTATTCCGGCAGAAACTCCGATAATTCCGCTCTTGGTTAAGAAAGACTTACTCCTTTCGGCAAACGCCTTATTCGGGATGGGAGTCTACGCTTCAATCTTTCTGGCTTATGCGTTATCCGGCCCAATTCTTTTAATGTTCGGTAAAACAAATATTTTTGTTCTTCTAACAGCGCTTTTTCTAATTGCCGGAATCTTTGCGGCTCTGATTAAAATAAATAAAGCACAAGTTGAGCCCAAGAAGCTTGAAATTAATCAAGTAGCCTTAAGTTTTAAAGAAGAAATTAAAGTTGTTCTTGATTTAATATCAAAATCAAAAAAATTATCACATGCTCTTTTTTCTTTAACATTGGTACAAATCTTAATTTACGTTTTGGCGGCGATTGGTCCGGGTTACGCGGAACACGTTTTAAAAATAAAGGTCGAAAGTTTCCCGATTTTTTTTATAACACCGGCAATTATCGGGTTGGCGCTTGGTGCTTTGGTAATCGGAAGTTTTCTGCATAAACATCCAAGAGGATTATTGACAAAAATCGGACTTTTCCTGATGGGAATTTCCATTCTTTTGTTGCCCTTTGGTTCAAGAGTCGAATCAAGAGACATAGTTCATCTAATAAATTTTTACCTCCCGCATTTCCTAAAAATAAACATGGTGCATATTATGGTAGTTTTGGCATTTATACTAGGGATCGCCACGTCTCTGGTTTTTGTCCCGGCGAATACAGTGCTTCAGGAAGAAACCAGCGATGAGTCCAGGGGTAAAGTGTATGGAGTACTTAATACTCTAATCGGAGTAATGTCGATAATTCCGGTAATTGTAGTCGGAGGACTGTCGGATTTAATTGGCGTAAAAGTGGTAATTACAGGAATGGGAATTGTGGTATTAATTATTGCGGTAATCAGGATTATTACAGACAGGGATTAAAGATATGATTTTAATACTTTTTATTTGTTTTTTAATTTTTCTGTACGTGCTTTATTATATTGCGCGGGATGATTTTGTAATTGCCAGAAAAGACGTTTCGATAGAAAAGATATTCAGTTTAGCTTTTTTAACTTGTTTTGTAACATTGTTTTTTGCAAGATTATTTTTCGTCTTAATTCATCCGGATCCGAAACTATTTAATCTATTAGGTTTTTTAGCTATACCTTATTTTCCCGGCCTTTCGCTTATGGGCGGCATCGCTTCGGCGGAGCTTTTTATTGTTCTGTGGGCAAACTATAAAAAGATGCCAATAGGCAAAATGCTTGATTTATTTACATTTGCATTTATGGGAGTAATGCCGCTGGGGTATATTGGAAATTTTTTAATTCATCTTGGAAAAGTCAGCTTATTTGACAATATTTTTTTAATTGTATCTATTTTACTATTATTGTTATTTGTAAAAATCATCTATCCTTTTTCCAATAGAGGAGAGATAAAAGATGGAAGTTTAGCCTTAATTTTTACGGCCATAATTTCTTCTTTGTATTTTCTGATAAATTTATTTTTAAATATTAAAAGCTTTTCTTTTTTGAGCATAGAGAATATTCTAATTTTAATTATTCTATTTTCCTCTTTAATTCTTCTGGTGAACCAGGAAATAATGGACAAATTTTTATTTAAAAAATGAGTGATATTAAAGTTATTTTTGAAGATCAGGATTTTCTCGTGCTCGATAAGCCTTCGGGTGTAACCGTTAATAAAGCAGATACTACGAAAGATGAATTTACGGTGCAAGATTATTTGGAAGAAAAATTCAAGAATAATCAAGCGTGGCTTACGGCGGATAAGGAATCCGATTTTTATCAGCGTGCCGGGTTTGTGCACCGCATTGATAAAGAAACTTCAGGAATCTTGATTGTCGGGAAAAACCCAAGCAGCTTTGAAAATTTACAAGCTCAATTTAAAGACAGAAAGGTTAATAAAACTTATGTCGCCTTAGTTCACGGTCGCATAGATGTGTCGGAAGGGGAAATTATTGTGCCTATCGGAAGATTACCCTGGAACAGAAAAAGGTTCGGCGTTTTAGCAGGCGGAAAAGAAGCAACTACTTATTATAAAGTGGTAAAAACATTTGAAAAACCATTTACGCTTTTGGAGTTAAATCCTAAAACCGGCAGAACGCACCAAATCAGAGTCCATTTAAAATACTTTAATCATCCGATTTTCGGGGATTCTTTATATGCGGGAAGAAAAACTTCAAGGGATGACCGGAAAATTTTGGAAAGAGTTTTTCTTCATGCTAAAAAAATTAGCTTTTTTCACCCAAAGACGGGGGAGAAAGTGGAATTTGAGAGCCCGCTTCCGTATGAGCTGCAAAGCGTTTTAAGTTATTTAGAACAGCAATCCCGTTAAGCTATATTGCTTAACAGGGTTGACTTTAAATTCAAAAATTGGTTTCATTATTATTAGGAGGTGATTTTATGGGAAGCTTTGGCGGATTTTATAAAGGCGATAAAAAGAAACAAAAAAAAGACAGAGAAGCAAAAAACAATAGCTTCGGAAGCGCGCCTGTTTATACTATGCCCGAAATAGTCGCAAAGAAAAAGAAACCCGTCTAAAAGCTTGGTCCGATGTTCTTCGGACAGCGCTTTAGCGATGGGCAGGGTACTACCAGTCATGATAAAAAGAAAAAAACCGGAAAATTCCAATTTAAAACTGGCGGGATTATTTGTTGTGCTTGTTTTAAGTTTAATTATTTTATCAATTCTCTTTAAATTTTTTCTTATTGTAAAAACAAGTAAATTTGACGGGACACATAATTTTATAGTCAGTTTTATCGGGCAAAAAAGCAGCAGGGTAGTCGCATTTTCTCCTCAGGGGAAATCTCTTTCGATACTTGATATTAACAGTTCGAAGGATCTTACGAAATTACTAGAAATTCCTGTCGATGGGAAAATCAGCATTAAAGAAGTTAATGACAAGATACCACCGGCTATTTTTGGATCAATTTTTTCATTGGGTAAACCTTTAAGTGGTTTGACAATTCTGGATGCGTTGAGACTTTTTATTTTTTCAGAAACAGTTTCCGCAAATAACGTTAAGGAACGAGAATTATCACCGGATCTTAATGCTGCCCAGCAGTCGACTTTAATTTCGCTATCTTTTTCCGACCCTTCGGTTTATCAGGAGAATCAGAGCGTGCAAATAATTAATGCAGCCGGTATTTACGGAATTGGCGGGAGATTAGCAGCGCTAGTTACGAATATTGGGGGGAATGTTGTTCTAATTTCAACTTCAGATGAAATAGCTCAAGTCTCTAAGATCGTTTATTACGGAAATAAATCCTATACGGTTAAAAAATTAAGCGATTATCTCGGATTTAAAACAGAAAAATCTGACAAAAGGGGAATGGCGGATGTTATAATTACAATAGGTAAGGATGGAGCAGGCGGCTCCAAATTTTAATATGTTTATACTAATACTAGTTGTTCTTTTTATTATTTCGTTTGTTCTAGCTCTTAAGTCCGCAAAAAACGTAAACGAAAAACCGGCAATTAAAGATGTAAAAAGAAGCTTGGATAAAGATAGGGTAATTTTCCACTCCCGTTCTTCTTAGGTAGTTTCTTCTACGTAGTCTTCCGGAGTTTCCTCAGTTTCATCTTCAATTTCCGCATCTTTTATTCTTTGATTCTCAAGGTGCGCTTTTATTTTTCCTCCCTTATCGAGCGCCAACGGGGAATCGGTGATTGAAGTAAAGGATGGTTGGTCTTTGTATCTGGCTGTCTTTTTTATTTCTTTTATAAAGATGGTAACTTTATGCTGATTAGATGATTTAACATAGGCTTCATATTTGCAGCCGTGTTTTATAAATTTAATTAATCTTCTGGCAATATCGTCCGGTAAAACACCAATATATTGTGTTCCCTCAAGCGCAAAAATTTTTAATCTTTTGATGCTTAAATCAAGAAACTGTCCTGTTCTAAGCACTTCAACGATTGTTGGTTGGGCAATGTTTACCAATTCTACGACTTTAGTTTTGCCCGGTTCTTCCAGGAACTTATTGTTTATACAACCGTTTACAAGGTTGCTTTTTGCAAGATCCAAGCCTTTGTCTTTAAGTTTTTTAAGATTTCGAAGCGCAATTGGATTAAGAGGATCAAGTTCTAAAACTTTTTGATAAGCAGATTTGGCGTCTTTTGGTTTTCCTGAGATGGCATATGCCAAGGCTAATCTATTTAAAGCGTCAATATCGGCGGGATCTTCTTTAAGGATGGATTTATTCAGGACAATTGCTTCCTGCCAATTTCCTTCCAGCGCTGTTTGAATTGCTTGATTTTTTAATGTCATGTGGGGTAAAAGATTGACAAATTCTACACTATCTTTATTGCAAAAGTCAATACAGAAAAGGTATAATAGCATGCAATACTACAAATACTACCAATAAGTACCAATAATCCAATATTTAAATATTTGTAGTATTTGAAATTGGTAGTATTGGTAATTTTTATGTCCGGACATTCAAAATGGGCAACAATAAAAAGGCAAAAGGGTTTAAATGACCAAAAGCGTGGTAAAACTTTTACCAAGCTTGGCAACGCCATAACTATCGCTGTTAAACAGGGTGGAGGAATAGGCGATCCTGAATCAAATTTTCGCTTAAGATTGGCTATCGATACCGCCAGAGGGGAAAACATGCCCAAGGAAAATATTGAAAGGGCAATTAAAAGGGCTACGGAAAAAGACACGGCTGATTTTCAGGAAGTAATTTACGAAGGTTTTGCTCCGGGAGGCGTTTCGGTAATTGTTGAAGCGGTAACCGATAATCCAATGCGTACCACTCCGGAAGTGAAAAGCATTTTTAATAAGGCTAATGCCTCTTTTGGCCAACCCGGCTCGGTTTCTTATCAATTCAAGCACATCGGCAGGATTATTGCCAAAAAAGGAAGCAAGTCTTTTGACGATTTGTTTTCAATTGCTTTGGACTTAGGAGCCGAAGACATTGAAGAAGTTGGGGATGAAGTTTTTATCTATACGTCCTTACAGACACTGACAAAAATAAAAGATGCGCTAACGGCAGCATCGGTCGAAGTTTTGGAAGCAGAGCTCATCAGGGAGCCCGTGGTGACTGTTTCAGTTGAAGAAGATAAGCTTAGTAAAATCGAAAATTTTATCAATACCTTGGAAGAACTGGATGATGTACAAAAAGTTTACACAAATCTTCAGTAAGTTTTATGTTTAACCTAAAGAAAGTAGGCAACAACAGTAGGGGACAAAAGAAAAAAATAGGAAATTTTATCTCCCGGTTTTTAACCAGCAAAAGGCAAAAGCTTATTGTCTCGGTAATTATTTTAAGCTTAGGACTTTTTATTTCGGAATATATCTTAGGGAAGTCGGCCATTTCGATCGTTTTCGTTTTATCAATTCTTACCTCGCTGTTTCTGTTCATTGCCTTAAAGGAGGATCTTAAAGACAATTTTAATATTCAGGTTTTTATCCTTCCGTTTTTGTACAGTCTTTCCATCGGGCTTTTCTATCTTTTGGTGCCGGCAAGACTTATCACCAGAGTTGGAATTACCAGTCTTTATGCTTTAGGACTTTATTCGCTTTATTTAAGTCAGAATATTTTTACTGTTTCGGCAATCAGAACAATTGCTCTTTTGTCCGGAGCCAGAACCGTTTCACTTGTTTTAACGCTGCTTTCGTTCTTTTTTCTTTCAAACGTTGTTTTTTCTTTTCATATTAATGTTTTTATGACCTTGTTTTTAATCTTCATTTACACTTTCCTTTTTGTTTTGCAGTCGATTTGGGTTTGCACGCTTGACAGAAATCCTCTGTCGCAGATTTTTTGGGTTTTATCATTGACAATATGTTTAGTAGAAGTAGCTGTGTTTTTGTGGTTTAGGCCAAGCTCGCCGACGGTATTAGCGCTTTTTTTATCGGCAATATTTTATGTTTTGATTGGTTTAGCCCAAGCCTGGTTTGAAAAGAGATTGTTTAGGGGAGTAATCCTTGAGTATTTCTGGCTGACGGTAATTGCTTTTATTTTCCTCGTTTTGTTTACGAATTTTGGTTAAATTAGCTTCAATTTTTACGTTTCCGCCACAAAATTTATTAAGAATAAAAATAGGGAAGAGGGAAGTAGGGAGAGTTTTATGGGGTCGGGAATTGATTAAACTATAAGACATGATATAGTTTGATATACCTAACTGTTCTAAAATTATAGGACGCTAGTCGCGGCTAATGTGGATAACTTCTTAGTTTTCACGGAGAATATGCTTCACTTTTCACACCGAACACACTTACTTCCTCGCGAGGGCTACGTCCTCGCCTCGTAAGAATGTTCCATCTACGGTGCAGGTAGATCAGCTTCAATACGAAAAAAATACGAATGAGTGTTTGGATGCGGAGCTCTGTTCTCCTTAGTTTGGTATTAACAATATGCTAAATCACGCATTTTCGAGGCTAAAATCACACGATTAGATTGATATAAGGCTCTAAACTTAACGCTGTTTAAAAAACTTCGGGGAGAGAGGCGCTTGTTGAAGAAGGATGTGTTTACAAGCAAATAATTGATAGCGTAAGAGTACATAGAGAGTAGCGTTGTTGATTTAGTGCTTTATTATTGTCTTCATCTCTCTCCATGTTGTGGTATAGGAAAAATAAGCAACAGAAAGCCCCCGGAAGAGAGAAATTGATTATGTCGTACAATAATACTTTTACGACATCACTCAGGCTCAAAACCTGGGAGAAGTGGTTCTTGGACTTACATTATTTGACGTTATATTCAATAATTTTTTCGGATGTTTATTCTCCACTTGTGAATTATTCTCTATTTTTAAACGGTTTAGAAAATTTCTGCTCTCCCCTACTATGGGGTTGATAAATTATTATTTTTTGAGGCTAAATGAGGCTAAATTTTGTGAATTATTGCAATTATTGACGTCTCTTAGCCTCAAAGTGAAGCAAAATACGTCAAAATTGTTCAAAAGCGTGTTTTCCCCTAAGCTTATCTTTTTTCCCACCTTGGCATGGGCTTGAATGATAATAGAAGGCCGGCGGAATAAGAATGGGCCTGGATTCGTAGGGGAAAAGACTATACAAACGACTATAACAGCTTCTGAAGCCTTCAGTAATGAATAAAAAAGAAGTTAAAAATTATTTCTTTTTGAGAATGCAAGTCAGCCAGCATTTGGGACATTTTAGCTTTCCGCCAAACATCCCGTGGCATGGACAATTGCACTTTCCCTTTTTTGTTTGTGCCATAAGTTAATTATAGAGGATTTTTATTTATTTTGCAGTAGTTGGAGGTGTAGCTGGCCGCAAAGTAGGTGGTAATTGATCTGCGTGCTGCGCTAGGGCTGCGTCAACGTTTTTTATTCTTTGGGCTGTATCTGCTTGGCTAACTGAGGAATCTCCGGCCGGCATTTCAGTGGAAACTTTTTCAAGAGTACCTCGATTAAGACCTCTATAACGAGTTAAACCTCTCTTGTCAACGGTTTTTAGAACTGCATCTGTTGTTGTAGTAAGATCATCCAAAACTTCTTGAAGAGCTGTAGCTGCTTGGCGGTTTTGTAGTATATTTGCTGTTGGATATCCTAAAGTTCCGAGTATAGCGTCTCTGGTCATATCTGGTACTTCTATGCCTCCATTTCCGGTATTAAGTCTTCCTAAAAAGAAATCGGCAATAGGTGCGCGTGTGATTTCCGAAGGCATAAATTTCCGGGGAGCATTTACAGGAGGTTCTTCGCGTAAGGGCTGGCGGCGGCTGATTTGCGGATGTTTTCTCAAATTTGGAACAGTTGGTCGATCCGGAATGCCTATTCCGGGTTCCGGATGCGCTTGCGGCAATAATCCTACATTATCAATTCCCATAATTTTAGACTACATTAAAACAATTAGCTTGTCAATTCGGCACTTATTGATTTATAAATTTATCAATCAATAATTTTTCCAAATCCTGGTTTTGTCCGTCGTAGCCCAATGCCCAAATTCCGACTCCGCGTAAATTCTTTTGGTTAATAAAGTCATATTTAATTCCTAAAGACCTCACGTTATCAAAATGGACAATTCTTGGCTGTCCGGCATCGTCGTTGTAGGTAAAGGATGGCGTTTCGGAAGTGTCATCCCAATTAAGCTGCAGGTTTTGGCTTTGAGTCATAATTTCGGCGTAAGGCAAAATTTTAACCATGTCGGCTGATGGTGAGGCTTGCGTCTCCGGCCAGTCATATCCATAATAAGGCACCGCCAGAATTAATTTCGAAGCGTCAACTTGTTCTAAATAATTTTGGACATAGCCAATGATATTAGTGACTCCTCCCATGGCCGAAACCGGACCCGGCTCGCCAAGCGGAGTATGCATATCATAACCCATAATGACAAAAGCATCGGAATTTTTGGCCAGCATTGGAATATCAAAAATTCCTTTTTCCGAACCGGAAACTAAATATGTATCAATAGTTAATACGGTATTTGGAACCTGGCGTTTAAGCTCGGCGTTAAGATTAGTGATAAATCTGGTAAATCCACTGCGGACTTCGTCCGTAGGATTACCGACATATTCAAAATCAATATTTATTCCGTCCAGCGCTTTGGAGTTAACGAAATATAAAGCATTGGCAATTAAAGTTTTTTGGGCGTCGTCACTGGTTGCTATTTTTTCAATATTTGAGCTGTCAAAGCATTTTAAAGTTAAGTAAATTTTTACATCTTCGTCTTTAGCGCGTTTTAGAAGATCGTCAAGTTTTGGATCTCTCCACATCGCCCAGCCGCCGCTAACGTCATCATCTGCGTTTCCGGTGATAACATTGCCGTTACCATCGACTTCAAGACCAAAAAGACTAATTGAGGTTAATGGTGCCAGATCAATCTGATCTTGATTTGGCAACATCCAGTAAGGAAAAAATCCCAATACTTCTTTTTTAGGCTTAGTGGTTACCGTCAGCTGGACGTTATTAGATTTTACG
>Ga0182011_10003822_pt1 | contig 12225 bp, 12 predicted proteins | sample 711E1DmetaG_FD_120481 | JGI IMG/M metagenome (GOLD analysis project Ga0182011, IMG submission 120481) | Permafrost microbial communities from Stordalen Mire, Sweden - 711E1D metaG | ecosystem: Environmental > Terrestrial > Soil > Wetlands > Permafrost | place: Sweden: Stordalen | collected... | reverse complement strand
CGAGAAGTACGTCAAGCCGGTCGAGTTCCACAAGCCCATGCCGGAGGGCCTCAAGGCCGCCAAGTAGGGGCTCTCCACGCAGCAGCAACTTCGAAGGGCGCCCGCAAGGGCGCCCTTCTCGATTCGGTGGCCGCGCGCCCTGGTCAGCGTGTGGCTTCCAGGGCCGCCACCAGGCTGGCGAGCCAGGCCTGGTCGGTGTCCGGAGGATGCGGCAGCGTGAGTACCGAGAAGGCGACGTTGTCGACCACGAGCCAACGGTCGTCAACGTCGTAGGAGTACCCGGGGCCGGACCCCGAGAGGCCTGCCAGGCCCGCCTTCAGGTGCCCTTTGGGCGTGTTTTCGCTGATTGCCATGACTCGGGCCACCTCGGTCACGGGCAGGCCGGCGAGGTAGTGGAGCGCTACCGCCGCCCGCGCCCGAGGGGGCAACTGCCGCAGCGCCGTTCGAAGGGCAATCACGTCGGGTTCGGGCCCGGGCGTGGCGCCGAGGTCGACGAAGGCAGGATCGAAGGATGCGAGGCCGAGACTCGGTCAACTCGGCCGAAGGCGGCTAGGATTTCAACCGTGACGAACTCCGCCAACGCCAATCCGCGCACCCGTCGCGTCTCAGAAGCTGAAGTGCTGGGCTGGCGCGAAACCGCCCTATCCATCTGCGACGAGGCCGACCGGATCGCCATGGCCGGCTTTCGGCGCGACATCCAGGTGGACACAAAGGCGGACCGCAGCTTCGTGACCGAGGTCGACCGCTCGATCGAACGGCTGGCCCGCGAGCGGCTGCGAGCCGCCTACCCCGACTGCGGGCTCGTGGGCGAGGAAGAGGGGCCTGACGCGGCCGGGGCGTCGGTGTGCTGGTACATCGACCCGATCGATGCCACCGCCAACTTCGTGCGCGGCATCCCGATCTTCGCGACGCTGCTGGCCGTCGCCGTCGAGGGCGAGCTCCAGCTCGGAGTCGTCAGCGCCCCGGCGATGCGCGAGCGTTGGGTGGCGTGGCGGGGTGGGGGAGCGTGGCGGGGCGACCAGCGGTTGGCCGTCAGCCGCGTCCTCCGGATCGAGGACTCGCACCTCATATACGGCAGCGAGCGGCTCCGTGAAGGGCAGCTTCCCGGCCTCGGGGCCGCGCTGGCGGCAGCCTGGCGGGATCGCGGCTTCGGCGACTTCTGGGGCTACATGCTGGTGGCCGAGGGAGCCGCCGAGGCGATGATCGAGGTGGGCGCCCACACCTGGGATTGGGCCGCGCCGAGCATCATCGTCGAGGAGGCCGGCGGCCGTTTCACGACCGCCGCCGGCGAGCGGCGCATCGACGGGCCGTCCGCGGTTGCTACGAACGGCCTGATCCACGACGATCTCCTGCAGCGTCTGGCGGGCGTTTCTCCGTCCTAAGGCGGCGGCGCCGACAAGCAAAAGGGGGCCCGAGATGTACACGGCGCAGAACGACCTCTCAAACGACCTCTCATTTGTCTTCTGGCTTCTCGTTTCGCTGGCCATTTCCTGGCTGCTCATCTACACGGCCGTCCGGACAGGAGTGGGGCACGCGTTGGACCGTGTGGAACCGCGTCTCGTGGCTGAGACGAATATCACCCTGCTTGGCGTGGAGTTCGTCGTCTCCAACATCGGTCTGGGACCCGCGTTTGACGTTTCCGTTCGGTGGCTCGACGCGGCGGCCGACAAGGCGCTGGTCCGGACGCCGATGCTCGCCCGCAACGGCACGCTCTCATGGACGGTCGTCGCTGAAGCCGTGCCCGATGAGAGGCAATCGGTCCTCAGGCTCAAGGTGGATTGGGGCAGCAGCTTCGATCCGTCCGTAGGCCGACACTCCGCCATACTCTCGGTGCTAGTGCCCTCGCGACTTAGCGGAGCGCGATAGTCGAGAAGCGGCGGCTGCGATACGATGCATATGTGCCGTCGGCCCGACCAAAGGGCGGGCACGCACCTGCAGAACGCGCATACGGAGGAATGATCATGGGCGACAAGACTCCGAAGCGACCACCGAAGGTCAAGAAGCCGAAGCCTGCGCCGCAGCCGCCCAGCAAGGGCGCGTAGGTGGCGCCAGAAAGCAAGCGCGCGCGGGCCGTCTCGCCGGGCCACAGATTCAAGCGGCGTGAGATCGACCTGGTTGAAGGCGGCAAGCTGGTCCTTCATACGGACGGCTCGATCAGCCAGGTCGACGACCAGAGCGTGACGGTGGCGACCTGGGCCGGCGACGACCCGGAGTGGCCGCGTCACGCCATCCGATTCGGGCTGCTCTCACAACCGAGCACGACCGTGCCCCCGGATGCGCGGGTGAGAGCCCCCAAGACCGTCGTTTGACCGTCCTCCGGCGAGGCCGGTCGGAGGGCTTCCCCGGGGCCGCCTTCGGCCCAGGCTGAGTCCGATCCAGGGCGCTCCGACGCCCACCCGCCGCCCGGAGGTTAGCCCATGCCCGCGCCGATCCGCCCAGTCGCTCTGCTCGGCGCGCGCCTGCTGGACGGCCGATCGCCGGACGCGATCAAGCAGGGCGTTCTCGTAACGGACGACCAGGGCCGCATCGGCGCCGCCGGGTCGGGCGCCGCCGCCGCCCCGGAGAACGCCGAACGCATCGACCTGACCGGGCTGACCGTCCTGCCCGGCATCATCGACTGCCATGTCCATATGGCACTGCGTCTCGAGCCGGTCCACGACCAGGTCCAGCGCTCCGCGACGGACATCGTCGTGCGCTGCCTCCAGGCCGGGCGCGAGTTCCTGGAAGGCGGCGTCACCACGGTCCGCGACGCCGGCTACGCGCCGGCGGGGGTCAAGCGGGCTTTCGCGTCGGGTGCGTTCCCGGGGCCGAGAACGCAGGTGAGCTGCCGGCCGCTGTCGCAGACCGGCGGCCACGGCGACGACTGGACGCCGTCGGGCGCGATCCTCGCAACGGAGATGAGCGACCTGCCGCCGGCCGTCGCCGACGGGCCCGACGCGGTACGTCGCGCCGCCAGGCTTCAGATTCGTGCCGGGGCGGATTGGATCAAGGTCATGGCCACCGGCGGCGTCCTATCCGCCGCTGACTCGCCCGATGCCTCGCAGTTCACGGTTGAGGAGATTCGGGCGATCGTCGAGGAGGCGCGCGCGGCAGGCATCTGCGGCACGCTGGCCCACGCCGAAGGGACGGCCGGCATCAAGAACGCTCTCCACGCCGGCATTTCCAGCATCGAGCACGGCGACCTGATCGATGACGAGGGCATCGACCTCATGCTCGAGCGCGATGTTCCGCTCGTCCCGACGTTCAACATCAACTTCTCGCTCATGGACGAGGATCGCGTCACCAGAGGCGAGGTGCCGCCATGGGCGATCGAGAAGATGCGCTATCTCTTCGAGCGCCAGCAGCACAACTTCCGCCACGCTGTCGAGAGGGGCGTGCGGGTCGTGATGGGCACGGACAGTTTCGCGGGCATGTACCCGCCGGCGGAGCTGGCCTACATGTCGCAATACGGACTGGGCCCATTCCGCGCCATCCAGGCGGCCACCAGCGAGGCGGCGAAGCTTCTCGGCCTGACCGACCTGGTCGGCACTCTGGAGGCGGGCAAGGAGGCCGACCTGATCGCGGTTTCGGGCGACCCGCTCGCCGAGCCGGAGCTGTGGCGCGACCCGGCCCGGATCGTCTTCGTGATGCAGGGTGGCCGGGTCGTGGCGGATCGCCGCGGGGCGTGACCGCGTGACGTTTCATTGGGCGGCCCGGACCATCGACGCCTGGCTGGGCCTCGTGCGCGGCGTGCGCACGGTCTGGCGAGCCCTGCCGGGCGATCTCATGGCGCTCCTGGTCATGCGCGGCTGCGGCATTCCTCGCGTCGGCCGGGGGGTGCGGCTCGGGGGCACTTCGGCGATCCTGGTGGAGCACCCTGCCGCCGCTCGTTATCTCGACCATCAGTGGATCCCGGTCCACGCCCAGACGCTCGGCCGCTACGTCTTAGCTCGCGAGCCGCTGTCCGATCGCACCATCGCCCACGAGATGGAGCACGTCCGGCAGTGGGAGCGACTCGGGCCGCTGTTCCTGCCGGCGTACATCGCCTCGTCCGGCGTGGCGCTGCTGCGCGGGCGGCATCCCTATGGCGCAAACCGATATGAAGTGGCCGCCCGGCGGCGCGAGCTTTAGCCGTCCGACCCGCCGGATCAGCCCCGACCGGCGTATTCCCGACTAAAGCCGTAGGATATCGGCATACGACGCGCGCTCCGTCGGCGCGCCACAACCCGCGAGATCCGAGGAAGCAGACCTGATGCCCACTCTCACACAAGATGCCGTCCTGAAGGCACTGGCAACCGTGCAGGAGCCCGAGCTGGGTGGGGACCTCGTCTCGCGCAACATGATCAGGGACCTGACGATCGAGGGATCGAAGGTTGCCTTCACGATCGAGCTGACGACGCCGGCTTGTCCGCTCAAGGACGAGATCCAGGCCCGGGTCGAGAATGCGCTGCGCCCGATCGGGGCCGACCAGATCGAGGTCGCCTGGGGCGCGACGGTCCGCCGCGCCACGCCGGCGACGCCGCAGCTTCTGCCGGGTGTCAAGAACATCGTGGCCGTGGCGTCGGGTAAGGGCGGCGTGGGCAAGAGCACGGTGAGCGTGAACCTGGCCGTGGCCCTGGCCCAGGCCGGAGCATCGGTCGGCCTGCTCGATGCCGACATCACCGGCCCCAACATCCCGATGATGATCGGGGCCGAGGGTCAGCCGGCTGCCAGCCTGGCCGGCAAGATCACCCCGATCGAGGCCCACGGCGTGAAGGTGATCTCGATCCAGTTCTTCCTGCCCGAGGGCCAGCCGGTCGTGTGGCGCGGCCCGCTTGTCGGCGGCGCAATCCAGCAGTTCCTGCGCGACGTGGACTGGGGCGAGCTCGACTACCTGGTCGTCGACCTGCCGCCCGGCACCTCGGACGCGCAGTTGACGCTGGCTCAGTCCGTGCCCATCACCGGCGCCGTGCTGGTCACCACGCCCCAGCAGGTCTCGCTCTCGGATGTGACCAAGGCTCTGGCGATGTTCCGCCGGGTCAACGTGCCTGTGCTTGGCATCGTGGAGAACATGTCGGGCTTCGTATGCGCCCATTGCGGCGAGACGACGGATATCTTCGGTCGGGGCGGCGGCGAGCGCTTCGCGGCTGAGAACGGGATCGACTTCCTGGGCGGCATTCCGCTCGACGTGAGCCTTCGCCAGGGCGCCGACGTGGGCGTGCCGGCGGTAGCTCAACGCGAACCGGGGCCCGCGGCGAAGGCTCTCAGCCACATCGCCCGGGCGATAGCGGGCAAAGTGAGCGTCGAAGCCGCACGCGAACAGCCGGTGCTGACCGTCTCCTGACAGCGGAGCGGCCGCGGAATAATGGGGCGGCCGCGGACGGTTCGGCGGCGGCCGCGAGTCGGGCCCGCGGTGGAGTCCAGAAGGGTGCGACCCTCCGTCAAGTCAACCGCGATCTGACCGTTCGGGCGAGGGTCGGACGGGGTACCATCGGGAAACCCGTCCAGTTTGTGGTTTGCCCCATGCTATGTCCCGATTGCGCGGCGCCAAAGGCGCCGGGCGCGCGCTTCTGCCATCAGTGCGGCAGGAAGCTCGATGCCGCTCCGATCGGCCTCAAGGTGGGCGATCGGCGCGTCGTGACCGCCCTTTTCGCGGATCTGGTGGGGTACACGCAGCTCGTCGACGAGCTGGATCCCGAGGAGGTCCGATCCCGCGTCGATGGCGCCCTGACGGTCCTGGGCGATGCCGTCGTCCGCTTCGACGGCTCGCTCGAGAAGTTCGTTGGAGATGCCGTGCTGGCCGTCTTCGGCGCGCCCTCGGCTCACGACGACGACGCTCTGCGCGCCTGCCTGTGCGCCCTCGAGATGCAGGCGGCGCTGGCCAGGCTCGGCAACGGGAGCGATCGGCCGCTGCGGCTGCGAATCGGCATCGCCACGGGCGAGGTCGTGGCGGCGGTGCGCGATCTGGCGGGGATCCGTTCGGTGGCTCTCACCGGCGACTGCATGACGACCGCGGCCCGCCTGCAGCAGCTCGCCGAGCCGGCAGAGGCACTGCTCGACGAGGCCACCGTCCAGGCCGCGGAACCCAGGGTCGCCGTGGAGCGCGTCGGCGAGCGGCTGTTGCGTGGCCAGAGCCGGCCGATCCTGATCCACCGCCTGCGGGACGAGCGGCGCCGCGCGGGGAACTTCGGCCGGACCATAAGGCTCGTCGGTCGGGACACGGAGCGGCGCCGGCTGGCCGAGGTGATCCGACGAACCGCCCGGACCGGCCGGGGAGGCGCGGTCGTGGTGTCCGGCGAGGCCGGGATCGGCAAGTCGCGGCTGCTTTCGGAGATGGAATCCGAGGCCAGAGCGGCCGGATTCGGTTGGGTCTGGATCGACAACCCACCGCATCGCATGGGCGCCCCATATCACACCGTCCGGGCCATGATCGATGCCCTGGCCGATGAGTTCGGGGTCAAGGCCGGGGTCTTGGCCCGCCAGACCGTCGGCTCGAAGATGGACGAGGAGACGGCCCGCCTTCTGTTCGGTGCGGCCGCGGTGATTGCCCGCGACTCTGAGATGATGCTGCTGCCGGAAGAGGGCTGGGACCAGCGGTTCACCGGGCTCTCGGATCCGGCCGAACTGGTCACCGGACTCAAGCTCGTGTCGAAATGGTTCCTGTCTGGGCTCGTGGCGACGCAACCGCGCTGCTTCGTCCTCGACGACTACCACTGGATGGATCCGTCGAGTCAGCTGATGCTGGCGGAGATGGTGCGGCTGGCCGGCGAACTGCCGATCGTCGTCTTCACGGCTGTTCGGCCGCCCATGACGCCCGAATGGACGAGCCTGCCCCACGTCGAGGTCCTCGATCTCACCGGCCTGGACGAGGCGGCAACCGAAGAGCTGGGGACGGCGGTGGGCGGCGCCGAGCTGGACGCGGATTCGGCTGAGTGGCTCTTCCAGCGCACCGCCGGCAACGCCCTGTTCATCGGCGAGGTCATTCGCATGCTTCGAGCCAGCGGGCGGATGAATCAGGTCGGCGCACGGCTGCGGATCGACCGAGAGGCCGCGCGGCGCAGCGTGCCGCTCAGCTTGCGGGCGCTGCTGGGGGCGCGCATCGACGCTCTGCCACCGAGTCCGCGGTCGGCCCTGGAGGTTGCCGCGGTCATCGGCATCACCTTCCCGGAGCGGTTGCTGTGCGAGCTCCAGGGCAGGTCGGACATGGGCGACGACCTCTGCCAGCTCGCCGACGCCGGAATACTCGTGCGCTGCGAGGGCGAGTCCGAGCGACCCGATGGGACCTCCGAACCCACGGGATGCTGGCGCTTCCGGCACCAGCTGTTCCACGACGCCGCATATGGCCGCCTGCTGACGGACCGCAAGCGGCATCTGCACACGGCCCTGGCCGACAGGCTCGAGACGGTGGAGCCGGCCGCGGATGCCGCCGAGCTGGCGCGGCATCGCATTGCGGCCGGGGATGTGGAGCGGGCGCTGCCGTTGTTGGAGCGGGCGGCGACGGAGGCCGAGGCGATGGGTGCTTTGGCCGAGGCGGAGGCCTTCAGGCAGGCCGCGACGGCGCTACGAGACGGCGGGACGGTCGCAAGCCAGGTCCCCTGACTCGGCGCCCGGGGCCGCGGCCGCGTTGGTCGCCGTCAGCGCCCGGTGTGGCGAGCGCTGTTCCGTCGGCATAGCCGGCTTCCGAGCAGCAACGGCACGGCAGGAGCGACGCCCGCCAGGGCGCCACCCCCGGCCTCTCCGTCGGCACCGGGCCCGCCGGCCCTACCGACCGCGAGCGCGGCGGCTCCCGCCGGGAGCCGCACGTTGGCCCAATAGCCGGCCGCCCAGGCCGACGCCGCCATCTTGCCCTGACCCGAGAGCGATGGATGGAAGTAGTCGACCGTGCTCAGGTCCTTGATCGTGAAGTCCTTCTCGGAAAGGAGCGCTTCGTTGCTGCGGCAGTGGAGTTTGCCGGCCGTGCCGTCGGTCGCCTCGATCTCGTCGCAGACCTGGCCGAGAGTCGCGTCGTAGGTGGCGAGCAACTCCTGGGCGGCCGCCATGGTGAGCGGGCTGTCCGAGCCGAGAAACGGCGCGCAAGTCTGTGCGTAGGCGGGCTGGCTCAAGAATGCCTTCGCCTTCGCGTTGGCCTGGGTGATGGAGTAGAAGTGGGAGAAGTCGGGGATCGAGAGCATCAGAATCCGGCTCCCGTTCGGCAATCCCGATCGAAGAATGGCGATCGCGGAGCGGAGCTGCGTCTCAAGAGTCGCAGGGTCCGTCGTCGGGTTGTCGCACAGGTCGTTGATGCCGAGCTCGAAGGTGACGTAGGCGGTCGCGCCCGGCGCCAGCTTCCTCGCCGCTGTCACGATCTCCGTAGCCTGGCGCGCGGCGTCGCTCATCTTCTTGCCCGAGGTGGCCGCGTCGACAACTCCTCCCGCCAGCTTGTCGCCGAGAGCCGCGAACCGCTCCCGCAGGCTGAAGACGCCGTCTCCCTTTGCCGTGCCGACTGCCCACGAGTAGGCCGGGTGGTCCCGCTTGTAGGTGGGCGAAACGCTCCAGGCCTGGGTGTAGGAATCGCCGATGGTGGCCAGCATCGCCGGCAGCGCAGGCGATGCGCTGGAAGTGGGAGCCGGCGTCGGCAAAGGCGACTGCGAATCGCTTGGCGCGGCACTGGGAGTTGGCGAGCCGGCCGGCGTGGCAGTCGCTGCGGCCGGCGTGGCAGTCGCGGAGGCCTGCGCGGCGAAGCCCCCCGATGGGCTGGACGAGTGGCTTCCGGCGACCAGATCCATGCCGAAACCGATCGCCAGCAGGGCCACCAGCGTGAGCGCGCTCAGGGCGAGCGCGATGCCGATGATGCGTTCCGCGGAGGGTCGTTGCACCGGTCAATCGTAAGCGGCGCCCGTCCGCGGCGCAGTCCTGCCCTGGAACATACGGCCGCGGCGCGATCTCGACGCTACCATTCGGCTATGGCAAACGATTTCGCGGTCGAGGCGCTGGGTCGCTGCCCGCTCTTCAGCGGGCTGGACACCGAGTCGCGCCAGGCGATCGCCGGGAGCCTGCGAACGCGGCGATTCCGGAAGGGCGAGGTCCTGTTCCATGAGGGGGACCCGGGCGACACACTTTTCATCGTGGCCTCGGGCGCGGTGAAGGTCGTCGTCCCGTCGGACGACGGTGACGAGGCGATCCTGGCGACGATCCGGCGCGGCGACTTCCTGGGCGAGCTGGCGCTTCTGGATGGGGCGCCCCGCTCCGCCAGCGCGATTGCCCTCGAAGCGACCGAGACGCTCGCTCTGCCGCGCGTTCGGTTCAGCGCCCTGGTGGCGGCGGAGCCGGCGATTCGCGACGCGTTGCTGAGCTCGCTGGCTGCCGAGCTGCGGCGTCTGACCGCCCATGTGGCCGAGCTCCACTTCCTCGATCTGACCGGCCGACTGGCGGCGCGACTGGCACGCCTGGCGGAAGAGCATGGCTCGCGCGACGCCGACGGCTCGATACGGCTGGACGCTCCGCTGACGCAGAGCGACCTGGCGGCCATGATCGGGGCCACGCGGCAGAGCGTGAACAAGCTGCTGGGCGAGTTCGTGGCCGACGGCTTGCTGCGCATGGACCGCGAAACGATCGTGATCCCGGATCTCGAGGCCCTGGCTCGCGCCTCGCGCCGCTAGGGGCCGCAGGCGCAGGCGCACACGACGAGCGGCGCCGAGCGGCGCCGTTGCCCGCGGCCCCGTCAACCCGCGGAGATGACCCCCTCGCGTCCCAGCTGGAGCAGCTGCCCGCGGCTCTCGTCCAGGTGCTGGGTCGCGATCCCGAAGAGCCGGCGCAGCAGCAGCTGAGACTGGGTCGAGCCGCCGACCAGCAGGTCCAACAGGCCCGAGGCCGGCATCGACAGCATCACCGCCGGACCGATCGCTCGGGCGGTGGACAGGGCCGTCGGGTCCTCGCGCAGCGCCGACCAGCCGAGCAGGTCGCCCGCGTGCAGCGTCGAGACCAGGACCCAGCGCCCGTCGTGGCAGACGCGCAGGGCCAGCTGGCCGCTCTCCAGCCAGTGGATGTCGGAGATCGGGTCGCCCATCTCGACCAGGGTTTCGCCGTCGTTCAGGCGGCGCCGGGAGGATGCCGCGGCCAGGGACGCAAGGTCGGCTTCCGCCAGGCCCTCGAACAGTGGCATTCGGACGAGCTCGGCCGCCCCGATCCTCTCCTTGACGCTCATGCTCGCTCCAGCTTCGGGCCTCACGACAACCGCTGGCGCGTATTGTCCGCCAGAAGCGGCCTTCCTGCGCGGACCTGACGAGGCCGATCTCATTCGGCGGCCGGCGCGTCCCGAACCGTGGCATGGAGGAACGCCGCGGCCGCGATCCCTGCCCGCCTGCGGCCCTCGGTGCCGCCCAGGAAAGCCGTCTGGCGCGTCTCACGAGCGCCGAACGGCCCGCTCACGGCGACTTCGACCTGGGTGTCCTCGCCCGACTCGATAGCCCGGACTGCCAGTCCGACGGTCGCACCGGCGGCGTCCCGGGCCCGGCCGGCGAGGGCGGCGATCGCCGCATTCGTCTCCGCGGGCGCCAGAAGGCGCGACGAGACGAGCCACGGGGCGTCGCCGAGGAGGCGCATCGCGGCGCCGGCCGTGGCCGCCTCGACGAGCGCGACGGTCCAGCCGCGCGCCGCCAGCTCTCGACCCAGGACCAGGGGCCACGTGTCGCCGTCGCGGCCCCACACGTACTTGCCGACCGAAGCCAGCACGACGGTCGCGGCCGCCTCGACGAGTTGCTCCGGCGAGTGGCTCGCGTCGGCGCTGGCGGAGATGCGCACGTCCACCGCATCCGAGCGCGCGTACGTGGCCACGATCGGATTCTCGTCGCGGAGCAGCCGCTCTCCCAGCAGCGCGGCCACGGCCGATTCGCCGATGCCAGTCAGGCGGTACGTCCGCGTGACGCGTTCCTGCCCCAGGCCACGGGCGGTCAGGCGCGGGAGCACCCAGCCCTCCCACATCGGCCGCATCTCGCCCGGCGGCCCGGGCAGCGCCACGATCACGCGTCCGTCCGGCCGATCGACCCACCACCCCGGCGCGGTTCCGCGCTCGTTGGGGATCACCGTCGCCGATGGGATGAGCCAGGCCTGCTTCGCGTTCGTGTTGTGGTAGGGGAGGCCGCGCCGCTCGAACAGATGGCGCAGCCAGCGCTCCAGCTCGGGATCCACCGCGGGCCGCTCCCCGACGGCGGCGGCGATTGCCTCACGGGTCAGATCGTCGGGCGTGGGCCCGAGGCCGCCGGTCGTGACTGCGAAATCGGCGTCGGCCAGGGCGTCGCGCAGCGCGTCGACGACGGTCGCCAGACGATCGGGCAGCGCCACGATCCTCTGGACTTCCACTCCGTGCTCTGCCAGCGACCGCGCCAGATCGCCGCCGTTGGTGTCGCGCGTCTCGCCCACGGTCAGCTCGGTGCCCACTGCCAGGAGCACCGCCGTCCGCAGCGAGCGCGCTGCCGGCGCGGCTTCGAGCTTGGGCGGCTTCGGTTCGGGCATAGTGGGAGCGTAGTCGGTTCGTCCATCGTTCGTCTCGAGCGGCTTCCGCGCCCGCCAACTCGGCCGCAGGTCCTTCGCCGGCTCACATTCTCGACGTCGGATTTGCCGACGCGGCCCGTCCCGCTGCTATGATCGCAGTGCTGTCCGACCGTAGCTCCAGGAGGTCCCTTGGCCGACCGGCCCTCCTCATCCGATCCGTCACCGTCAAGTGCCGGTAGCGCGAGTTCCGGCAAGCCCGCCGACTCGGCGCCGCCGAGCCTCGGCGCGCAGTTCGGTCGAACGCGAACAGCCCTGCTCGGCCTCATCTCGGCCCACTTCAAGCTCCTTTCGACCGAGCTGTCCGAGATCATGGCCGAGATCAGGCGCGCGGCCATCCTCGGCGGTGTCGCCCTGGCTTGCTTCTTCATGGCCGGCGTGGTGGCCCTGGTCGGGTCGATCCTCTGGCTCGACGAGTGGGTCTTCGGCTCGATCGGATGGGGCGCACTCCACGGCTCGACGCTCCTGATCGCAACCACGGTGACGCTCGCCATGCTGATCATCCCGCATGCCGCGCCACGTCTCGGGCTGGCGTTCCTGGTTTCGCTCGTGGTGGCGGTCGTCGTCGGCGCGGTCCTGTGGCTGCAGCTGACCAGCCGCGCCCTGGGCTGGGTCGGTAGCACCTTCTTCGGCGGGCTGACCTGGTTCGACGGCCACGCCGTTTCGGCCGCCGACCGACCGATCGCCGCCGGAGTGATCGTGCTGGCCGTCCTGTTCGGCGTCGTCGGCGCGATCGTCGGG
>Ga0182011_10003820_pt1 | contig 12230 bp, 7 predicted proteins | sample 711E1DmetaG_FD_120481 | JGI IMG/M metagenome (GOLD analysis project Ga0182011, IMG submission 120481) | Permafrost microbial communities from Stordalen Mire, Sweden - 711E1D metaG | ecosystem: Environmental > Terrestrial > Soil > Wetlands > Permafrost | place: Sweden: Stordalen | collected... | reverse complement strand
TGCACAACGGCATAATTATTGAAAACACCCCCGCAGGAAGCACAGTCGCCCATGGATATGACCCACTTGGGCTCGGGCATCTGGTCGTACAGGCGGCGCAGCACTGGGGCCATCTTGCGGGTGACCCGCCCGGCCACGATCATCAGGTCTGACTGGCGCGGGCTGGGACGCATCAATTCCATCCCAAAACGCGACATGTCATAATGGGCAGCCTGGGCAGACATCATTTCGATGGCACAGCAGGCCAATCCAAAAAGCATCGGCCACATGGCATTGGTGCGGCTCCAGGCGACAGCCTGTTCCAGCGTGGTGGTCACCGCGCCCATATTGCCAAGCTTTTGTTCTACTCCCATTCGAATGCTCCTTTCTTCCAGGCGTAAAAGTAGCCCACCAGTAATATGGCTATAAAGAGGAACATCTCGACCAAACCAAAAAGACCCAGCTGGCGGAAGACAAGCGCCCAGGGCAGGAAGAAGATCGTTTCAATGTCGAAAAGGATGAAGAGGACAGCGATAAGATAGAAACGTACCGGCATCCGGCGCGTACCGGGGCCAATGGGATTCATGCCAGATTCATAGGGCATTTCCTTTTTGGCGCTGGGGTGTTTCGGCCCAAAGATGGTTCCCAACCCTATGGCGATAAAACCGATCAAAATGGTGACTAGAACGAACGCGGCGATCGCAGCGTATTCGAGAAGCATAGCGACTCCTCTTATAAATATTTTTCTGCCTTACCGGCAGGCAAGTATAACATAAGACAATTAAAACAGACAAAATATCCCGTATCCTGACAAATTCCATCCTATTATAGTGCGCGCTTGTGAAAAAAGGAATCCGGGAATGACCAGCCGTACCCGTATTCTTTGCATGGGGATGCCGCTTTTAGGGTACACTCGACCCCATGCGCCCACCCAGGATGTTCCTGATCGTTTCGCTGATCCTTTTCATGCCCGCCTGCTAGCTCCTGGCGCAGACGGCGACCCCCTCCCTGCCGGTCGCCACGTTCGTGACCGGGACCCCACAACGATCGGTGCACAAACAGCGACGCCTGCAGAACCGACTTTAACTTCAACCCCATATTTGACCCCCACCGAAACACCGCTGGGTGCCACTCCATCTGCGGCTGCAGCGATCCAGCTGCCGGACGGGGAAGTCACCATCCTGCTGATGGGCTCCGACCAGCGGCCCGGCGCGCCGGATTTCCACACTGACACCCTGCTCCTGGTCGTGCTCAGGCCGGATGGATCGATCAGCCTAGTATCCTTTCCGCGTGACCTATGGATCTACCTGCCCGATCGCTTCATGCAGCGCATCAATACCGCCCAGGAATTTGGCGGCTTCCAGCTGGTGCAGAAGACCTTCCTGTATAATTTCGGCTTTGCCCCGCAGTCCTACATCCTGACCAATTTCAGCGGCTTCCAGTCAATCGTTGACAGCCTGGGTGGTGTTGACACCCGGGTCGGGCAGACGCTTTCAGACACCCGCTCTGGCTATCCGGATGGATTTACCGTGTCCCCCGGCCTGGTACACATGGATGGTGCAACGACCCTGTGGTATGTGCGTTCCCGCAAAACCACCAGCGACCTGGATCGGCTGGGGCGGGCCCAGGAGGTCATATCCGCCGTAGGGAGCAAGTTGGCAAGCCAGGGAGGCCTGGCGCATCTCCCCCAGATATATGCGGCCTTCCGGGGCGCCATCGTCACGGACCTGACCCTGCAGGATGTGACCGGCCTTCTGCCACTGCTTCAGCAGGCAGATCCGGACCGGGTTCAGCGCTACGCCATCGGCATCGACCAGCTGCTCCCGTTCATCACCAGCAATGGGGCGGACGTGCTCCTGCCCCGGCCGGGTGCCATCCGGCAGATGCTGCTTCAGGCCCTGGGAGGATGGTAAACAGACTGGGCGCTCATCAGAAAAAAGATGAGCGGGGAAGCATCGCTCTGTATTCTACAGTTCTTTTTATTTTTTGCTGATGTTTTAAACGCCAGCGCCGTTCACCCCAAATAATCCCTCAAATGCCGGCTCCTGGTCGGATGGCGCAGCTTGCGCAGTGCTTTGGCCTCGATCTGGCGAATGCGCTCACGGGTCACATTGAAGTAGCGGCTGACCTCTTCCAGCGTGTGGTCCTTGCCGTCGACCAGGCCAAAGCGGAGTTCAAGGACCTGGCGCTCGCGCTCCGAGAGCGCCGCCAGGGCGCTCTGAACCGTCTCGCGCAACATCTCACGCGAGGCGGCATCCAGTGGCTCGAGGGCATCCACATCTTCAATAAAATCTCCCAGCTGACTGGAATCTTCGTCACCGCTGATCGGTCCCTCCAGCGAGACCGGCTCCTCGGCGGAACGCAGGATGCGATCCACTTTCGTTGTAGCCAATTCCCAGTGGTGCAGGATGTCAGCGGGTAACACAGCCTCCTCGGCGCGTGCCCGCAGAATCGTCTGTGCATCCGCGGGGCTAAGGAAGCCGGATTCAAGGGCGATCTCATCATTGGTGGGTTCGCGGCCAAGTTGCTGGGTAAGAGACCGCTGGATCCGCAAAATGCGGGTGATGGACTCGAACAGGTGCACCGGGATGCGGATCGTCCGCGCCTGTTCGGCGATCGAACGGTTGATGGACTGGCGGATCCACCATGTCGCATACGTGCTGAACTTGTATCCCCGGCGCGGGTCAAACTTGTTGACCGCCCGCAATAACCCCAGGTTGCCCTCCTGGATCAAATCCAGGAAAGAGATGCCTCGTCCAAGGTAGCGCTTTGCCACACTGACAACCAGCCGCAAGTTGGCGCGGATGATGGCCGCATTGGCCTCATCGGAGCGGTCGCGCACAATCTCCCCCTCACGCACCAGGTCGGGCTCAGCAGGGAGGTTGCGAAAAAGTGTCCGCTGGGCAGGCAGGTCAGGGTGGTTCTGAAGGTATTTCAACAACCAGCCAGCATATTCTTCCGGCAGGACATAGAAAAACACATACACATTGTATGCATGGCCGACCAGGCTGTCCCACAGCGGGTCCCTCCCCCATAGTTCGCGTTCCATATATGAGTGCAGGTAGGATTGGGTATCGTTCTGCTCCCATCCCCGATGAAGGCACTGCGCCTCAGCCAACAGGAGGGCCGCATTGGGGATGTCCACACCCAGGCGAGTAGCATCCTCACCCAGCCGCGTCCAGGCGGTCAATAGATCGCTCAGCAGGTTGTGGTATGCAACCGTCATCACCGATCCAGTGACCTGCTTCCCCATTCGGCGGCGGCGCATGGCTACCAGGATGACTCGCCGGCCTTCAATGATGGTCGCCAGGCGGAATTCACGCGAGGCATCCAAAAGCTTAACCTGGCCGATCTCGCGCAGGTACAGGCGGACCGGATCCTCGGAAAGTTCCGCAGCCATTTCGGCGCGGTCCACTTCAAGGGTGTCTTCGACCCCCAGGCTATTCAATTCCTCGCCCGGGGTCAGGTCCTCTTCGGGGTCGGAGGTCGGCTCGATTTCATCATCCGGTTCAATGGATTTGAGCTGAGTAGGGTTTGAATCTGCGGAACTGGGATCCTGTTCGTCCGGACTCGAACCAACCGTACGGCGTGGTAGGCCTGGCTTGGATTTCGCGTTGGGGGTCATTGTCTCCCTTTGTGTTGATGTTGTCCATTTGGCTTCAACTTCGCCTGGTCAAGTCCGCGTAATGACATGGAATATTGCTGGACCATGTCACGGTACAAGATCGCGCGCAAGTCACCAGATTTTTGAGCTTCTTCCTGCAAAAAGCGCAGTTGATTGACGCTCTCGTTCATGGCCGTGCGCCGGATCTTCAACACTGCCCGAAAAAGGTCTTCAATCAAACGGTCGTCTACCGGATCGAGTTCGCCTGGCTTGGCTTTCAGTTCATCAACCAGGCTTTCCAGTGATCCAGGTAGATTTGCCCGCAGGAAACTATCCGGTTCATCACCATCCTGATCAAGCGAGAGGCGTACCAACCGGAATAACACCTGATGGTCAGTATACCCGAAATCCTCGGCGGACATCCGGTTCAGGCCGGCTTCCTGCAAGCCACGGTCGAGGCGGTAAAGCAGGTCGGGGCGCCGGAAAAGCAGGCTGAGGATATGCACCTCCCCGATATGCGAAGGGGAGATTGTCGCAGCAATACTTGCAGGGGGAACTTCCTGCTCCCGGGGCTGCAGCTCGTTCCGCACCCGGGGCCGCCGCGTCAGGGGACCCCTGGTCTGGGCACCCCCGATCGAACGTTCATCCACCTTCAGGAAACGCGCCAACCGCTGGCGATATGTGTCTCGTTCCACGGGGTTGGGAAGGTCTTCGATTAAAGGTAGTACCTGGGCAGCGATTTCGGATTTGACCTTGGCATCCTCCAGGTCACGCCCGGTGGCCAATGCTCCCATCACATGGATGACAATGGGTTGAGCCTGCTCAATGAGCTGCTTCCACTGATTTGGGTCACGCTGGACAATCTCATCCGGATCGAGATTGTCGGGCATACTTGCCACCCTTAGGTCGGCTTGAAGACGGGCTTCGTGATGCAACAGACCTCGGGCATCGAAGCCGATCTCGTCCTCGCGGTCCAGGGTTTGGCGGGCGGCTTCCAATCCACGCAGCACAGCCTTTTGCCCGGCAGCGTCCGGGTCGAGAGCCAGCACGATGCGCCGGCTGAATTTCTTGAGCAGGCGCAACTGGTCTTCAGTCAGCGAAGTACCCATCGGTGAGACAACGTTCTCGAACCCGGCCTGGTGCAAGGCGATGACATCCAGGTATCCTTCAACTATGACCGCCTGGTTAGCAGTTCGAATGGGTTTTCGCGCCCGATCCAGGCCATAGAGCAGACGGCTTTTGCTAAAAAGCGGTGTCTCCGGCGAATTCATGAACTTGGGAAAATCATTGGGATCGATAATGCGTGCCCCGAAACCGGTCATTTTGGCATTCTCATCACGGATGGGGATCATCAACCGGTTGCGGAAGCGGTCAATAAAACCGCCGTTTTCACGCTGGCTGACCAGCCCTGCCTCAAGCAGTTCCACATCGGTGTACCCTTTATTTTCGAAATGCTTGAGGACGGAATCCCATCCCGGTGGTGCATAACCCAGACCAAAGGTTTCGATGGTGGCTTCGGTCAGGTGCCGCTTCTCACGGATGTAATCAAGGACGGATTTCCCGGCGGGTGTAGACAGGTGATGACGATAGTACGTCAGCGCTTCCTCCAGCAATCCCCGCAGGCGTTCATGTGCCTCTTTTTCTTCTGGTTTTTCTGCCTTGTATGCTTCAAGTTTTACACCCGCGCGTTCAGCCAGGTAGCGCAGCGCCTCTTTAAAATCCCAGCCTTCCTTCTTCATCACAAATTTGAAGATGTCGCCGCCTTCCCCGCACTGGCCGAAACAATGCCAGGTCTGACGGTCAGGTGAGACAATAAATGACGGAGTTTTTTCTGTGTGAAATGGGCATAGGCCGGAATAATTTTTTCCAGCACGGCGCAGTTTCACGGTCTCTCCGACCAGGTCTACGATGTCGATCCGGGATTTAATCTCATCAATTTGGGACATGGCGCAGAGGAATTATAGACGCGCTTGGGAGGCGGCGCAAGCGGCACCTTCCCATGGCTGAGGGGGAAAAGGTGTGCCTAAAAAAGACGATCGATCCAATCGTCACGTGAATGGTTGACCGATTAGGTTTTATCCAGCCGGGTTGGTCTTAGGGAGTGGCGGTGGGAGGTTGCTGCAGGATGACCCCGACCTGGGTGTTCAATTCATCAGGCGTCATCTCTCCCATTCCGACATAAGTGATCCTGCCATCTGTATTGACAAAGAAATGCCTGGGAAGAGTGTCCACCTGGTAGGTCGACAGAGCAGTAGAAACAGGGTCAAGCAGGATGGGGAATGTCAATTGATTGGCGCTCCGGTAGGCTTCCACCGTCGCCGCAGAATCGCCGGAGTCGATCGCCAGGAGTACCAGGCCATGCCCCTTATAGGTCTGGTAGATACTTTCGACAGCAGGTATCTCTTTGCTGCACATCGTGCATGAGGTTGAAAAGAAGAAAATCAGGGCTGGCTGCCCGTCAAATTGGTTGAACATGACCTTCTGACCGGTGACCTGGTCGGTCAGGTTGAAATCAGGCGCAAATAAACCCGCTATTGGCCCGACCAGACCCGATGGGGGCGGAGTCCTGGTCAAGGTGTTTCTCGGAGTGGGTGTCAAGGTGGGCGTGGCAGAAAAGGTGGCGGTCGGCAGAGCCGTCCCGGTTGGGGAAGAGGTCCAGGTTGGCGACAACGTCGGTAACGGCATGCTCGCCATTGTCTGGGCCACCTCAAGTGTCTGCTGCTGGAAATTAATCTCCTGTTTGGTCTTCAGCTGGGTTTGCTGCTGCTTCATAATAAACCCTGCAAGGATCACAATCAGGATGACGGCCAGTATGGCCATTAGAATATCAAGAACCCACCATTTATTTTTTGACCTATCGGGAATTGGCGCCATGCTCACCGGCTCAAGCGGTGGAGATCCAAGAACGGAGGCCTGTTCGTTGCTTTCGGAAATCACCCCGCTGGGAGTAGCCCACTCCGGAATGGCTTGTCCAGGTTCAATAGTGGACGCACTCCTCTCACTTTCCGGAACTGCCGCGCTGCTGGCGACCCACTCCGGTACGGCTTGTCCTGGTTCAGTAGTGGACGCACTCCTTTCGCTTTCCGGGATCGGCTCGCTGCCGGCGGCCCAGACTGGCAAGGCTTGTCCAGGTTCAGAAGGGGGGGCACTCCTGTCGCCTTCGGGAACCGCCTCGCTGCCGGCAGCCCAGTCGGGCATGGCAGGTGCGGGTTCAGAAGTGGACCCATTCCTGTCGCTTTCGGGAACCGCCTCGCCGGGAGCAGTCCGGTCCGGAGCAGGCGGTGTCCCTGCTGAAAGTTCATTTATGTCCGATAAATCCAGCACTGTAAAAGGTTTGACCGAAGGTGGGGGAATGGGTTGGTTCTTTAACATTTCCAACCGTTCCCTGGCCAGCTCATCTTCAGGGTCCAGGTGAAGGACGCGTTCCAGGCAATCCTGCTGCTGGGTGATGTCCGGGAGCGTCAAACTCATCAACCACCATGCACGTGCAGAGGATGGGTTGACTCTCAGGTACTCCACCAGCAGCGCCTGGGCCTCTTCTTGCTTCCCAATGCGCAGGAGTCTTTCAATGCGGAGCAAAACGTCGGCAGTTGGCTGGGTCATGGATTTTTAAACTCCAAAAATCGACCGGACAAAAAATGAACGGCAGGAACAGGTCCTATTGTATCCCTTTTAGAATCCTTCCAGTTTGCTCATGTCGGCTATCCCATCAGCCAGACCAGTGATCCTCTGCAATAGACCAAGGCGGTTTTCCTGGACAGCCCTTTCATCAGCCATCACCAGCACTTTATCGAAGAATTCATTGACTGAGGGGATCATCGGGGAAAAAGCATTCAGGAATCCATCCACGCTTCCCGAAGGGCGGGGTTGTTTTTCTGCTTGCAGCAGGGCCGAGAATAAACTTCTCTCGGCATCCTCGGAAAAGAGTTCTTCATTGACCGTAAAGCGAGCTTTTTGATCACGCGTGATGCGCACACAGCGGGCATAACCCGGGAGAAGCGTGCTCCAGTCCTTGCGTTCCACCCAGGCGGTCAGCTCCCTGACGGCTCTTGCTGCTCCCGCCGGGTCATCCGACTGGATTGCCAGGATGGCGTCCACAACATCATGTCTGTATCCCCTGTCCAGCAGGACGACGCGCAGGCGTCCGACCAGAAACTCCAGAACCTGTGCCTGAACCTCTTCACTGACCGGGACCGGTTCGAGCGCGGCGGCGGATTTCAGCCCCTGGCGTAGATCAAAGGCAAGATGATGCTCGATGAGCGGCTGGACCACCCCGATGGCGGCGCGTCGCAGCCCAAAAGGATCTTTCGTACCGCTGGGAATCAACCCGACCGCGAATAATCCGACCAGTGAATCCAGACGGTCGGCCAGGGCCACCGCCAGGCTGGCTTTTGTTTTCAGGAAAGGTTGATATTGCTCACGAATGGCCTCGGCCACAGTTGGATTCTCACCCGAGCGGAGTGCATACTCGCCTCCCATGACCCCCTGCAGCGAGGTCATTTCCACCACCATCCTGGTCACCAGATCAGCTTTGGCCAGGTGGGCTGCGCGTTTGGCAAATTCGGCCTCCTCCGCTTCCAGCCCCAGCATGGGCAGCAGCATCCCGGTCAATTTCTCGATTCGCTCAGACTTGTCAAGCATCGAACCCAGTTTCTTCTGGAAGATAAGTGTGCTCAGCCGCGGGCGGAAATCTTCAAGCTTGTGCTTAAGGTCCTCGCGCACAAAGAAATCCGCATCTGCAAAACGGGCGCGCACCACATGCTCGTTCCCTTCCCGGACAAGCTCCAACTGCCGGTCATCCCCATTGCGGATGATGACAAAATTTGGCATCAGTTTTCCGTTTTTCTGGATCGGGAAATATCTCTGGTGCTTCTTCATCACTGAAATGAGAACGTCCCTTGGTAATGCCAGATATTCCGGATCGAAGCTTCCCAGCAGGGGGGTGGGCAGCTCTACCAGGTTGGCGACCTCGCCAAGCAACTCGGCCGGCATGATCGCCTCGCCCCCCACCGAGGCGGCCAGCCTGCTGACCCCGGCTGCGATCATTGTTTTACGCTCTTCCACCTCGAGGATGATCTTATTCTTCCTGATAATGGCAAAATACCTTTTGGCCGTGGGAATGATCATCTCCGGGGAACCATAGGGACGCAGGCCGCGTGAGCTGCAACCAGCGGTCAGACCGGCATATTCGAACGGGATGACCGTATCTCCCAGAAGTGCCACCAGCCAGCGCAGTGGACGCGAGAATGCCACGCCGCTCTCGTTCCAGCGCATGGACTTGTCGAACCTGATGCCTGCCACCAGTCCCGGCATGGATTCAAACAGAACCTCCGGCGTCGGACGGCCGGTCTTCCTGACCACCGCCACCATGTACTTGCCTCCATCCATTTCGCGCAGCTCAAGGGCACTCACCTCCACACCCTTGCCTCTGGCAAAACCGATCGCCGCCGGGGTGGGGTTGCCATCCGGTCCAAAAGCCCGCTCAGCGGGCGGTCCTTTGAGCAGATCTTCACGGTCAGGCTGGTGGGGGGCGAGGGCTTCGATATAAACAGCCAGGCGGCGCGGGGTTCCAGAAATGGACAGGCTGCCATGGACAAGGTGAAGTTCATCCAACAATTTCGGGACGCTGATGCTAAGTTGTTCGATGGCCGAGTCCAGGTCGCCGACCGGGAGTTCTTCAACGCCGATCTCAAGGATAAATGGTTCGACCTTGTCACCGCCTGCGGGTACCTGCGTCCGCTCAACTGCCTTCCGGTTCCCATCAGCTTTCCTGAGCAGCGGGTACTCCAGTTCCTTCCTCTGCTCCAGGTATGCCTGGGCAACCTTGCGGGCCAGGTCGCGCATTTGTCCGAAGAAAGCCTGGCGTTCAGTCACACCGATGGCGCCGCGCGTGTCGAGGGTATTGAAGGCGTGCGAACACTTAAGCACGTAGTCATGTGCCGGGATCACCAGCCCCTCAGCCAGACAGGCTTCAGCCTCAGCCCGGTAAAGGTCAAACATCTGGCGCAGGCGGCCCACATCGGCTACTTCAAAGTAATACTTGCTGTGCTCAAACTCGTCCTGACGGCGCACTTCGCCATACTTGACTGTTTCGTTCCAGGGTTCATCCCAGATCGCCGCTGCATTGTTGAGGGCGATCAGGATGCGGTCCAGACCATAGGTGATCTCCACCGCTACCGGGTCAAGGCTCTGGCCGCCCACCTGCTGAAAGTAGGTGAACTGGGTGATCTCCTGTCCATCCAGCCAGATCTCCCAGCCCAGGCCCCAGGCCGAGATGGCGGGTTGTTCCCAATTATCTTCCACCAGGCGTATATCGTGGGCGCGCAGGTCAATGCCGATGGCAGCCAGCGACTGCAGGTAGAGTTCAACCGGGTTGCCAGGATCAGGTTTCAGGATCACCTGAAATTGGTAATGCTGCTGGAAGCGGTTGGGGTTCTCGCCGTAGCGTCCATCGTCCGGCCGGACGGATGGCTCGACATAGGCGACATTCCATGGCTCCGGACCGAGTACGCGCAAAAAGGTGGCCGGATTCATCGTCCCGGCGCCAACCTGGGTGTAGTAGGGTTGCCAGATCAGGCAGCCTTTCGCTGCCCAGAACTCCTGCAAACTCAGGATGATGGATTGGAAGGTGTGCTTTTCAGGCATGGAGTACCAAAGAAAAAAGGGTGGAATGGATTTGAAGAGGATTATACCGCAGGCTGGATGGAAGCTTCGCGAAGGTTCGCATCCTTTGCCGGGAGGATTGCACCTAGAAAACAGGCCTGGAAGGGATTAGCGGATGTGCGGGCAGGATTGGAGAGGATTATCCGTGTTCAGCTGGGCTTATTTGTGGTTAAATCTGTCCCATGCGATCTAACACACCGAAATCTGGTTCGCAAAGATACGCCATCCTCATTGTCGGCTCCGGACCTGCGGGACTCTCCACCGCCCTGCACCTGGCTCAGGCGGCTCCAGACCTGATCCCTCATATGCTTGTTTTGGAAAAGGCACACCACCCGAGGCATAAATTATGCGAGGGGGGACTTCTGCCGGATGCCGAGATCATCCTGCAGCATCTGGGACTGGATGTAACCGAGATTCCCCATGTGGATGTCGAATGGGCACGTTTCGACTTTGATGGAAAGGGGTTCAAGATGCGTCCCGACCCGCATCGCTCCTTCGCCTTCCGGGTCATCCGCCGGCATGTGTTCGATGCCTGGTTGGCGCAAAAAGCTGGCGACCAGGGTATCAAAATAAGGGAAGGGGTCACGGTAAAGAGCGTTCACGCCGGGCCCGATGGGGTGAGCCTGGAAACCGACTCCGGAACGTTCAGTGCAGAGCTGGTGGTCGGTGCAGACGGGTCAGCCAGTGTTGTACGACGGGCGGTCATCCCGCGCGAAGGTACCCATACCGCCCGGATTCTCGAGATCATCACCAAACCGCAGCCGGAGCATTCCTTCCATGCCCAGGCTGATTCCTATTTCGATTTTCTCCACGTTCCGCAGGGCATTTTGGGCTATACCTGGGATTTTCCTGCCCTTGAAAACGGAAAACCCGTGCGCGTGCGCGGTATTTTCGACAGCAATGTGTATGTACACAAAACAGATATCTCGCTGCGGGAGGCCCTGGCAGACGAATTCCGACACCACGGCTATGAACTGGGGGATTACCAGCTGGAAGGGCACCCGCTGCGCTGGTTCGAACCGGACAGCAAGTTCTCCATTTCCCGCATCCTGCTGGTTGGGGACGCAGCCGGAGCCGATGCCCTCTTTGGTGAAGGCATCAGCATCGCCCTTGGTTATGGAAACATTGCCGCAAATTCCATCCAGGAAGCCTTTGCCAAAAACGACTTTTCCTTCCGGGGATACAAGCGAGCCATCCTGGGGTCTGAAATGGGCAAAGCTTTGCGAAGGCGGACCTGGTGGGCAAGATTTTTCTACCACCTGCGCTGGAGAGGAATCCAGAACCTGGTCTGGCACCACCTGGGACCGGTCATTGAATGGATCATGGATAATTACCTGATCGGCTGGGCGCGGCGACAGGAAAAAAGGACGGCATAAACCAGGCAATGTGCCGGATCGCTCCTATTTTTTTATTTGCCTGATAAATTCGGGGGAATTCAAGCTGCGTTCCAGCAGGTAGGTGACATAGCCCTGCAGCAGGGCCTCGACCTCGTTTTGGACCTGAAGCCCGGGGTGGGCCTTTTGAGCACTGGCGTAGTCGCTGCGCTGGAAATGACGCAGGTACTTAAGTGTTCCCACCGGCACATGCCAGGCACCGGGCAGACCCGCTCCGCACCGCGGGCACAACACTCCGCCTGCTGCTGGGGAAAAGAACTGGTCCACGGCCTTGATTTTCTCCCCACAATTGGCGCACTCAAAAAGGTGAGGCCGGTAGCCCAGAAGATCCAGCAGGTGCACTTCGTAATAACGGATCGCCAGCCAGGGGTCCTCTTCGCTTTCAATTCGTTCCAGGGTTTCGGTCAGCAGGTGAAAGATGAGGTAGTTCTCAGATCCATCCTCATAGGTGAAGCGGTCAAGTAATTCAGAGAGATAGGCCGCCTGACTGGTTTTATCCAGGTTCTCGTGGATGGGCAGATAAGCTTCCAGCGTTTCCACCTGGGTAATGATGAAAAGGTCGCGGCCTTTTGCCAGTTGCAGGGTCACCT
>Ga0182011_10003819_pt1 | contig 12232 bp, 8 predicted proteins | sample 711E1DmetaG_FD_120481 | JGI IMG/M metagenome (GOLD analysis project Ga0182011, IMG submission 120481) | Permafrost microbial communities from Stordalen Mire, Sweden - 711E1D metaG | ecosystem: Environmental > Terrestrial > Soil > Wetlands > Permafrost | place: Sweden: Stordalen | collected... | reverse complement strand
GCCGCGCCGTTTGACTTTGCGGTCGGGCTCATCGGGCCGCCTCCGCCGCATGCTCGGGGTTGGTTCCGCCCGGCGTCGCGGGTGGCCCGTCGGCGTCGCCGCCGGTGGCCTCCCAGGCCGTGTCCAGGTTGAAGGCGTCCAGGTCGACCATGTTGCCGGCCGGCCAGTTGAGCGGTCCGAGCGCGCGAACCTCTTCGGTCACGCGGGCGATCTCGTTGGCCAGGCGAACGCCCTCGGCGGCGCTGGCCCAGACGAGCTGGAGACGCGCCGGCTCGATGCCGAGCGCCTCGATCGTCCGCGCCAGAAGCTGGAAGCGCCGCAGAGCCTTGTAGTTCTGCTCGATGTAGTGGCATTCGCCCGGATGGCAGCCGCTGACCATTACCGCGTCGGCACCCTCGGCGTAGGCCTTGAGCACGAACGTCGGATCCAGACGGCCCGAGCACATGAGCCTGATCAGGCGGACGTTGGGCGGGTACTTCGTCCGCGCCGTGCCTGCCAGATCCGCGGCCCGATAGCTGCACCAGTTGCAGGTGAAGCCGATTATCACCGGCTCGAAGGTGGCGGCCGGAGCCGTCCCTTCCGCAGGGGCCGGTGCGACGGGTGCCTGCGCGCTCATGCTCGCACCGCCTCCTCGATCTGATCGTGGTGGGCTTCCGGATAGGCGCTCCGCTTGAGCGCCAGCCCGTCGGCCCCGACTCGGAGCAGACCCTCGATCTGGGCGAGGACCTGCTCGTCGCTGAAGCCGGTGCCGGAGATCGCTCCGGCGGGGCAGGCCGCGACACAGGTGCCGCAGCCCTGGCACATTGCCGCGTTGATGCTCGACACGCCCTTGACGTCATCGAAGCTGATGGCGTTGTACGGGCACATGGTGTTGCAGATCCGGCAGCCGGAGCAATGCTCCGGGTGAACCGTGGCCTTGATCGGCTCGAGGTTCATCTGCTTCTGCTGGATCCGGCCGAGGACTCGGGCAGCCGCCGCCGCGCCTTGCGCCACGGAAGCCGGGATGTCCTTGGGGCCGCTCACGCAGCCGGCGACGAACACGCCCTCGGTCATGGTCGCGACCGGATCGAGCTTGGGGTGCTTCTCGATAGCCCAGCCGTCGAAGCTGCACGAGATGCCGAACCGGACGGCCAGTTCCCTGGCGTCGGCGCGGGGCTCGAGGCCGGACGAGAGGATGACCATGTCGACCGGGAAGCGGCGCTGCTTGCCGACCAGCGTGTCTTCCACCTGGAGGATCAGCTTGCCCTCTTCCTCCGGAGTGCGGGCCACGTCCGTGATCTCGGCTGGCTTGCCGCGGACGAAGATGCCACCCTCTTCCATGATCCGCTGGTAGAACTCGTCGTAGCCCTTACCGGCGGTCCGCATGTCGATGTAGAACTCGTAGATCGACGCCTCGGTGTGCTCCTTCACGAGGTGGGCGAACTTGAGGCTCTGCATGCAGCAGATCGCGGAGCAGTAGCTGTTGTGGTTCTTGTCGCGGCTGCCCACGCAGTGGACGATCGCCACCGACTTGGGCTCCGTGACGCCGTCGCGCAGGACGATATGGCCGTTGGTGGGGCCGGCGGAGTTGGATAGCCGTTCGAACTCGAGGCTGGTGAAGACGTTCGGCAGTCGGCCGTAGCCGTACTGCTGCATCTTGCGGGCGTCGAAGAGGTCGTAGCCGGTGGCGATGATGATGTTGCCGACCTCGAGGGTCAGCACCGTGTCTTCCTGGAGGAAGTCGATGGCGTTGGTCTCGCAGAACTTCTCGCAGGCCTTGCAGGTACCCTTCTCGAAGTAGGTGCAGTTCGGCCGATCGATGACCGGCGTCCGAGGGACGGCCTGGTCGAACGGCGTGTAGATCGCCTTGCGGTAGCCGAGCCCGGCCTCGAAGACTTCGTCCAGGACCTTCTTGGGGCACTTCTCCTGGCACACGCCGCAGCCGTTGCAGAGGTCCTCGTTGACGTACCGGGCCTTCTTGCGGACGGTGACGGTGAAGTTGCCGACGTAGCCCTCGACCTTCTCGACCTCGCTCCAGGTGAGCAGCTCGACGTTGGGATGCGTGCCGGCGGTGACCATCTTGGGGGTCAGGATGCAGGCCGCGCAGTCGAGAGTGGGGAAGGTCTTGTCGAACTGGGCCATGTGGCCGCCGATCGAGGGGTCCTTCTCGACGAGGTAGACCTTGAAGCCGGCGTCGGCGATCTCGAGGGTGGCGCTGATGCCGGCGATGCCGCCGCCCACGACCAGGGTGGCCGGGTTGATGTCCACTCTTATCGGCGAGAGCGGCTCGTTGCGGCGGACCCGCTCGACGCCGCCGGCCAGGATGGCCTTGGCCTTGGCGGTGGCGGCGGCCTTGTCGGTGTGGACCCACGAGTCCTGCTCGCGGATCGAGACCAACTCGCATAGGTACGGGTTCAGGCCGGCCCGGGCGGTGGCCGTTCGGAACGTGTTCTCGTGGAGGTGCGGTGAGCAGGCGGCGACCACGATGCGGTTGAGGCCGAGGTTCTTGATGTCGTCGGTCACGAGCTCCTGGCCGGGGCTGGAGCACATGAACTTGTAGTCGCGAGCGACGACCACGCCCTGGTCGCGCAGGTTCTCGGCCGCCCATCGGGTGACCTCGGTCACGTCCACCACGCCCGCGATGTTGCTGCCGCAGTGGCAGACGTAGACGCCGATCCGGATCTCGCCCTCGATCGGCAGGTGATTGTGCTCGGCGGTCATTCCTCGACCTCGCTGTCGGCCATCCGCGGCATCGGCAGAGCCCGCTTGTCGGGCCTGGGCTTGCGCGCGGCAGGTGCGACCCCGGCGGCTGCGAGCGTCAGCTCGGGGGCCGCCTTCAGGGCCTGAACCAGGGTCTTCTTCGCGTTGGTGTATTCGCGCCCGACTCCCGCCTTGCCCGGCTCGACGCCGAAGGCCACAGCCATGAGCTGGGTGAAGAACACGATCGGCATCTTGTAATGGGTGTGGAACATGGCGTTCATCTCGCCCTGGTAGGCGTCGATGTTGATCTGGCACATCGGGCAGACCGTGACCATCATCACGGCTTCGCGCTTCTCGGCTTCCGCCACCAGGCGCCGGATCAGCTCCAGGCCTACCTTGGGGGCGACCTGGGTCATGTGGCCGCCGCAGCACTCGGTCTTGAGCGGGTAGTCCACGACGTCGGCGCCGAGGGCCCGAAGCAGGCGGTCGAGATCGTTCGGCTGCTCGTGGTTGGTGTAGGCGCCGTCCACGTCCGGACGGGGAACCATGCAGCCAAGGTAGGGTGCGACCTTGAGGCCGGTGAGAGGCTTCTTGACCGCGGCTTTGACCTTGTCCAGGCCGACGTCGTTGAGGATCACTTCGAGGAGGTGGCGGACCTTGATCGTGCCCGGGTCGTAGTGCAGCCCGCCGGCGCCGAGCGCGTCATTGATGCGGGCGTTGAGGGCGGGCTGCTGGCCCATGTAGTGATCCGTCTTGGCCAGGTTGAGATAGCAGGCGCTGCAGGCGGCCACGAGGGGCTCGGTGCCCTTCTTCTCGCCGGCGGCGATGGCCAGGTTGCGAGCGATCATGGCGTACGCCGGAGTCGTGCTCAGGCTCACGTACTCGGTGGCCCCGCAGCAGTTCCAGTCGTTTATCTCTTCGAAGGTGATCCCGAGGGGCTCGCAGATCCCTTCGAGCGACTCACGATAGGAGCGACCGCTGCCCTCCATGGAGCAGCCCGGGTAGTAGAGGTAGTTGGTCATCGGGCTCGCTCCAGCTCATCGGCGCGCCGAAGGATCGCCTGCAGCTGCTTCTTCTGGTGGATCTGGTGCGGCAGGAGCCCGATCCGACCGTGACGGAAGAGGCCCAGGGCCATCGGCGTCATCCGCGGCAGCCGCAGGATGTAATGGCGCAGGTAGTGGCGCGCTGTGAGGCCCATCTCCCAGCTGCGCCCGAAGCGCCTGGCCTGGCCGACGAAGACGCCCGCGAAATCCGGGGCGACATTGTTCGGATAGGTGTGCTCCTCCTCGGCGATGACCTTGAGGGCGTACATCACATCCGTGATGAGAATGTCCTGCGGGCAGCGAACCACGCAGTGGTAGCAGGAGAGGCACATCCACGGTGTGTTGCTGTGGAGGACCTCGTCGCGCTCGCCGGCGCGGATGAGTGCGAACAGCCCGCGCGGCGTGTGATCCATGGCATCGGCGGAGGGACACGAACCTCCGCAGGAGCCGCACTGGATGCACATCTCGAGGCGCGAGACGCCTGCGGTCTTCGCGCCCACCTCGGCGAGGAAGCGAGCGCCCGCGTCCGCTACCTCGGGAGATGAGACCTGAGCCACGACCATCCAAATGCCCCTTTGGTTACCGGTTTGGCCCGGGATGTCCTGGCGCCGGTCGCGCGCTGCGGCGGACGTACGCGCCTACCTCGTGCGCGAGCGTCCGGTGACAGCGGAACCGTTCAGCCACGACCGTCCAGAGTTTGGCCGGGGGTTGCGGGATATGAATTGGAGACGCCACTGCGCTCTGGCCGGAGCGCTCCGGGCCGGGCTTACGGCGGCAACGAACCGAAGACCGACTCTGCGAACCGCGTGAGGCGGGACCCACCTGTTGCCTTGTACCTATTTTCGGAAGCTAGATGGGGGGCCGATAGGGCCGCATGACCCCGCCCATCGGGGGCCAACCCGCCCGCCTTTCCCGTCCTTTTGGGGCTGGGGCCACCGACACGGCACGACCCAAACGAGGGGTATCGGGTCGTTCGGGCCGAATCGTCGGGCGGCCGGTCGACTCAGGCGCAGAAGCGGGAGACGGCGTCCCAGAGCACCGGCAGGCCAAAACGCAGCGCCTCGACGCTGACGCGCTCGTCGTCGGCGTGCATCAGGTTCAGCAGCCCTTCGTCCCGGGCGAGCCGCAGTGGCGAGAAGCCATACGTCGGGACGCCGATGCGGGCCAGGTGCTTGGCATCGGTGGCGAACGGAGCCAGGAACGGCAGCGGTACCGCGCCGGCATCGTGGTCGCGCAGGACCTGCTCGAGGAGCGGGTAGAGCGGCCCATCGAGCGGCGCCGAGACGGACGGCCCGACCTGCTCGCATTCGATCTCGAGGCGGGCCCAGAGCTCCTCGCCGATCCGCCGCCGCAGTTCCTCGCGCATGGCCGCCTCGTCGGTTCCGGGCAGCGTCCGGCAGTCGATCTCGATGTAGGCAGTGCCCGGAATGACGTTGTACTTCACGCCGGCCGCGATGATGCCGACGGAAACGGTGTCGTGGATCATGGCCGAGACGGTGCGAGCCAAGACCGGGTCGCACAGGTCTCGGAGCGTGGCCTCGATCGCGCTCGGCTCCGGTGCGGTCGGGCCGTTGGGGCCATCCGGGCGCGGCATGAGGCCGCGGATCGCGCCGGCAGCGCGGGCCGTCAGATGCGGGATTGCCCGCGCCAGCGAAACCGCGATGGGCTCGGTGAGGCGCACCGGCCCCGGCTCCGCCAGCCGCGTCACGATCTGAGCGGCCAGGACCGCGGCGTTGTCCGGGGTCGGGACGGAGCCGTGGCCCCAGCGACCCTTGACGTGGATCTTGTAGACGACGAAGCCCTTCTCCGCCACCTGGATCGGATAGAAGCGGACGCCGCCGTAGGCTGTCGAGATGCCGCCGGCCTCGTTCAGCGCGCCTGCGGCTTGCAGCCAATCGGGGTGCTCGTTGACCAGCCAGTCGGCGCCGTGCCAGCCGCCCGCCTCCTCGTCTGCGGAGGAGCAGAAGATGACGTCGCGACGGAGGCCGGGGATCGGATCCGAGGCGGGATCGCGGCCCGCCTCGCGGGCGGCGCGGGCCAGGCGGCGCATGACCTGCACCTCCATCGCCACCATGCTCTTCATGTCGATCGCGCCACGGCCCCAGACGTAACCGTCCACCAGATCGCCGCCGAACGGGTCGTGGGTCCAGCCGGCCGGCTCCGCGGGCACGACGTCGAGGTGCGAGAGAAGCAGCAGCGGATCGCCGCCGGTGCCGTCGCCGCGGACGCGGGCGACGATCGAGCCCCGGCCGGGGAACGGCTCGACGACCGTGGACGGGATGCCCTCATCGGCGAGCAGTTGCTCCAGGTACCGCGCCGCGATTATCTCGTCGCCGGGCGGGTTGACGCTCCTGATCCGAATGAGAGCACGGAGCAGCTCGATCAGCTCCGACAACTCAGCCTCGGAAAGTCCAGCCTCGCCTGTCCCGACTTCGCCTGTCACTCGTACCTCCGCGCCGAATTGAACGTCCGCCCGAATGATGACCGAGATACCCGGGACGCGCCATCGAGGCAGAGCTATCTGGCCCAATTCCCATCACCCGGGAATTGGGTGGCCCGTTCGGCGCGTGGACGAGATTGGATGCGGCGTTGGCGCCGGCCGGTGAGCGGGCCACGCTCGCCCGGGCCGTCGAACGCGCGACCAGCCGCGGAGGGGAGCCCGAAGCCAAGCCAGGGCGGGCCCAATTCCCGCCCGGCGGGGATTGGGCGAAATACCCGAGCGGCCCTCGATCGCGGGAACGCAGCGCGGAGTCGCGCGGCCGCCGCCCGCGCGGCTCGCTACTGCGCCTTTGTCGCCCGTCCCAGCTGCTCCGCCAGGCGTTCGCCCGTGGTGACGGCGCCGAGTGACGCGGACGAGACCAGGGCCGCGTACTTTGCCATGACGCCGGTCTTGTAGCGGGGCGCCGGCGCGGTCCAGCGGGCGCGGCGCGCCGCCAGCACGTCGGCCGGGACGTTTAGGTCCAGGGCGTGGCGATCGACGTCGATCACGATCTCGTCGCCTTCTTCGACCAGCGCGATCGGGCCGCCCAGCGCCGCTTCCGGCGCCACGTGGCCGATCATCAGCCCGTGGGTGCCGCCGGAGAAGCGGCCGTCGGTGAGGAGCGCGACATGCTCGCCCATGCCCTCGCCGGAGAGCGCCGCCGTCACCGACAGCATCTCCTGCATGCCCGGGCCGCCGACCGGACCCTCGTAGCGGATGACGATCACGTCGCCCTTGTTGATCTTCTGGTCGCGCACGGCCGCGTAGCAGGCGTTCTCGTTGTCGAATACCCGAGCCGGGCCCTTGTGGAAGCGGCGTTCGTGGCCGGCCAGCTTGATCACGCAGCCGTCCGGAGCCAGTGTTCCGTGCAGGATCGACAGACCGCCGGTGGCCTTGAGCGGTGTCTCGATCGGCACGACGACCTTCTGGCCCTCGGTTTCGACCGTCGCCGCGGCGGCGCTGGCGATCGTTCCGCCGTCGACATTCGGCGTGCTCCCGTCGATCAGCCCTTTCTTGAGCAGCTCGCGGGTGACCAGGGAGAGGCCGCCAGCCTCGAACAGATCGGCTGCGGCGTAGCGCCCGCCGGGGATCATGTCGCCCACGATCGGGGTCCGGTCGGCGATGTCCCCGAAGTCGTCGATATCGAGCTTCAGGCCGTATTCGTGGGCGATGGCCAGCAGGTGCAGGACCGCGTTGGTCGAGCCGCCGGTGGCGGCGACGCATGCGATCGCGTTGTCGATCGACGCCCGCGTGACGAACTCCTTGGGCCGGACGTCGCGCCGGATCAGATCCATGACGATCTCACCGCAGCGGCGGGCAGCCATGTCCTTGTCCGGATGCTCGGCCGGGATGCCGTTCAGGCCGGCCGGCGAGAGGCCCAGGATCTCCAGGACCATCGACATCGTGTTGGCCGTGTACTGCCCGCCGCACGCCCCCGCGCCGGGGCAGCTGACCGACTCGATCTCGTACAGGTCTTCGGCGGACATCTTGCCGGCGCGGTAGGCGCCGATCGCCTCGAAGATCGTGACGATCGTGGCGTCGCGCTTGCCCTTGTATACGCCCGGGTAGATCGAGCCGTTGTAGAGGATCAGGCTCGGCCGGTCGAGGCGGCCGAGAGCGATGACGGCGCCCGGGATCGTCTTGTCGCAGCCCACCAGGCAGACCACGCCGTCGAGCATGTGGCCGCGGACGCACAGCTCGATCGAATCGGCGATGACCTCACGGCTGATGAGGCTGGCCTTCATCCCTTCGGTGCCCATCGATGTCCCGTCCGAGACGGCGATCGTACTGAACTCCATCGGCGTCCCGCCCGCCGCCCGGATGCCCGCCTTGACGTGCTCGGCCAGCCGGCGCTGGTTGTAGTTGCAGGGCATCGTCTCGATCCAGGTCGTGGCCACGCCGATCAGCGGGCGGGCCAGCGCCTGGTCGTCGAAACCGATGGCCTTGAGCATGCCGCGGGCGGCGGCGCGATCCGGGCCGTCGGTCAGGGCGGCGCTGTGGCGCTTGTCCGGGTTGCTCGGCAGGTCGTAGGGCAAGGGGCGAGGGGTGTCGTTCGACATCGTGGGTAATCTCCGCGGGGCTGAGCGGGTGCGATTTCGTCGTCGACAAGTTTAGAGCCTGGGGGCCCGCCAAAGAGCGGCGGCTACAGCTTCGAGATCAGCCAGCCCAGAGCGCTGCTCAATCTTGGCGAGGCGCCCGTCTGAATGACCACGTCCAGAGCCGTCCGCTGGCCGTTCGGTCCCGTCTCCACCGCCACGACCCACCACTGCCGGAAAGGAGGCAGTTTCGTGAGGTCGACCGACTGGGCGCCGGCCGGGGCGACGGTGTCGTCCGACCCGGGGACGCCGGCCTTGACGCTGATCGTGGCCTCGGTCGCGGACAGATCGACCACGATGAAAGGGCCCTCCGTCGCAGCCGGCCACAACTCGACCGTGAAGACCCCGTTTCCGGTGGACTGTGGCAGCCCGTACTCGTAGGCCCCGGTGTCCGTTTCGAACACGGTCATCGGGACGGAGCCGCCCTGGGCGAGCGGCGTCCCCGGCGTCGCGTTCGGGTCATAGGCGAACATCCGGCCGAACGGCAGCCACGTGGCGATGGCCAGCAGGAGGATCGCCGCCGCCGCGCCTCGCGGCGAGTACCCGTGCTCGTTGGCGTGCTGGGGCCGAAGCGTGCCGGCCACGAAGGCCAAAGGTGCGAGCAGAAGGGTCGCGACCGTCAGGGCGTCCTGGTAGCCGGGCAGGAGCAGAGCCACGACGAGCACACCCGCGGCCCCGCCGACCGCCCAAGGCTTTCGAAGCGTGGCGTCCCCATGGCGGCTGATCCGGGCCAGAAGACCCATGCTTAGGCGCCCCGCGGCGAACGCCCCAAGACACACCATTGCCGCCACCTGATTGGTGGCCCATTCGGCGGACTCGAGGACGGCAAGGTGGATACCCGCCAGACGGCCTGCCGCGACGACCGCGTCAGTGACGCCGGGCGCCACGACCAGCACCGCGACGGATAGGAACAACCAAAGCACGAGCTCGGCCACGAGGACGAGAACTCCGCGGCGGATGGCGCGGCGCAGCCGGGCCGGCGTCTGCTCAGCCTGCTCGATGAGAGCGGCCTGGTCGCTCGGCGAGCCCAGCCGGCTCATGGCGTCTGCCGCTGCCGCCTCCGAGCCGTAACCATGGAGCTCCAGGGCCCCGGCCGAATCGACCAGATGATCCGCGATCTCCTGGCGGACCCGGTCGCACTCCAACCGGGGCAGGTCCAGGCGGGCGCCGAGATCGTCCGCATAGGCGGCGATGGCGACCCTGCCGGGCCGCCCGGCTTCGCCGGAGGTCGCGGCGGGTGAATCGGCCGGGGGCGCACCGGCCGGAGGGCCAGCCGCAGCCATGGCCGGGTGCTCGGGGTGCGACGCAGCCGCAGCCCTGGGCGGCGGCGCGGGCCGGCGCGTGGGCGGCGCCATTTCCCGGGGCATGAACCATGAGCCGGCCTCGGGGTCGGGGCTGACGGGCCGGCGGTCCTCGCCGGCGGGCGTTCCGAACTGGCCCTGATTGGCGCGGGACGCGTCCGGAGGCCCGGCCGGTTCATCGTCGCGCTCCGAGGCGAGCGCGGTCGGGCGGTACCTGCGCCTGGTTCGTTCGCCCTCGTGCCAGTCGCTCTGGAGCAAACCCTCCGCTTCGAGGCGGTAGAGAGTGGCGTAGAGGCGGGCTTCGGTGAGCCGGCCGGGAATGCTCTGCGCCGACCCGAGCCAGCGCCAGAGCTCGAAACCCGAGAGGTCCTGCCCGCGCAGTGCGTCGACGACGGCGCGACCGATCCTGTCGTCCGCGATCATGGGACCGTCCCGGCCCGCCTCGTCCATCGAACACCACCGTACCGATGCGGCTCAGACGCGGCGAGTTGGCCGCGCCCAGGAGTGTAGCCCGGGCGCGCCCGGAGGCGTGGGAGCTCGGGTCGCGCCGCTGGCCTCGTTATCTGCGCGGTTGAGCCTACCGCGCGGCGGCGCCCGCGCGGGTGTCGACGCGGGCCGGGTGGCCGGCCTCCCAGGCTTCGATCGCCGGTAGCTTCGAGCGGACGTAGCCGATCTCGTCGGTGCCGGCCAGGATCATCGTTCGGGCGAACGGGTCGATCTCGAAGCCGAACGAGTCGCCGTCGGGCAGCGTGACCTTCTGGGCCTCGAGGTCCACGGTCCATCGGCCGTCCGGGTTGGTGGCGATCAGTGCCTGCAGCGCGGCGAGCCGCCCGGCCGACACGACGACCGGTAGCAGCGCGTTCTTCAGCGCGTTGCCGCTGAAGATGTCGGCGAAGCTTGTTGAGAAGATGGCCCGGATGCCCCACGCCCGCAGCGCCCAGGGCGCGTGCTCGCGCGAGGAGCCGGCGCCGAAGTTGTCGCCCACGATCAGGATCTGGCGGCCGGCGTTGTGTGGTTCGTCGATGAAGGAGGGCGGCACACGTCGCGCGCCATCGGGCGTGAAGCGCCAGTCGAAGAAGAGCGCGTCGGCCAGCCCGTCCTTGTCGGTGATCTTGAGGAAGCGGGCCGGGCAGATCTGGTCCGTGTCGATGTTGGCGCGCGGGATCGAGATGACGGCGCTGGTGACTTTGACGAAAGGCTCGGGCATGTCAGTGGGCCTCCACGGCCGAGGTCTTGGTGGCGGGGCCGGTCGCGGTGGCGGCCATCGTTCGCGGATCGGTGACGACGCCGGTAACGGCGCTCGCGGCGGCGGTCAGCGGCGAGGCGAGGAACGTTCGCCCGCCCTTGCCCTGGCGACCCTGGAAGTTGCGGTTCGAGGTGCTGATGCCGTACTCGCCGGGCTCGAGCTGGTCGCCGTTCATGGCGATGCACATCGAGCAGCCCGACTCGCGCCACTCGGCGCCGGCCGAGCGGAAGACCTCATCGAGGCCTTCGCTCTCCGCTTGCTTCTTGACCTGCTGGCTCCCCGGGACGACCAGCACTCGGAGGCCCGCGGCCACCTTCCGGCCGCGCAGGACCGAAGCCGCGGCGCGCATGTCCTCGATCCGGCCGTTGGTGCACGAGCCGATGAAGACGACATCGAGCTTCCGGCCGGCGATCGAACTCCCGGCCTCCAGGCCCATGTAGGCGAGCGCCCGTTCGAGGTCGTCTCGGGCGCCCGGCTCGACGTCCGCCAGCGCCGGAATTCGGCCGGTCACCGGCACGCCCATTCCCGGGTTCGTGCCGTAGGTGACCATCGGCTCGAGCTTGTCGCCGTCGATGACGATCGTCCGGTCGTAGGTCGCGCCTGCGTCGCTCGGAAGCTTGCGCCAGCGGGTGACCGCCGCGTCCCAGGCCGCACCCCTCGGAGCGAACTGGCGGCCCTTAAGGTAGGCGAAGGTGGTCTCGTCGGGGGCGATGAGCCCGGCCCGGGCGCCGCCCTCGATCGACATGTTGCAGACCGTCATCCGCTCTTCCATCGACAGGGCGCGGATGGCGTCGCCGGTGTACTCGATGACGTGGCCGGTCCCGCCGCCGATCCCGATCCTGGCGATCAGCGCGAGGATGATGTCCTTGGCGCCGACGCCCGGCTGGAGCCGTCCGCTCACTTCGACCTTGAAGGTCTTCGGCTTGCGCTGAAGCAGCGTCTGCGTGGCGAGTACCATCTCGATCTCGCTCGTCCCGATGCCGAACGCCAGCGCCCCGAAGGCGCCGTGCGTGGCGGTGTGGGAGTCGCCGCAAACGATGGTCATACCCGGCTGCGTCAGCCCGAGCTCCGGCCCGATCACATGGACGATGCCTCGCGTCGGCGAGCACTTGCCGTGGAACGGGATCCCGAATTCGCGGCAGTTCTCCTCGATCTGGGCCAGCTGCTTGCGCGCCAGCTCGTCGGCGATCGGGATTGACGGGTCCAGCGTCGGGATCGAATGGTCGGCCGTCGCGACGGTCTGGCCCGGCTTTCGAACCTTCAGGCCGCGCTCGCGCAGGCCGGTGAACGCCTGCGGGCTGGTGACTTCGTGGACGAGGTGTAGATCGATCGCGAGAATTGCCGGCGCGCCGAGGTCGGACGCCACTACGTGGTCGTCCCAGATCTTC
>Ga0182011_10003817_pt1 | contig 12237 bp, 10 predicted proteins | sample 711E1DmetaG_FD_120481 | JGI IMG/M metagenome (GOLD analysis project Ga0182011, IMG submission 120481) | Permafrost microbial communities from Stordalen Mire, Sweden - 711E1D metaG | ecosystem: Environmental > Terrestrial > Soil > Wetlands > Permafrost | place: Sweden: Stordalen | collected... | reverse complement strand
GTGTTCCGCTGGGGTTGCTGGCGATCCTTCTGTACCTGCCGTTCTATGTCGGTTTCCAATCCAAGGCCGGCGGGATCCTGCCCAACCTGGACAGCCCGACCCGTGGTGCGCAATTATGGGTCATGTTCGGCCCGCTCTTCCTGCCATTGCTGGCCTACCTGGTTTATCTGTGGCGGGCGGAAAAACGCCCGGGCGACTGGAAATGGGGCTTCGGTTTGGCCGTTGGCTTGGCGCTTTTCCTGTGGCTTTTCTCTTGGATCCTGGCCTTTCTGGCCCTCAAGCTGCAACCCGGGGTGGTCTCTGGATTTCTGGCTTCGGAGTGTTCGGGCAGTGCTGCACTTTGTTTCACGCTCACTTCCGTGCGTCGTCTTTCTTATATTGGCGGCTTGCTGACTTTATTGGTACTGCTTGGAGTGGCGCTGGCATTGCTGGTCGAGACGGGAAACCGGAAATCGCATTCGGATGAGCCCGGGGAATCGCTGGTTGGCCATCCCATGCCGTTTGTTTTAATGCTGATCACCCTTGGCACGGTGCTCGTCATTGCGCCCGAGTTTGTGTTCCTGCGTGATCTATTTGTAAATCGCATGAATACCATTTTCAAGTTCTATTACCAGGCCTGGTTGATGTGGAGTCTGGTGGCGGCATTTGGCGCGGCGGTACTCTGGCAGAAACTGCGCGCGGGTTGGGGTTGGGTTTTCAGGATCGGCCTGCTGATCGTCCTGATCATGGCGTTGGCTTATCCGGTTTTCGGCCTGCCTGCCAAGACGGACAGTTTCCAGATGCCTGCTTTTGCCCGGAATTTGAAAACGACCCAGGCGGCTGGGGATCCGGCGGCCTTGCTGACTGCGGCGCGCGTCTGGACGTTGGATGGCTCGCAGCTTTTCCAGGAGCAGTACCCCGATGATTCCGCCGCAGCTCGCTGGCTTTTGAATGCGCCGGAAGGCGTGATTGCCGAAGCCTTCAATAAAACCTCTTCCTATACCGATTATGCCCGTATGTCGGTCTATTCCGGCGATCCAACCGTATTGGGCTGGTGGTACCATGAATGGCAATGGCGTGGAAATCTGGATGAATTGGTGTCTCCAATTACAGATTTAACATGCAAGGCGCAGGATTCTTACGATTCCCGCCGCATGCGTTCTGACGATATCAGCTGTCTGTACCAAACGAATAGTTGGGATGTGGCTTCGGAAGTCATTACCCAGTACAATATCCGCTACGTGGTCATCGGGACTCTGGAACGTCGTGATTACCATATTAACGAGGTTCTATTCCAGCAGCATCTCAAGCAGGTTTTCCAACAGGGCCAGGTAGTGATTTACGAAGTCCCGTAGGGGCGCAGTCGCGCAGTAGCGACTAAAATCCTTACTACCATGCTACAGAGTACTGCGATAAGCAGTAAAATATATCCCTATGAAAAAATTCGAACCCACACTTGAACATGCCTTCTACGCCCTGGCGCTGGGCCTCGCTGTCGGCCTTCGTTTCGTACAGCTCGGCTCGATCCCGCTCTCGGATTACGAGGCAGGCTGGGCTCTCCAGGCCCTGCGGGTTATTCAGGGTCTAAAGCCGGCAATTGGTCCCAACCCTGCCTATGTTCACCTGACCGCCATTGTATTTTATTTATTCGGCCCGACGAATTTCCTGGCTCGTTTCTGGCCGGCCCTGGCTGGTTGTACTCTGGTCCTGGCTGCCTGGCCTTTGCGGGTTCGAATTGGACGAATTCCTGCGCTGATCCTGGCGTTCGGGCTGGCGATCGATCCCGGCCTGGTTGCAATGTCGCACCTGGCCGGCGGACCAATGCTGGCGATCACCTTTCTTGTACTCACAGCGCTGTTGTGGATGTCCGGCCGGCGCGCCGCCTCCGGTTTCTTTGCCGGACTGGCGCTTCTTTCCGGGCCTTCGGTCTGGCTTGGGCTGGTCGGGCTGGGGCTGGCCTGGGCATTTGGTTCGGGTGTTGGAAAAAAAGCTCCCCTGCCGGCCGGGGTTGAATCAGTGCCGCCGGAAACAGAGGCGAGCCCGGCAGGCTTCCACCCCCGGGAATTGGTGCCGGCTGCTTACTGGGCGATCGGGACTTTAATCATTGGCGGTAGCCTGTTCTTCCTATCTCCCAAGGGATTACCGGCAGTTGTTGCGAGCCTTGGAACTTTTCTGCAAGGCTGGTATACCCTCTCGGATGTCCAATTCTGGCGGCCGTTGCTTGCGCTTCCAGCCTATGAAATCCTGCCGTTGATATTTGGCCTTGTTTGCGCAGTACGTGGCATTTTAAAACGGGACACTATCATTCTTCGTCTTTCGATTTGGGCATTGGTGGCATTTTTGCTGGTTTTGATTTATCCCGGCAAACAGACCGGTGACCTGGTCTGGGCGCTTGTGCCCCTTTGGACTCTGGCGGCACTTGAATTGGGTCGTCATTTCGACTTTGCCGGTAAAAATCTTTGGGAAGTGGCCGGCACAATGACGGCCCTGGCAGCCTTTCTGGTCTTTGGCTGGCTCAACCTGGCCAGTGTCACCAATATGGATTTGGGCAGTGACATGGCACACACACGTCTGTGGTTGTTGGCTGCCGTGATTCTCCTGATCGTTCTTAGCATGTTGCTGGTGGGTACCGGTTGGTCAGTCTCAGTGGCGCGACTGGGCGGGATATGGGGCGGCGTGATCGTTTTGACGCTTTACACAATAGCCATGACGACCGGCGCCGCCGGTCTGCGCCAGCCCCTGCCGGTTGATCTCTGGCAGCCTGAGCCGCGTACCGGCCGGGTGGATGTTTTGCTTAATGTTGCCACCCAGATCTCAGATTTAAACCGTGGCGATGCTGCCCAGCTGCCTTTGACCATCCTCAACGAAACCTCTCCGGCATTGCATTGGTTGTTCCGCGATTGGCAGGTGCAAGATGCCAGTTTGCTGGCGCCTGACTCCACTCCCCCATTAATTATTACCCCATCCGGAAATCTAAGCCTTTCGGTAAAATATCGAGGGGAACCGCTGGTGCTCTCTGAAACAGGCGCCTGGGATAAGGTCTCCTCGTCGGATTTGCTCAAATGGTTCATATATCGCCAGTTGCCACTGCAGCAGGTTAGCGTCATCCTATGGGTGCGCAGCGACTTGATGATAGACAGCCAGAATACTGCGCCCGCTCCCTGATGCCTTCCCGACCCATTATTATGCCAGTACCCAATATCATTGCCATTGACGGTCCGGCAGCTTCGGGCAAATCCACCCTGGGGCGGAGGTTGGCCGATTCTCTGGGATACCTCTTTTTTGACACAGGCGTGATGTACCGTGCCGTAACCTGGGTGACCCTCCAGCATGGCGTCGCAGTGAAGGATGAAGCAGGCGTAACACGCCTGGCAGAAACGATCCAGATCGATGTGCTGCCTTCCTCGAAGGAGGATGGCCGGGTTTGCGATGTAGTCGCCGAGGGTGTCGATATAACCTGGGAAACGCGCACGCCTGAAGTGGAAGCCAATGTTTCCCCGGTCTCAACCTACCGGGGGGTGCGCCAGGCGCTGGCCTCCCAACAACGCCGGATCGGCTTGCGCGGAAGGGTGGTCATGGTGGGACGTGATATTGGCACGGTGGTCCTGCCGGAAGCCGATCTGAAGATTTACCTGGATGCTTCGGATGAGCAACGCGCCCGCCGGAGATATAAAGAGATTATCAAGCGCGGCGGAAACGCGGATTATGAGCAGGTCCTGGCCGGGGTGCGTACGCGCGACGAGATCGACTCTACCCGGGCCTTCTCGCCTTTGCGGGCTGCCGGGGATGCCATTATTCTTGATTCTGACAAGCTGAATGCAGACGAAGTTTTTGCAAAAGTGGAGGCCTTATGCCGGTAGAACAATATCATCTGGCTTGGTGGCGGCGCTGGCTGGCCCGTCCCCTTATACGGTTTGTACTCCGCCTGCTTTTTCACATCCTTGCACCGGTAAAGATCACCGGCAAGGAAAATGTGCCATTGCGCCAGCCTTACATCGCGGCCATCAATCATGTCTCGCTGTTCGAAGCGCCCTTTGTAGGGGTGTTCTGGCCGGAGCAACTGGAGGCGCTGGGGGCTTCGGACGTTTGGGAGCGGCCCGGGCAGAACATCCTTGCCTGCATGTGGGGCGGCATCCCGGTTCATCGCGGAGATTATGATCGCGCCGCCGTTGAGGGAGTCGTTGCAGCCTTAACGAGCGGCTCCCCACTTTTGATGGCACCCGAGGGAGAACGCTCGCATAAGCCGGGCATGCAGCCGGCCAAACCGGGCATCGCCTTTATTGCCGAACAAACCGGTCTGCCGGTTGTTCCGGTCGCCATTACCGGCACGACCGATGATTTCTTTCAGAAAGCCTCCAAAGGCAAACGCCCGCAGTTGGAAATGCACATTGGCAAGCCTTTCTCGCTCCCGCCGGTCGAAGGCAAGGGAGCTGAACGACGTGAGTCCCGCCAGCGCAATGCTGACCTGGTGATGCGCCACATTGCCGGTTTGTTGCCTGAGAACTACCGCGGCTTCTACGCGCAGAATCCCATCTACCCCGATCCTGAAATCGGCCAGTGAAATCTGCTGGCCGACCTGATCTTTCGAGCTCCTGCCAGGCTTCCCATAGAAACCATTCAATAGCTCTTTGCATCAGCGCATTTGGTCGTACCTCGACTAAGCGTGTCACAGCTCTTGAGGTAGGTTCTCCCTGAGGAAAGGAAATATGGGAGCATAAAGTTCTTACCCGTTTTATCGCTTTCAATGCCTTTCTGACCGGGTTCATTATTTCTGGTTTGTCCAGGTTATGGCTCTCATTTTGTAATCAATTTGTCATGGATAAGTTGGTGGGTATTTTCCGGAAGCAGTATAATAATTTCACCGGGCAGCATGAATCCAATTTTGACATTCTTGTCCAATCACCCATTTTTTGACTCACCCATACCCAGCCTGGGGTGGCTGGGGTGGTTGGTTCTTTTGGGATTGATTGTTGCGGTTATCGCATTGGTTTCTTTTAGCCGGCTGCTCCGTACCGCCGAGCTTGCAAGGCAGCGCCTGGGAGCCATTCTTGCCTCTGTGCCTGATCCTGTTCTGGTTACAGACCAGGAGGACCGGCTCATTCTTGCCAACCCCGCTGCAAAACATGCCCTTGGCGTGCAGCTGGGTGCGTCGGAAGAGTTGCCGGCCGACCATGTCATCAGTCAGCCTGAGTTGCGTGATTTGTTGCATGCACCGGAAAGTGATAATCGATCTGCCGAGTTGGTCATGCCGGATGGAAAGGTTTATTTTGCCACCGCCTCCGCTATTATTGCCGGCGGCCGCCCGGTGGGTCGCGTCTGCGTGCTGCGGGATGTCACCCACTTCAAAGAACTGGACGCACTGAAATCGGATTTCGTTTCCTCGGTCAGTCACGACCTGCGTTCCCCATTGACCTTGATTAGAGGCTACGCCACCATGCTTGAAATGGTGGGCGGACTTAATGAACAGCAACTTGGTTATGTTGGAAAAATCGTTATGGGGGTGGAAAGCATGTCACATATGGTCACAAACCTGCTGGACCTGGGCCGGATCGATGCGGGGGTGGGTTTGCAGGTGGAAACAACCGTCGTGAAGGAAATCGTTAAGGCGGTCATGGATCCTCTCCAGATGATTGCCGATCAAAAGAATGTCGGACTGGCGCTTGTCTCCGCACCCGATTTACCGGAAGCGATCGACGTCGATCGCGCCCTGCTCCAGCAGGCGGTTTATAACCTGGTGGAGAATGCCATTAAGTACACTCCCGAGCATGGTACTGTCACCTTGCGGATTAAAACCGCTGCACAGGGTCTCCAATTCGAAGTGCAGGATACCGGCATCGGTATTGCTCCGGCGGATCTCCCGCGCCTCTTTGAAAAGTACTTCCGAGGCAGTCAGCGTGAAGCGCGCGCCCAGCGCGGCTCCGGGCTGGGTTTGGCAATTGTCCGCTCGATCGCCGAACTGCATGGAGGCAAAGTCTGGGTGGAGAGTGAACTTGGGCAGGGCAGTACCTTTTTCATGCTCATTCCCGCCAATTCCCCGGAGGCTTCCACGCCTAAACCAAAGTAGTTTGACCGAATCCGACTGCATAGGTTATAATTGCCACCCGTCCCCATACTGTGAGCAGGTTGGGACTACCGAAAACCCCGGCGGTGAATCCGCTGTTTGGAGTTTTAATAATTATTTTCGAGGTTAGTTAATGGCAACAAAACGTACCTATCAACCCAAGATCCGGCGGCGCGTGCGTGTGCACGGTTTTCGCCAGCGTATGTCAACTGCCGATGGCCGCATTGTACTTAAGCGACGGCGTCTGAAAGGTCGCATGCGCCTGACCGTCCGCAGTAATAATCATGTAAAGCACGTCCGCTGGTAGGAGTTTGGCAGCGCGGCGGACGAATGTGCGCGCAGAATAATGCAGGCTGCAGGTGAAACGCTGCTTTCGCCTGACCAGGTCAACCGATTTCAAGCGGGTGCGGCGTTCCGGCAAATCGTATGCCCACCCGCTTGTTGTATTGTATGTCATGAAATCGGACCAGTCGGGTGTACGTGTGGGGGTCAGCGCTGGTCTGGCCGTCGGGAATGCAGTCAAACGCAATCGGGCCAAACGCCTGCTGCGGGCAGCAATGAGCGGGTTCATGGAACAGACATCCTCCGGCTCCGACTTGCTGCTGATCGCCCGTTCTCCCCTGCCAGATGCAGACCTCCTGCAAACACGCGCAGCCTTAACCAATTTGCTTAAGCGAGCTGGTCTCCTTACTCAAACTCATGAAGCCAGAACATCTGCCCAGTGATTATTCCAATGAGCCACGCCTGCGTGACCTGCCCCGCACAGTCCGGAACTGGCCGCGCCTGGCGCTTCTGGGACTCATCCGCTTGTACCAGATGACTTTTTCAAAGACCTTGCCCTCCGATACCTGCCGATTCTATCCATCCTGTTCGCATTATGGGTATCAAGCGGTTTATAAGTTCGGGGTATTCAAAGGCGGGATAAAAGCGATCTGGAGGGTGTTACGCTGTAATCCGTTCAATCCCGGTGGTTACGACCCCGTTGTATAGGAGAATACCTGCTTCATGAAGAAAAAATATCTCATTTTGATCGGCCTTTTGCTGCCCCTGGCCGTGGTCTTGAGTGGATGTGCAGCCGGCCTGACGGCGTCGTCCTGGTCTGCCCTGACAGCGGATGCAAAGAATGCCTATCTTGCCGGAGGACCATACGTTTACGCGGTGAACTTGCAGACAGGTGCGCAAGTCTGGCGTTTTCCCGCTTCTTCTTCTGCTGCCAACCCATTCTATGCCACCCCGGTGCTGACACCTGACGGACAGTTGATTGTTGGCGGTTTCGATAAGAAACTTTACAGCTTAAATCCACAGACAGGCCAGTCCACCTGGCAGTTCACAGGAGCCCACGACCGCTGGTACGGTGGCGTATTGGCGGTTAATAATATGATCTATGCTCCCAATGCCGATTACAATATTTATGCATTGGACCTGAAGGGACAGCTCCAGTGGACCTTTGAGGCCGACCAGTCCATTTGGGGAGCCCCCGTTTCGGATGGAACCAATATCTATTTTGGCAGCCTGGGGCGGAAAGTGTACGCCGTCGATGCCAATACCGGCAAGCAGGTCTGGATGCAGGTTTTGGATGGGGCTGTGCTGGGTTCCCCGGTTTTGGGCAGCGCCAATGATCTTTTCATAGGAACATATGGCGGCACCCTGTATGCATTGAACACATCCGACGGCAAAACCCTCTGGTCCAAGCCGGCTTCATCCTGGATCTGGGCTGGCCCGGTTTCGGATGGTACCAATTTATATGTCGGCGATGCCAATGGCAAGCTCGTCGCTTTCCCGGTTTCGGGCGGCGCCAAGCTCTGGGAAAAGGATTTGAATGGCGCCATCGTTGGTTCACCTTGTATCTGGGACGGCAATATAGTTGTTGGGACCGAAGCCGGGACGGTTTATTTCATTGATCCAACCGGCAAGCTCCTCCAGACCGTTACCCTCTCCACGACCATGAAAGTGTACGCAACTCCTGCGGCCGCCGGGACTCTTGCCCTGGTTGCGCCCACCAGTACTGCCAGTACCGACCCGGTCCTTGTGGCCCTCGATGCTGCCGGAGCGACCAAATGGTCGTTCATACCCCCCAAATAGGAAGTGATGTATGTGGGAAACAATCATAGTTACCCCTTTTACAAATGCGTTGCTTTTCATCTATAGGCTGATCGGTGGAAACTTTGGGGTTGCCATCATCCTTTTCACCATCCTTATCCGCCTGATCACGCATCCTTTGATGGCCTCCCAGATCAAGGGCTCCACCAAGATGCAGGCAATGCAGAATTCCAAAGAATGGCAGGATATCCAGAAAAAGTACAAGGATGACAAGGAAAAACTGGCTCAGGAGCAGATGAAATACTACAAGGAGATCGGCTATAACCCCATGTCTTCCTGTCTGCCGTCCTTGATCCAGATCCCGATCATATTCGGACTGTACCAAAGCATCATGCGCGCCCTGGCAGCTTCGCCTCTACAGTTGCTCATCCTGACCCGCACGGTTTATTCTTTCTTCCATGTTGGTGATTTGGTTCCACTGAACAGCCGTTTCCTTTGGATGAACCTGGGCCAACCGGAACGAGTCTATATGTTTGGTTATGGGATCCCGGTGCTGGCTCTCATTGTGGCGGCCACCACGTATGTCCAGTCAAAAGTGACCATGCCGGCCTCTACCAACCCGGGCGACCAGGGCGCCATGATGGGCAAGATGATGGCAATTTATATGCCTCTTCTACTTGGTTACTTTGCGCTGACCTTTGCTTCCGGTCTTTCTGTATACTTCATTGCCGGTAACCTGGTCGGGGTTGCTCAATACGCCCTACTGGGAAAGGTTAACTGGCGGGCTTTGCTGCCAGGTTACAAACCCGTGCCGGCGCTGGCGACGAGGAAAAAATGAACGAACATACCATCCTTGAAAAGATTGCACCAAATGTCGATGAAGCCATTGCAGAGGGCCTGGCCGAGCTTGGGATGGATAAATCTGCAGTGGATGTGGAAGTGTTGGATGAAGGCAGCCGGGGTTTGTTGGGCATCGGCGGTCGGCAGGCGCGCGTCCGCCTGACCGTCCGGCAGCCCCAAACCGAACCCGTGCCTGCCATGCAGCCCGAAAAATCCGAAAAGCCCACCAAACCGGAAACCCTCCCGGCTGCTCCTGAATCGAAATCGGTTGAAAGTAACGAAGTTAATGAAGCTGATTTCAGCGTCCTGGATGATAATCTCCTGTTCGTTTCACGCCAGACCGTGGCGGAATTATTGGAGAAGATGAAAATTCCCGCCCGCATCGAAGTCCGCTACGGCGATCCGGATGAAGAAGGCCAGAAACCCGTCATGGTGGATATTCATGGCGACGATCTGGCCGTCCTGATTGGCCGCCGGGCCGAGATCCTGAATGCCATGCAGTACATCGTAAACCTGATCGTCAGCAAGCAGGTCGAGCACTGGGTGCAGGTGGTTGTAGACGTGGAAGGTTACCGGGCCCGCCGTGAACGCCAATTGCGCCAGATGGCTAACCGCATGGCCGACCAGGCCATCAAGACCGGCCGCCGGCAGGTGCTCGAACCCATGCCCGCCTCCGAGCGCCGCGTCGTCCACCTCGAACTGCGCGACCATCCCAGAGTCGCCACCCAGTCCATCGGCGAAGAGCCCGCCCGCAAAGTCACCATCGTTCCGAAATAATACTCTCCTGGTGGTGGCGTGGGTGGCTGAAATTAATCAATTTAATAATTATTTTCTTGAATTTAAATTCATTAAAGAAAAGTGCCTGTTCCAACAGGCGCTTTTCATTTCATTTAGTTTATCTCTGAATCTCAATAATATTTTACTTTGTCATTGTGAAGGGGCCGTACTTCATCCTCCCGTTGTCCTTCCGGAAGGTGACGAAGCAATCCCAAATTGATTAGTTCATTCTATTGGAAAGGGGATTGTTCGCCAAAAAATGGCTCGCAATGACACTCGAATATGTTACCTGGTGACCTTTGTGGGTTGAATTTTCCTTAACCACGTTGAAAAAATTTTAGAAAAATTACGCCAAACATCGACCAAAACCACCTAATTAACCCCCTGATTTCCGAGGATCAATTCGGTCAAAATACCTCATCAAAGCCTTTCCATTCCTTCATCTGGGCCGCCTGTCTGCATGAAAGCCCCTAAAATACCTGATACCTGCTCTAAACCCCCTTCCCCCAAACCCCTCCCCTGTGCTCCCTGGAATTGTTCCTAGTTGTTTTCAACCAACGATCGCGCAAACCCGCTAAAAATGGGGTTTTCTGCAACCGCTTACCTTCCCGGTCAGGTATAATTTACCCATGCAAAATGGCATCACCCTCACCCCGGTGGACTATCTGGTCATCGGCCACATCGCCAGTGATCTTACGCCCGCTGGTGCGCGTTTGGGTGGCACGGCCGCATATGTCGCCCTGACGGCCCGTGCGCTCGGACTGCGTGTGGGAGTCGTCACTGCATTCGGGTGGGAAGTGCCCCTGGAGGTGCTGGAAGGCATCCAGGTCTTGAATCTAGCTACGGAACGAAGCACCACCTTTGAAAACATCTACCTGCCAGAAGGCCGCCGCCAGGTTATCCACCATATCGCCCCGGACCTCCGATATGAAGATATCCCTCCCATCTGGCAGGATGCGCCCATCGTGCACATTGGGCCAATTGCCGGTGAGGCCAAATCCCTGGTGGATGGGAAATTCTCAACCTCAATGCTTGGTATGACTCCGCAGGGCTGGCTGCGCGCTTGGGATGGCGACGGCCGAATCCATGCCGGTGTCTGGCCTGAAGCCTTGTCTGCCCTGGCAAAAGCGGACGCCGCCGTGCTCAGCCTCGAAGATGTAGGTGGAGACGAAGAGCTGATCGAAGCCATGGCAAATGCCTGCCCTGTCCTGGCCGTGACGGAGGGCGCAGATGGGGCGCGCTTATACTGGAATGGTGATTTACGGCGGTTCCGGGCCTTGAAGATACCGGAAGTGGATCCCACCGGCGCCGGTGATATTTTTGCAGCGGCCTTCTTCTGGCGGTTTTCGGTCACACAGGATCCCTGGGCTGCCGCGCAGTTCGCCACGCACCTGGCTTCTTATTCGGTGGCGCGGCGTGGGCTGGATGGAATTCCTCGCCTGGATGAAATTCAAGCCTGCCTGGTGGAGGTATTGTAGTGGGCCGCGTCCATTCACTCGTCAACCAGAAGGGCGGGGTGGGTAAGACCACTACTGCAATCAACCTGGGAGCCTACCTGGCAAAATTTGGACAGCGTGTCTTGATTGTGGATGCCGATCCGCAGGCCAATGCCACCTCCTCACTTGGAATCGATAAGCATACCGTCAAGGGCGGCACATATGAAGCGCTGTTGGGTGGCGCCCCGGCAAACGCGCTGTTGCTACAAAACCCGCGTCTCAAGTTGGCCCTGCTGCCATCCTCGACTTCCCTGGCAGGGGCGGAAGTGGAGCTGGTCAATGAACTGGGCCGGGAATCCAAGCTAAAACAGGCCCTGGCGCCTTTGGTGGATCGCTATGACTATACCCTGATCGACTGCCCGCCCTCGCTTGGGTTGCTGACAATCAATGGGTTAATGGCTGCCCGGGACGGTGTATTGATCCCGGTGCAGTGTGAATATCTGGCATTGGAGGGACTGGGCGAATTGACTCACACCATTCAGCGTGTTCGTGCGGCGCTATTCCCCGGGCTGAAAGTGCGCGGGGTTATCCTGACCATGTTCGATGGCCGCACGCATCTTTCCGGCGACGTGGTTGCTGAAGTCCATAAATACTTCCAGGAACAGGTCTTCGAAGCCATCATTCCGCGCAGTGTCCGGCTGGCTGAGGCGCCTTCTTATGGTCTGCCGGTCTCGGACTATGCCCCTGGATCGAATGCTGCCAGATCATACGAGGCGCTGGCGCGCGAATTACTGAAAAGTGATGGCATCGCATTTACAGAAAGTGTAGAATAGTTTAGATTTAAGTCTATCCGAAATTTTATGGAAGGACCACATGGTAAGTGGCCTGACTCGACATGTGAATCCTCTTGATTTTGGATAGGTAATAAGGAGGAACCTATGCCACAAAAGTCCGGACTTGGTCGGGGATTGGGAGCGCTCATCCCAGGTGGGGAAAATGCGCTTACGGAGAACGGCGTCATGTTGGTTTCGGTGGATCTGGTTTTTCCCAATCCGCGCCAGCCGCGCAGCATGATGCATCCAGAGGAATTGCAGGATCTAACCG
>Ga0182011_10003815_pt1 | contig 12241 bp, 9 predicted proteins | sample 711E1DmetaG_FD_120481 | JGI IMG/M metagenome (GOLD analysis project Ga0182011, IMG submission 120481) | Permafrost microbial communities from Stordalen Mire, Sweden - 711E1D metaG | ecosystem: Environmental > Terrestrial > Soil > Wetlands > Permafrost | place: Sweden: Stordalen | collected... | reverse complement strand
GCCACCGACGGCACGGCCGCTTTCGTAGCTTCGGGCGTCCATCGACCGGGCGACTACAACACGACCTTGGGGACCACGCTGGTCTTCAAAGGCGCCAGCCGCCACATCTGCGGCCATCCCGACGGCCTGATCTACTGCCACAAGTTGCCCGACGGCCTGTGGCTTCCCGGGGCGGCGAGCAATACGGGCGGCGAGTGGATCGCGCACCTGTTTGCCGACGCCGATCTGCGGGCGCTGGACGCCGCGGCGGCGGCGCGGCTGGTCGGCGAGGGCGTCCTGGCGGACTCGAGCAGGGAGAAGATGTCGAAGATAGTGCCGACTGCCGGACTCACCTGGGAGGTGGGCCTGGCACGGCCGGTGTCGGAGGCCGACACGGCTTTCTGCACCGACCCGCTGATAATCGGGGCTTTCCCGTCTAACTTCGACCACCTACTGGCGCCGCCGGGCAAGCAGCTGGCCACGTTCTGCATGCCGCTTCCGCTCTCGGCGTTCGATGACCCCGACGGCCTCAGGAGGGAAGCTTCGGCGCTTCGTAGAAAAGCCTTTCATATGTTCGGGCGGCTGGAGGAGAATATCCTCTGGGAGAGGGCCATGAAGCTTCCCATGATCGACGGCGCGGTCCCATCGGTCTCCCAGCCGTGGCCCGCCAGGCCGGGGCTGGTGGCCGACGGAGTAGAAGGTCTGTTTCTCGCGGGGGACACCGTGGGGGTGCCGGGACAGGGCGGCGACGTGGCGTTCCGCTCGGCGCTGGAGTGTGCGCCGCTGGTCATGGATTACCTGGGATGACCGCGGGGAGGTATGAGGATGGACACGTTCGAGGCGATCGCCGGCAGGAGGAGCGTGCGCGAGTTCACGGGCGAGCCGGTGTCGGACGCCGATCTCGACCGGCTGCTCGAGGCGGCCAGGTGGGCGCCCTCGGGGCTCAACAACCAGCCCTGGCGGTTCATGAAGGTGCAAGACCGCTCGACCATTGTCGAGATGTCGAACATGAGCAGATACCGCGGAGTGATAGCCGGCGCGTCCGCGCTCATCGCGGTGTTCCTGGACGCGCAGGACATCTACGACAGGACCAAGGACCTGATGTCGGCGGGAGCCGCCATCCAGAACATCCTGCTGGCCGCCACCGAGGCCGGCCTGGGGGCGTGCTGGCTGGGTGAGATACTGGCGAGGCGCTCCGACGTGGAGGAGCTCCTGGAGGTCCCGGACGACCTGGAGCTGGTCGCGGTGGTCGCGATCGGCAGGCCCACCGATAGAGAGAGGGCCGGCGTCCGGCACCCGATGGAGAAGATCGTCGTCACTCCGCCGGCGCCCCGGACGAGACGGGAACCGTAAAGACACACTCTTGAAAGGGTGCTCCAATGCCTGTATCGATAGTGAAGACCAACAAGGCCGCGGACGTCCGCCGCGCGGTGGAGCTGCTGGGCGGGATGAGCAGGTTCATGTCGAGCGGAGAGAAGGTCGTGATCAAGCCCAACGTGTGCTGCGGCAAGGAGAGCTCGACCGGCGCCGTGACCGACCCTGAGATGGTCGCGGAGGTCTGCCGGATGGTGGCCGAGTGCGGGGCGACGCCGGTCGTCGCCGAGAGCCCGATCTATCCCTTCAAGCCGGAGCGGGTGTTCAGCCGCCCGGGCTACGCCGACTTCACCGAGAAGTACGGGTTCGAGTTCATCGACATCGACAACGCGCCGTTCCGCGAGATACAGGTGCCCAGAGGCAAGGCGATAGCGCACTCGTTCGTGTCTACCGACGTGCTGCAGTGCGACAAGTTCATCAACATGCCCGTGATGAAGACACACCTGCAGACAGTGGTGAGCCTGGGCCTGAAGAACATGAAGGGCATCGTGGTCGGAAAGCAGAAGCACATCGTCCACCTGCAGGGGCTGGACGAGGGGATAGTCGACCTGAACACGGTGGTAAAGAGCCACCTCGTGATCGTGGATGGCATAATCGGCATGGAGGGCACGGGCGGGCCGACCAACGGACGCGCCGTGGAGATGGATGTCATAGTGGCGGGAGATAATGTGGTCGAGGTCGATTCGGTGGCCACCAGGATAATGGGAGGCGATCCGTCCGAGGTAGACCACATAAGGGGAGCCGAGCGGCGGGGGCTGGGCAGCATGGACGGCATCCAGATGCTGGGAGACGACCTGGCATCGGTCGCCGCCAGCCGCGACCTGCCGCGCTCGCCGAAGATGAACCAGTTCCTCATAACGGGGATATCGCTGCGGCTGTGGAACCTCGTCCGGGTCCCCTGGGCGAAGATCACCGGCGGCGAGCCCGTGAGGAAGAAGGCGGCACAGCCCGGGGAGCTGCTCATAGACCACGGGCTCTGCGACGGCTGCCGGCTCTGCCTGAAGGCGTGCCCGGTCGACGCCCTGTCCTACGACGACCTGCTGGGCTGCGACAGCGCCGAGTGCATACGATGCTTCTGCTGCGCGGAGGTCTGCCCGCAAGGCGCCCTGGCCAAGAAGTTCTGACCGCCGACCGACCGGGGCCGGAGCGCCGGCGCCCGCTTGAGCGAATCGAGGCACCTTGTCCGAGGACCTGTTCATACGCTGCAGCGAAGACGTGAAAAAGAAATATCTCTCGTTCCCGTCTCTCGGCCGGGAGCTCCAGGCCACCCTGGGCGGCGACATGGCCTATGTCGTGCTCGACATCGAGACCACCGGCTTCGACCCGGAGCGCGACCGCATCATCGAGATCGGGGCCATCCGCGCCGAGGGCGAGCATGTGATCGAGAGGCTCTCCACGTTTGTCGACCCGGGCTGCCCCATCCCCTCCGAGATCAAGGTGCTGACCGGCATCGACGACGAGACCGTCTCTGGCGCCCCCAGGATTGAGGACTGCCTGGGCGACCTCGCCGGGTTCATCGGAGAGGCGACCGTGGTGGCTTACTCGCGCTTCGAGGAGGAGTTCCTGCGCTCGGTCTACAGCAGCACGGGGTACGGCCGGTTCACCAACCCCTACATCGACGCCCTCGACCTGGCCACCATACTGATGCCCTCTTTGAGGAGCCACCGGCAGGCCGACCTCGCCCGCATGTGGGGCATAGACACCGGTCGGGCGCACCGCGCCTGCGACGACGCCGAGACCCTCTTCAGCGTGTTCAACATCCTGCTGAACGGCCTCTACAACGCGCCACTGCCCATGATCAGGGCGCTGGCCGACCACGCGCCCACCCACGCGGGCGGCCTCACGCTGCTGCTGCGCCGGGTGTTGGAGGAGCGCACCGGCGGCCGCAGGGCCGAGCCGATGAAGCTGGAGCAGGTGGTGCGCAAGGACAGGTACTGGGACGATATCCTCCCCCTGGAGGGCTCGTCCGCGCGCGGCTCGGTCCACGCCGACGAGGTGCGCGACATCTTCAGGCCCGAGGGGCCGGTGGCGATGCAGTTCAAGGACTACGAGGAGCGGGACGAGCAGGTCGAGATGGCCGAGTCGGTCCGAAGCGCTTTCGAATCAGACCGCATCCTGCTGGTGGAGGCCGGCACGGGAACGGGCAAGTCGCTCGCGTACCTGGCGCCCGGCGTGATGTGGTCGAAGGCGACGGATTACCCGGTGGTCGTCTCCACCCGCACGCTCAACCTGCAGGACCAGCTCTCGACCAAGGACCTGCCGACGCTGGACGCGGCCCTGGGCAAAGGCTCTTTCAGGTACTCGGTTCTCAAGGGCTACGGCAACTACCTCTGCCTGCGCAAGCTGCAGTCGCTGCTGAGCGGCAGGAGGCGGCTCGCCGAGCGCCAGCTGGGCGCGCTGGGCATGCTGCTGACCTGGGTCACCGAGAGCGACACCGGCGACATCTCACTGCTGAACGTCCCTCACCTGCGTGGCCTGGACGAGCAGGTCATGGCCAACCACCGGGAGTGCCCGGGCGGGCGGTGCAGGTTCGCGCAGGACGGCTGCTGCTTCTACCGCCGCGCGCTCTACCGCGCCAAGCGCTCCCACATCGTGGTGGTCAACCATTCCCTGCTGCTGGCGGGCGTGAACCTCGCGTTCAAGACCGCGGTCATCGACGAGGCCCACACGCTGGAGGACGTCGCCACCGAACAGTACACGGTCGAGGTCGACTACCGCGAGACCCGCCGTTTCCTCGAGTCCCTCTTCGACCCGCTCGACGGCTCCGGCTTCCTCGCGGACCTGGAGGGCAACGCCACCAGGCGCCTGCCCGAGGAGGCGCACCAGGCGGCGCGCTACGAGATAGCCGAAGCGCAGGAGGCGTGCGAGCTCGCCATTGAGGACCTGGAGCGCATGTTCGTAGCGCTATGCCAGTTCTCGGGGGGCACCGAGTACTCTTTCAACGACATACGCTTCAGCGACGGACAGGTCGAGTCCCTGGAGTACGAGCGCCTCAAGATGGAGGCCGAACGCTTCTCCTCCAGCCTCGACAAGCTCAACGCGCGAATCCTGCGGCTGGTCACCCTGTTCGAGGAGCGAGGCGACGACTCCAGCGACATCGACTACCTCGTGAGCGACACCAGCGGGAAGTCCGCGCGGACCGAAGAGCTGATGCTGGCGCTGGCGATATTCTTCTCCGGCGAGTCGGACGGGCGCGTCAGGTGGGCGACCGTGGCGGGCGAGGACCGCTTCGAGCAGCAGGCGCTGCGCGCGTCGCCGATAGACGTGGGGCCCGAGCTCAGCGAGGCGCTCTTCGACCAGGAGGTGCTCTCGTCGGTCGTCCTCACGTCGGCGACCCTGACGGTCAACGGGTCGTTTGACTTCTTCCGCTCGCGCATCGGCCTCGACCTGCCCGGCGTCCGCACGCCCGAGCAGATCATCCTCGACTCGTCATTCGACTACTCTCGACAGATGCAGATCCTAATCCTCCACGACATGCCGGACCCGTCGTCGAGCGAGTACGAGCCGCGCATCGCCGAAGTGATCGGCGAGGTGATAACGGCCGCGGGCGGGGGAGTGCTGGTGCTGTTCACCAACAGGCGCCTTATGCTCAAGACCTACGAGCTGCTGGTCGACGAGATGAGGCGGCAGGGGCTCAACCTGCTCTGCCAGCTGCCCGGCTACTCGCGCCGCCGCCTGGCGGAGGAGTTCATCGAGGACCCGACCTCCAGCCTGTTCGGGACCTCGAGCTTCTGGGAGGGGGTGGACGCCCGCGGCAGCACGCTGCGGCTGGTGGTGGTCACCCGCATACCCTTCGAGAGTCCGGGGCGCCCGGTCTTCGTGGCCCGCAGCGAGCGGGTAAGGCTGGAGGGCGGCTCCGACTTCATGGACCTGGGGCTGCCGCTCGCGGCTCTGCGCCTCAAGCAGGGGGTGGGAAGGCTGATCAGGACCCGCCAGGACAAAGGCCAGGTGCTACTGCTGGACAGCCGCATTAACACCAAGCGCTACGGACCGATACTGCTGCGGTCGTTGCCGGCGGCAAAGCGCAGGAAAGTGTCGAGGGATGATTTGAAGCGGGCCATAACCGATTTCCACGGCCGGTAGGCGTTAACTCGCAGGCGTGGTAGCAACATCAAATGGTTGGGGGCAGGGTGAGCCTTTTGCTCAATGGTCCTCGCGTCTTTGATATCAGCAGACTTCCCATACTCCCCGAGACGCTGCGAATCGCTCACAAAAGGCTCACCATGTCCCCGTCAGGACTTCCCTCTATAAGAGAAAATCAAAGATGACTGCTGACCAGTAGGAATCATTCCTGGCGTGTAATTGATGTTGAGAAAAGGGGTCAGAGATTCGCTCGCCAGTTGAGGATCTCCACCCTGACCTTGCGCATCCCGTATGCGTTGCATTCGGCGAGGGTGTCGAAGCAGAGGTCGATGCGGTTGCCCTTGATCGCGGAGCCGGTGTCGCCCGCGATGCAGTTTCCGTAGCCTTCCACGTTGAGCCTGGTGCCAAGCGGTATGACCCTGGGGTCGACAGCGACGACTCCGTGCTGGGCCTTCATGCCGGAGGCGGTGTGGTCGTCCAGCCCGGGCTCCTGGGGTGAATATCCTGAAGCCACCATGATCATGACGTTGCCCGTGGGGCGGCCGGTCACGATGGTCTGCCCCGAGGAGGGTGGATTGATCTGGCTGATCTTCGACTCCACCGTGTTCGATTGAGCCACCACCGCGCTGCTCTGGGCGCCGGCCTTGGCGATGAGAGCCGACTTCTCGGCGCGTGCACTCTCCAGCCGCTGCTGGCGCGAGGTCGCTTCGGCGCCTGCCTGGTCGACCTCTTTCTTGCTCTGCTTCAGCTCCGTCATCGAGGCTTGCAGCTGCGCCGCCTGGGTCTTGACCTCGCCGATGAGCTGCGCGTCCTTGGCCGCTACCTGGGCCAGCATGTCCTTGCGCTCGAAGAAGTCGTTTACACCCTTGGAGGTGACCAGCATCTCCAGGGTGTTGTAGCGGCCGTTGACGTACATGCTCCTGGCGCGGGCCGAGAGCGCCTTCCGCTTGGCCGACAGCCGGGACTGGTTCTGCGCGATCTGCGGGCCCAGCGCTTGAATCCTCGCTCCCAGGGCTTCGGACTTGGACTGCAGCTGTGAGATGGTCGACTTGCAGGCGTTGATCTCGCTGTCGAGGGTGACGACGTCCTTCACCATGGTGTCGGTGGCGGCGGGTTTGGACGCGGCTGCCTGCGCCAGGGCCCGGCCCGCGGGCCCGGCCATCGGCGAACCTGCCACGACCAGCGAGACGGCCAACAGAAGCGCCGCGAAAGCGATGCCTGTGCGTATGACACGAAACCCGCCGGTTTTCGGCGGGAACTTCGCGCTCTTATTCTTCCTGAAGCGAGTGCATAACAATTAAATCACCCTTTGGGTGTCGTAGATTATATACATACGCCGGGATTTGAATCAAGCGTCGCGTGGCTTTGTTAAGCCATTTGTGAAAAGGCGACCCCGAATAATACTGTTATAGAGCCATTTATAGCAGGACAAGCTCTACTATATCGCTGTTTGAAGCCATTCCAGATATCGTGAAAATGCAACTAAGCGCTTGCCTGTTCTGCTTGGAGGGCGGCCTGACGCCGTTAATGAAATAATCTCTTCTGTAGCAACTCGCCGGAGGTGCATCGGTTCGCGACGTCACCACCGGCGCTGTGTTTGAAGCGCCAATGCGCTGACGGGTCAGGCTCAAGCCTGCCCCACGGGGAACAGGAGAAGAGTTGGATCCGAGTCGTGGACTTAGTGGCGACATAGCGCGAGCCATACAACGTGGCGACATGCAGTATCTGCTCGATGCGCTGGATGACGCCTCGCTGGAGAACAGGATAATGGCGGTCGAGGGCCTGGGTGAGCTCGGGGGCGAAGGCGCCCGCATGGCGCTCCTTCGCCTGGCGCGCGACAGGTGGGGCTACCGGCCCGAGATCCGCATAGCCGCGCTGCGGTCGCTGGGAAAGGTCACCGAGCCCGCAAGGTATGCGGACCTCCTGGACGAATTCATCGCCGGCGACAACCGCAAGGTCATAACGGCCGCCCGGGACATGCTGCGCGCGATCGACCCGGACGGCTTCGCCGGACGGCTGCTGGCGCACGGCTGCCTCGACCACGCGGCGATCAGGGTCTACGGGCTCAGCCGCCAGAAGGTGGCGGTGGGGCTGCTCGACTCTTACTTGCGCGAGAGGGTCGAGAAGGGTGACCTGGCCAGCCCGCGGCAGTGGGGGAAGGTCTTCGCGGCGGTGAGAGCGCTGGGGAACATCAAAGGCGTGGAGTCCGTCCAGGCCCTCGAGGGTTTGCTCCGCTGGCTGGATGGGCCGGACGCCTCCGGCGTGGAGGGACTGGCCGGACAGCGGCTCGACAAGATAAGGCAGGCGGCGCTCGCCTCCCTCCAGCAGGCCGGCAAGGAATAGGCTCGGACCAGCTGAACATGGGGCGGAAGTCGTTGTTATGCTCGCGACCCGCCGCATATAATACGGAAGTTCGGTTGCCGGCGAGGAGGTCAGGTGAAGGCTGTAAGTCTTCCGTCGCGGTCGGCGGGATGGTTGGGAACCAAGAAGCTGTCGCGGATAATGCTCATCTTCGGGGTGCTGCTCCTGGCCGCGCTCATTGTAGGGCTCACGGGCTACCTGCTGGTGGAGGACGTGCTCGCCAACGGCAAGTTCCCCCAGGGCGTCAGGGTGGTCGGCGTGAGCGTGGCGGGCCTCAGCCGGACGGAGGCGCTCGTTAGGGTGCAGCACGACCTCGCCGGAGTGGCCAGCCGCCCACTCACCTTGAAGGTCGACAAAGAGACGTACCAGATTTCCCCGGCGGAACTGGGTGTCATGCTCGACTATCCCAGGATGGTGGGGGAGGCCTACCGGGCCGCGTGGAACGTCAACATCGTCGAGCGCATGGCCAGGCGCTTCGTCAACCGCCCTAGGCAGATCAACGTCTCCATAGTCGCCACCAGCGATTCCAGCCGGGTGCAGAGCTCCCTGGACACGGTGGTCAACAAGATAAACCGCTTCCCTCGCGACGCCTACGTGGACCCGACCTCGGGCAAGCCCGTGATCATGCCGGCTGAGGACGGACGCAATACCGACATGGCCCAGCTGCGCAAGGACGTGGACGCGGCGCTGATGAGGCCCGACCGCACCGCCATAGTCAAGCCGGGCCGCACTCCCGCGAACGTGACGGACGCCATCTTCGGCAAGATCATCGAGATAAACATCGCCGAGCACAAGCTCTCGCTTTGGAACCGCGACAAGCTCCTGGTCGAGTTCCCGGTCGCCTGCGGCTCGCCCGACTGGCCCTCGCCGCCCGGCGCCTGGAACATCGTGCAGAAGGAGCGCAACCCGTCCTGGAGCAACCCCGGCTCGTCCTGGGCGACGGGTATGCCCGCTTACATCGCGCCCGGACCGGGCAACCCGCTGGGCACGCGCGCGATGGCAACCTCCGCCACGGGCGTGCTGATACACGGCACCCCGTCCTCCTGGTCGATCGGGCAGAACGTGTCGCACGGCTGCATCAGGATGTACATGAAGGACGTCGAGCAGCTCTTCGAGATGGTGGACGTGGGCACGCCGGTCTACATCATCAAGGCTCCGGGGGATGCGGGATTCGACGTCAGGGCCAAGCCGCACTGGAGCAGCAAGTAGAGGCTCAGCGGCCTGCTACTGTTCCTCCTCCAGCTTCTCGTCCCACAGCTTTATCGTGTCCGAGCCCCCTCTGCGCGCGCCCTCCAGGGCGATGTGAGCCGCGGCCAGGAGGTCACCGTCGGCGCCCGCGGCGCTGGGGAAGTTGGAGATGCCCGCGCTCACGGTCAGGTTCATCGCGTCGACGTTCTCCGGCACCGGGAACGGGTAGCCGGCGATGTCCGCGCGCAGCCTCTCGGCCAGGCCCAGGGCACCCAGCCTGTTGGTCTCGGGAAGCACCAGCGCGAACTCGTCGCCGCCGATGCGCGCGACGAAATCGACCTCCCTCGTTCCCTTGATGAGTATCGAGGCGATGTCGGACAGCGCCAGGTTGCCCAGCATCTGGCCGCACGCCGCGTTGTACTTGCCGAAGTCGTCCACGTCTATCACCACCAGCGAGAGGTTGAGCGTGTAGCGCTTTGCCCTCAGCAACTCCTGCTCCAGCCTGTACTCGAACTGCTTCCTGTTGTGGAGGCCGGTCAGCGGATCGGTCACCAGGTTCTCGCCCAGCCTCTCGCCTATCTCGTCCACCTCGATGATCATCGCCAGGTAGTATGCGAATAGGGCCAGCGCGCCGAGGTCGTCCTTGGAGAAGGCCTCCGCCTCGTCCGACCAGAGGACCAGCGCCCCGCGCACGGTCGCCGACGCCTTGATCGAGACGACGACCGCCGAGGGAGCCTTGACACCCGGCAGCAGCTCGCCGGGGAAGTCGTTGAAGATCTCGTGCTTGCCGCGGCTTATGGAGATCAGAAGCGGCGACGCCGGGTCGAGCTTGATCGCCGAGTCCCGCGGCAGGTCGAGCCCCCTTTGTGCGGCGATAGAGAGCGTCGCCCCGGTCACGGAGGTGAGGATCGCCCCGCCGGTCGCCCTCCAGATGGTCGTCACCTCGGTCAGGCACGCGGTCAGCTTGACCGCGGTCGACGAGCTCCTGGAGGTGGGGAAGTAATCTTCCAGCAGCCGGCGATACCTGCCGATGACATCGCCGGTCGCGGGGCCTTTGCGCTCGGCGAGCGGCTGCGCCGCGAGGTGGGTGATGACGTCGCGGCTGATTATCGAGAGTCCGTGCGACGTGGCCCGCTCGACCACCTCGGCGGGCGGAAGGCCTTTGCCGAGGTAGATGACCAGCACGCCGGGAAGAAGCCGTTCCACCTCGGCAAGCTGGTCGAAGCGCTTGACGCCCCGCCGCTCGAACCACTCGCCCACCGGGCCCTCCGAGGGGCCGACGACCGACGAAAGGCGGAAGGCGGCGTTGGCTCCAAGTGCTTCGATGAGGGAAAGGTCCGTGTCCAGAGGCTCGACGATGATGACTTCTACTGGTTCTTCCAAGCGTGTTCCCCGGTCGATCGGTCCATAAGATGACGCTCGCAATAATATAACTTTGATAAATCGCTGGCAAAGAGACGTTTTGTGCAACTCAAGCACTTGACGCAGGCCCCTGGATTTTATAGATTCAACTAGCCCTCAAGAGGTTTGATGGAAAACGGGTCGGCTCGTCCGGAACGGACCCTGAAAGTCCCTTGAGGGCAACCCTTTTTCTGGAGGCGGTATGGCGTTCGTCGGCAAGATTGCTTACCTGGTCCTGTTTCCCGGAATCCTGTTCATCCTGCTGTCCGGTCTTCTGGCGGAAGCTGTCTCCACGGGGATGGGTACGGCGCTGGCGGGCGGCGAGAGGCGCGGCGCCGCGTCCCACGTGGCCTGGCTTTCGGCGGCCTTCGACCAGGAAGCGATAGCGACCGGGGGCACGCTGGGCGCGGTCATCTGGCTGGCGCCTGTGGTGAAGGCCATCGCGCTGGCGTGGGTCTCCTGCATCATCTTCGGGTTTTTCTCCGGCGACCTGGTGCTGCTGTTCGCCCTTCTCTTGCTGGCCGGGGGCGCCGACCTGTTCGTGGCTCTGCTGTCCGCCAACCCGCTGGCGGTGCAGGAGGCGTGGGGCGAGGCTGCTTCGCTGCTGGCGTGGGCGGTGCCGTTCGCACTGGTGCTCGCGGCGGTCGCCCTGAGGTCGGGCGAGGTGTCGGTGGCGGGGCTGATCAGGTGGCAGGCGGCAAACGGCGTGCTGCTGGCCTCGTCGAGCGGCGGGGCGATGGCACAGGCGGGAGGGGCGCTGACGCTGGTCGCCGCGCTCTCGGCGGCGGTGGCTCTCGCCAGGCTGCGCCCGCTGGGCAGGAGCTACACGTCTGGTGCGCCGGGCGGGATGCTGGACGACGTCTCCGGACCGCCGCTGGCGATGTTCGCCGGCTCCGAGGCGGCCGCGCTGTTCGTGGTGCCGCTGGTGATCGTCACGCTCTTCTTCGCTGGCCCGTCGGCCAGCTGGTACCAGGTGCTCTTCTGGGCGCTCAAAGTGCTGGGCGTCATCATACTGCTACTCCTGGTAGACCTGCTCTCGGCCAGGTGCGACTCGAGGACCGTTGTCAGGTGGGGCGTCGGCGCCGCCGGCCTCATCGCCCTGCTGGGCCTGGTCCTCACCTGGATCGGGGTGTCGGGATGAATCTGTCAGGTCTGCTCTCCAGGCGGGTCGGGGTGTTCCACGTGCGGCTGGGGTCCTGCGGCGGCTGCGGCGACCTCCTCGACGTCGTCCTGCGCGATCGCTTCGAGGGACGCGGCCCGCTCGTCGAGTGCGACTCGCCGAGACACGTGCGGCTGCTGGTGGTCACCGGGCTGTGGGGTCCGGGCGTCACCGGGCCGGCGCTCGATGTGATCGAGCAGGCGCCGGTGGGCCGGAAGATAATCCTCATCGGAGACTGCGCGCTCGGACGTGGCCCCTTGCTGGAGTCGCTGAGGGCCGGAGCCCTGCCGGAGGGGCTTAAACCCGACCTGGAAGTGCCCGGCTGCCCCGTGTCCATCAAGACGATCTGCGAGAGGATCTCCGATGTCGCACGCTGAGGTCTCGACGCTCATCGCCATAACCGTGATACTGCCTTTTGCCGGCGCGCTCCTCATCGCCGTCCTCGGCGGCGCGGCGCGTTCGCGCAAGGTGGCATGCGGCCTGTACGCGATCCTTGCCGCCGCGTTCAACCTGGCGCTGCTGAACGGCTACCTGGACCACCCGGCCAGCGCCTCCTGGGGATCGATCAAGCTGTCGGCGTTGAGCTGTCCGGCTTTCCTGCTCCTCAACCTGCTCACGGTGGCCGCCGTGCTCTACGCCGGCTTCCGGTCTTCGAAGGTCGAACGTCCCGGGCTATTGCTCGCCGCCCTGCCGGCG
>Ga0182011_10003812_pt1 | contig 12251 bp, 14 predicted proteins | sample 711E1DmetaG_FD_120481 | JGI IMG/M metagenome (GOLD analysis project Ga0182011, IMG submission 120481) | Permafrost microbial communities from Stordalen Mire, Sweden - 711E1D metaG | ecosystem: Environmental > Terrestrial > Soil > Wetlands > Permafrost | place: Sweden: Stordalen | collected... | reverse complement strand
TTAGCTTGAGTTTGGCGCGGTGGTGAAGCGGCTAACACAGCTGTTTGCAGAACAGTCATTCAGGGGTTCGAGTCCCCTTCGCGCCTCATTTTTGATATAATTACAATTCTTGGGCCGTTAGTTCACTGGTAGAACGCTTCTCTGATAAAGAAGAGGCAGATGGTTCGATTCCATCACGACCCACTATTTCAAGGAAGTTCTTGCGGAAGCGATGACCCCATTATCGATTTGTCCCACAATTAATTGATGAGCGGAGTTTTCCATCCACGCTTGAAATTTTTGCTTTCTCTTTAATCTACTTAATACTCTTTCCGATTGGACTAGATCTTCAGTTAGAACGAGAATTGTGTCGAGCTTGGAGTAATGTAGGGGCAAATCGGTTTCCCTAATAACACAATCCAAGTCTCTTTCGGATATTCTAATGCGTCCGCCTTGCGAATCCCTGGTTCTTGCTAGAGTTTCTACGAATATTTTTCCTGGCTGTTCTGCTAGTTTAGGAAGCCATAGCTCTACAGGCATAGTTTCAGTAGTTATTAGAAGAACTTTTGGATTTTGCGTTAGCCGAGAGTCTCTATCTAATAATCCGAAGCGATGTAGTTCAGGAAACCTTTTTGAATAATAATCATTTAAGTAATCTGCGAACACAGAATCCTTAAGTTGACCCGATGTTAAATGGGGGATGCCGGCTTTATACACGATTGCGGGATCATATTCTTGCATGTCGATGGTTGGTGGTACTAATGGCTCTTTTAGAAAAGCCATTACAGGGTAAATAGTTTGATCTAAGTGATCCCTTGCGACCAGTAATAAATCTTTGCCGGACAATCTTAATACCTGTTCTGACCTTTCGAATAAATCGAGTATCAAATCGGAATGGGCAAGGTGTTCGTGCACCCACTTTTCGATGTCGCTTTTTGGCTCGGCGCCCTTTAATTGTTCGCCTTTTACTTCTCTTGCTTTACATCCTTCGGGTGATTCGCCTTCAATTTCCTCTTTTCCGGTAAAATGTCCTTCAAAAACGACTGCGCAATAAGATGGATCCGCCAGCGCGGCGGCAAAGGATGGAAAATCCGGAGCTCCGCCCGCGCTTCTAATAACTGCTTCTCTTTCCGGTTCTGTTGACATGTTTCTTGAGTCACAGCATTGAGAAACAAGGATTAATCTTTTGGCGGCTTTGTTTGCGGCATGAGCAGCTCTTCCTTCGATAGCTCTTGGGGATTGGTTGTCTTCTAAAATAGACGTTGGGGTTAAGCCCTCTCTTGTTAAATGATAGTTTCCGCCATAATTTTCTGGTCCCGCTATTTCTCTTGTCATAAGGCCTATATTATATAAGATTACAGCTCGAATTTCAAGGTAGAAGTCATTAATCATTAATCCTTAATCCCGCCCGAAGGCGAGGCTCGTCAGTAAAGGCGGCTTTAATCCTTGAAAGCAAAGCTTTCATGTTGTATATTTATTGCATGGCAGATTTAGACGAAACATTTTTTACCAGCGTGGGCTGCATGGATGGGCGGGTTCAAGCTCCAATCGCCGCATACGGTCAAAAAAAATATGGAGTTTTGTATCCGGACACCATCACCGAAGCCGGTTTAGTTGGGCTTTTAGCCAATAATCCTTCGGTTGAGCTTTTAGATTCAATCAAACAGAAGGTGTTGATCTCGGTGGAAAAGCATCATTCAAAAGGAATTATTGTGCACGGGCACCAACATTGCGCCGGAAATCCAATTGAAGATGAACTACATAAAGAGCAAGCCATTACCGCAGCAGCAGTAATCAGGAATTTTGTCTCCGAAGATATCGAAGTCAAACCGGTTTTTGTGAATAAAACAGTAGGCGGTTGGGAAGTGGAGGAGTTATAAATTATGGTTTTATCGGATAGAGATTTAAAAATTGCTCTCAAAACCGGGAAAATAAAAATAACTCCGGCGCCGGATTTAACGGTTCAGTTAGGTTCATGCTCCATTGATTTACGTTTAGGAAACACCTTCCGCATTTTTGAATCGGGGGTGCACGGCGTTATTGATCCGCAAAAAAACGCCGGACATGAGTTTACCAAAGAAGTAATTGTCCAAGAGGGGACCGCTTTTATTATGCAACCCGGAGATTTTGTTTTGGGGACTACGGTGGAAAAACTGGAAGTGCCGGACGATCTCTTAGGCAATTTGGAAGGGCGTTCCAGCATCGGAAGATTGGGGATTATTATCCATTCTACTGCCGCATCAATAGACCCGGGGATGCGCGGACACATTACTTTGGAGCTGGCAAATATGGGAAAATTACCCGTAGCACTTTATCCTAATATGAGAATCTGCTCTATCTCTTTTGAACAACTTACGTCCCCATCGGAAGTACCGTATTATAAGAAAAAATCGGCTAAATATTTGGGGCAAGTCGGTCCGGGAGAGTCAAAAATCGACCAAGAAGTTTTAAAATAGACTTATGATAATTAGCCCAAAGCAATTATTAAAATTAGTTAAAAGTAAAAAGTTGGTGGAAGGATTGTCACAGAGAGAACTGACCAATCCCGAAGGCGCCGGTTTTGATTTGCGTTTGGGAGAAGTGTATAAAATTTCCGGCAAAGCATTCCTCGGTGAAACGCACCGCCAAACTGCCGACATCACTTTGGTTGCGGCGTTTGGTAAGCAAAAAAGCATCAAGATTAAGCCGGGCGATTTCTTTTTGGTTAAGACCATCGAAAAAATTAACCTGCCCATTAATTTATCGGCGGTAATAATGCCTAGAACTACCACATTCCGCTCGGGGCTTTTCTTGCGGACCGGGCCGGTTCAGCCGGGATACGAAGGAGAACTCACTTTTGGCCTGAAAAATGAAGGGCCGATTACGGTGGAAATTGAAATGGGAGCCCGATTTGCCCACGTTTTGTTCCACGAAATAAAAGGTGTAGGCTCAAAATATAGAGGGCAATGGCAAGGCGGTCGGGTTTCGGCCACAAAACGCGAAAAACAGGTGTAATTACTGATATCTTTTGACCTATTGTAAAATCTTCAGGCAGGTTCTATAAAGTACATGATGAATAAATTAAAGCACGAAGAATATCAATACCTAAACCTTCTTAAAGACATAATGAAGAGCGGAGTTGATAAACCAGTTTTCAATAATCCAAATGTTCACATCAGAAGTGTTTTTGGAAGACAACATCGCTACGATTTATCTAAAGGATTTCCTCTTCTTACGACTAAGAAAGTGTTCCTAAGGGGAATAATTGAAGAGCTGTTATGGTTTATTCAAGGAAGTTCAAATATAAAATATTTGGTAGACAGAAATGTTCATATCTGGGATGAATGGGCTTACAAGACATATAAAAAAGCGCATGAAAAAGGCAAAGTTAAATTTATGATTCAGGAAAAATTCATCCAGAAGATTAAGGATGATAATGAATTTGCTAAAAAATGGGGAGATATCGGGAATGTTTACGGCGTGCAGTGGAGAAAATGGAAAACTTCCGACGGACGTACGATTGATCAGTTGGCGTGGGCCATAAATGAACTAAAAACTACTCCTTATAGAAGGTCAATTGTAGTTTCGGCTTGGAATCCCGAGTTTATTTATGAGATGGCGGCGCCCGGAAAATCAATGGCGCTTCCGCCTTGTCATACTCTCTATCAATTCAACACCCAAGGGGATAAGCTCTCATTGCAGCTTTTCCAAAGAAGTGCAGATTTGTTTTTGGGCGTTCCGTTTAACATTGCTTCTTATGCTTTGTTTACGATGATGATAGCGCAAGTTACCGGGTTAAAACCGGGGGAGTTTGTACATACTTTCGGCGATGTACATATTTACTCCAACCACATGGATCAGGTGAAAGAGCAATTAAAAAGAAAGCCAAGAAAATTCCCGATGATAAAAATTAATCCAAAAATAAAAAATATCGACGATTTTAAAATAGAAGATTTTGAATTAGTCGATTACGATCCGCATCCTCCTATAAAAGGTGAAGTTACGGTTGTAGGAGGATTTTAGATGAATCCTACTTTAACAGCCCACGTCCTTCTCTTTAAAGACAATAAAGTTCTTCTGGTAAGGCATGGTGAAGCGGCAAGTCACATTACGGGAACTTACGGAATTCCAGGTGGTAGGCAAGAGCCGAACGAAACTTTAAAGCAAACGGCTGTTCGGGAATTTGGAGAAGAAACAGGTTTAAAAATTCAAGAAAATGATTTAATTGAATTTCCTAATAATGAATATACGGCAGATCTACAAAGAAAAGGTGGGGAAATCAAAAGATTTACGATGCATGTTTTTCTGGTGAAAGAATACCAAAGTGAGCTAAAATCTTCTGCGGAAACTTTCCCTGAATGGATAGATTTGGATAAGGTTTCTACTTTAAATCTTTTGCCAAATGTCGAAAATGCGATCCAAGCCGTGCTGAAAGTTGAGTAGCTTTCTTTCTCTCTCAGTAAGATATTCTGCGTATATTACATTAATTTAGTTTTAATTTAAGCGTCTCACTGTATCGATACGCTGAGACAAAGACAAACATCTAAAAATTTGTTATATTAGAATTATGGCAAAAGCAAAAAAGGAAATCGAAGAAAAGGAGTATTTTAGAGATATACATTTCTTGTATGAAATAATCGGGACTCTTAAGAATACAGAAGAAATTAAGCTTTTTATGAAGGATATTTTAATGCCTTCAGAGCTTAGAATGCTAAAAAGACGTTGGCATATTGCAAATCTTTTATATGATGGAATGAAGCTTCGTGATATTGCCAGAACTTCTAAAACCAGTACTCAAACCGTTTCGAAGATTAAGGCCATTCTGGAAGGGGAGCGCGGAGGATTAGCGCTAGCGATAGAGAGAGCTAGGGTTCAAATGAAAAAGGAAAGAGAGAAGTATCTTGAGTCAAAAGGGTTAGTAAAAGGTTCGACTTTTGTTAAAGGTTTATTTAAATAATTATGTTTCCATGTATCGATACATGGAAACATATGAAGATAAAAAAAATACATCAAATTGGTGTAAAATATAAAATTATGAGAATAAGTATTATTGCTTCGATGGATAAAAAGCGGGGAATCGGGAAAGACAACCGGATTCCCTGGCATATCACAAAGGATTTAGTGAGGCTAAAAAATTTAACCATCGGCCACGTCACCATCTTGGGAAGAAAGTCTTTTGAGTCAATGTTAGCTTATTATGAAAAAAGCGGTCGGTCAACTATGTCGCAAAGAACGCATATTGTTGTAACCAAAGACCCAAATTATGTGATTGAGGAAAAATATGGCTTGGTTGTCAATTCAATTGAAGAGGCCCTTCGACAAGCTCAGGGTAAACTTAGTTCGGAAGAAGTATTTATTATTGGCGGTCAGCAGATTTTCGATCAAACAATCGGGATTGTTGATAGGTTATATCTAACCATTGTTGACGGAGGTTTTAATTGCGATACTTTTTTCCCAGACTATTCGCAGTTTAAAAAAATAATTAGCGAAGAAGAATGCGAGTCAAAAGAAGGGCATAAATACAAATTCCTTACTCTGGAGAGATAAATTTTCAATTTTGCCTAACTTTATGGTAAAATAGGCCTATATGAGTGAAAAACAACCGACAAGACGTGAGCCAAATCCCGAAGCGCAAAAATGGCCTGATTATTCCGGATTGCACGGAAGACTTTTTTTGGCAAGTCAAGCTTCTGCTGATTTTGTTGAATTTATTGATCTTGCTTCAAACGTTGATGTTCCCGCCACGTTAAGCCGCCGCAAAAAAGATTATACCCGTATTACGCAAAAACTTTCCAGCAACGAAAGAGAAAAAGCTTGGGAAGGTGTAAAGTTTGATATAGCTTATGCGGAATGGAAAAAGGAGGTTGCTCAAGCTGTAAATGGCCTTACAAGTACGGATGAAGACAAAACAAGGCTGGAAGCACTTCGTCTGGTAATACAGGACACGCGAAGCACAGACCTTTCTTCCGCGAATTTTACTGAGGCAGACGCCGAAGCTTTATTTAAAGACTTTTGTAACGGTGATAGTGACACAACTGCGTTTGTAAAAACAGCTATCAGAAATGCGACTATCGATGGCCACATCGACACCCAAAAATTAGCAAGTCTGGAATGGGTTTCGAGCATGCTTTTTGGACAAAAAACAACAGAGGCAGTCTCCAGAATCCTTGAATTGGAAGTTGAGATCCGCAACCGGCCTCACTCTAAAACCATCAAAAACACCCTTTTCTCTGACCCGACACGGGTTAATAATCTTAATCCAGACGAAAAGGATATGCTCGAATATCTTTATTACGGACTAGATAAAAAACCGATCTCTCCAAGTACAGGATCTTCCAGTAGATCTACTCGAAAACCCTTCGCAGCGGAACCAGCTGCCCAAACAACGCAGCCTGCTGAAACTGAAGATGAAGAAATACGGCAAATTCGAGCATCTATAGCCGTTGTAAAAGGGGGAGGAGTACCACCCTTCGTTTCTATGGGAGGTCCGGAAGCAGCTCTTCGCTATCTAGAAAAACAACTAGCGGAGGCTATAAAACGAAAATCTGCAGTACCCGCTAAACCAACCACTGAAGGAACTGCAAATCCCGAAGCAGAAGAAACGCTAGAGCAATTAAAGGAAAGGGCAAGGATAGTTGCGGAGAAATTAGGTTTCATGCGGGCTATAGATAAAGAGTGGTTTTTAAAACATGCAGATGGTGTAACGCTTCTAGATAATTTGTATCTAAGTTTAGATCATAACCCATCAGATAATGATCTAAAAAAATCTATAGACCTTCTTCACGTAGCTTTAGAAAGACTCGGGGTAAAAAAAGAAGATGCTATTGCTATAGGAACAGATTACGACCCAACTAAAGGTTATCTTGTTTTCCATCAAGCAGTTGACGATGAAGAAAAAGTTGGTAAAGTTCTTGGAGAAAAGCAAGCTGAATATAGATTCAATGGCGTCGCTATATGGCGAGAGCGAATGATTATTGTTGGAATAAAAGCTGGAAGCCAACCCGCAGAAGAACCTTCTAGGAACCCGCTTACAGAGAAAATAAAAGAAAGAAATGAACGAGCAAGAGAAGCAGTAAAAGCTCTTAGGGAAAAATTATCTAGTGAAAATAGCAATGAGGCAAACCCCAATGTTGATTTAAGCGATTTTCTTGCTACCCGCTTAGGATCTATTGTCGGAGATTTTAGAAGTAGTAAAAAATTTATTGTTAATGAACGTGAACAAATTGTCCCTTATGGACCACAATATCGATTTATGGCTACAGATGAGTCGCCAGTAATTGAGGCTCGTAGAATAATTTTAAAAACGACAATAAAAGGTACAAATATAAAGCTTAATTTAGTTCTCTCCAATGATAATGGCATGATTATGGCAACAGTGCTGAAATATCCTCTTAATTTAAACAAAATAAATATAACAGAGCCAGGAAAATTAGATCAGACCTTGCGTGAAAAAATTGCAGCCAGCCTCGAAGACTTTGATTCTAGACTTAAGGATGAGCTAAATGGAGTTGTCGTAACAAGTAATCCTGGATGGAATTCTACGGGTATTGAAATAACAGAAAATAAACTTAGAGCTAGATTTATTAGAGCAAATAGTTAATTTAACTTAAGACATTTTGCCTATTGCATCGTGAAAATTTTCCTTTTAAAATGGGGACATGTTAAAGACTAAGGATCCGGCCGTTTTTAAGCTCATTAAAGCCGAAGAAAAAAGACAGAGAGAAGTCTTGGAAATGATTCCGTCGGAAAATTACGCCTCCAAAGAAGTTTTGGAAGCACTCGGAACAGTCCTCAATAATAAATATTCAGAGGGTTATCCTCATAAACGTTACTATCAGGGTAACGCAGTGGTGGATGAAGTCGAAATTCTGGCAGAGGAGCGGGCGAAAAAACTGTTCAACGTTCCATTCGTTAACGTTCAGGCGTTATCCGGTTCGGCCATGAATCTGGCGGTTTATTTCGCGCTTTTGGAACCGTTAAAAAGTAAAATCATGGGGTTGGCGCTAGCTTTTGGCGGACATTTAACGCACGGACAACCGCAGTCAATCAGTGGCAAATTCTTCAAATCAACGCTCTATACCCTGGGTAAAGACGGCCGCTTGGATTTTGCCGCGATCGAAAAACAGGCTCTAAAAGAAAAGCCGGATATTATTGTCTGCGGTTTTACAGCTTATCCCCGCATTATTGATTTCAAAAAATTCGGAGAGATTGCCGATAAAGCCGGGGCCTACCTTTTGGCTGACATTTCCCACATCGCGGGATTGGTGGTGGCCGGCGCGCATCCGTCGCCTGTGCCTTACGCCCACATTGTGACAACTACTACTCATAAAACGCTTAGAGGTCCCAGAGGCGCTTTGATTATGGTTACAAACAAAGGTTTAAAAAAAGATCCGGAGCTTAATAAAAAAATCGATACGGCCATAATTCCGGGAATTCAGGGCGGACCGCACGACAACCAAACGGCGGCCATCGCGGTAGCCCTTCGCGAAGCTCAGGGTAAACTATTCAAAGCTTACGGTAAACAAATAGTCAAAAACTCACAAAAATTAGCGCAAGAGCTCATCAGATATGGATTTGATTTGGTCAGCGGCGGCAGCGAAAATCATTTACTGCTCATTGATCTTCGTAATAAAAAGGTTAACGGCGCAATTGCGGCGTTGGCGATGGAAGTGGCGGGAATTGTGGTTAATAAAAACGGTGTGCCAAACGACACCAATCCGCCATTCTATCCGTCAGGAATACGCTTGGGAACGCCGGCTATCACCACGCGGGGCATGAAAGAAAAAGAAATGGTTAAAGTGGCCAAATGGATTAACGACGCCATCGCCGAAGTTCAGAATATCAATTTACCAAAAGACAAAACAGAGCGCTCAATTTTTTGGAAAAAGTTCAAAGCCGAAATCTACAAAAACAAAAATTTACTCCAAATTGCCAAAGAAGTTAAAGCCCTTTGTAAAAACTACCCAATTTATTAAATATGCCAAGACATAATGAGCATACCGCGGGACATTGTAGTTTTCCTAGTGTTGCAAGAGTTGAAATCGCTGGCGAGTTATCTAGAGTAGCATTAGAAGCTTATGAAAATGGTGATCCAGACGGTTTGCCTGATCAAGAGCCAGTTATTTCTGCGCCAAGAGTTTTGGGGTCTTCAAGACGTTCATCAAAAGGAAGAAAAGAAGAGATTGGGAGATATCTAGGAGATTTTTCAAGACAGCCACAAGAGTAGGAATGTATGCTCGCAATAAAGAAGCCTTAGGATAACCTATGCTATAATCCTCCATTATGAGATTGGAAAGAAGACTACTCACGCAAATATTCAGGCCAAAAGAGTCTATTCTACCAAGTAACGTGGCAATATCAGCTTCCCTTGGAGCCGAAATCGAACAATGCCTTTCATATTTTGAAAGAACCGAGAGCGAAACAAGAGATAGGGTAATAAAAGCTGCGATTCAAGAAGCAGCGAGTAATGGTGAACCTCCGCCGGTAATACCGGAAATTCTCAAGGGACAAGTAAGACTAAAAGGTATCCACGGAAGAAAATATACGGTAGGAAGGTTAGAAAAAGGATATTTTTGGGAGGCAGGAGACAACGTCCGCCATGCAATCGGCAATAAAGCGATTCCCAGCGATATAATTGACGAAATACAAACTATTACTTTGCCATACGCGGAATTTACGGGGCGACTTCCTGCCAGATTCAAGATGGAGCGAAAATGATATAATTAAATTCAGATGATAATTACCAAATCAGAACCATTTACAAAAGACGAAATAGTAAAACTAAGAGAATTATTTGACGTATATATTAAAACTGTCATTGATGTTAAAAACAAAATTTGTTCGGCCGGTGCCGATAGGCATTTCGAGTCTGAGGAGGTTCTACTTAATCAAGGTTCAACTCAATCCGACTTATGGGGTGGTGGAATAGATTTAGAGACAAAAATTGTCGACTGCAACTCATTTATCAATGTTAGGCCGGCGGATAATAACGTCAGTAATGAGATCCAGGAACCGGCGCTAAGGAAAGAATTTGAAGATTTGACAAAATATTTTTTTAAGGCAATTTATGAAGAATAAGCAAATTTTAGGCGCGCTGTCTTTGGATTTGAAACGAGTGGCTCTTGGCTATTCTAGAGGCTCAATTCTTATGGCGGAAAGGTTTTTCGAAGAGGCGTTGAAAAGAAAGAATGAGCTCGATCAAACAAGGATGAAACCTTATCTTTTGAGATTTCTTAATCAGATGGAAAATTTAAAAAAAGAGCAAATTGAAAAGGCTGCCGAAGACGCATTATTCTATAGCACAATTTTCCAAAACGCCTCACAGGCGTAATTTTAGGGGGCGACTTCCTGCCAGACTCTTCTGGGGAACATCAAAAAAGCCGGGGCGTTAAGAATAAAATCAGGCCGCTCGGTAATAGTAAAGGCTGGCCATTGCTTGTCATAAAGGCACATATCTCGGGTAGTGTAGTTAAGGCTTCCGCCATTTTCGGTAGCATTAACTACTATTGCTCCGGCGACATTTAGCTGAAAATCGGGATTCGTTGGTGTTGCGCAATTTCCCCCTGCTCCGTTGGCGTCATTACTAAGAGCATTAAAGCTGTTATCGGTAGAATAATATCCTTCCAGGTCACAGCCGCTATCATCGGATAGGTTGCAAATGGTTGGAGTTGCTTCTCCAACAGTATTAGCAACATTAATATTGCCGGAAACAGAAAAGAGGACAAAAGAGCCTTTTGGAACGATAATTTTAGTATTAATGTTTAGGTCTCCGTTGACTAAAATTACGTATTGTCCGCTGGGAAAAGTATAAGTTCCGCCAGCACTATTTAGATTTACGTTTCCGTTGACAGTATCAGTATAAACGCCGGATGGGAAGTAGTTTGCGATTATTGCTGGATCAGTTGGTAAGTTACAACTGGAAGCTGGAGCGGTGCAGCCAGGAATAGTTGATAAGTCCGTGTGTGGAACATTTGATTGACTAACGACGTAGCTTAAATTAGCGTAAGCAGTTCTAGCTTGGTTGGAAAGTGGCATATTGTAGGCGTAAGAATAGTTGCCAATTCCTCCCACAAGCCAATTTTGCGCTGCCGCTTCTTGTCCTCCTGCTCCTCCAAAAGTTGCATTGTCAGAGCCGGTATTAATTAAGCCATGCGTTGTGCCATCAGTGCCATTAACTAACGCATACGCTCCATTTGGACTAATAACATTGGTGGGGTTCGGAATAACATCATCAAAGCCACCTTTAGTTGGATCAGAAATATACTCTCCGGTAATGTCTCCACCAATAGCTTGCATCCAAACAGAAGAGTCGGAAATGCCGAAGTTAAGACCCTGAACGTTACCATTTGCGTCACAGCTTCCGACAGGTGTTGCGCAGGCGTTTCCGGTAGAGGCGTTGCCAACGGTAAAAATAATGCTGGTTGGCGTAGTTGGTCTATACGGTGAAACTATAGCAAGTGTTGCTTTGTATTGACCGGGGGCAAGCGGTTTAGTACTGCTGGTGGTAAAATTACCACTGCTATCGGTAGTTAGCTTTTCATATGCATTACAATTACCGTTTTGAAATTGACAAATAGTAATAGAGCCGTTTGCATAGACTTGGTCGCCGGCGGTTACGGTTCCGCTTTTGTCGTTATCAATAAAAGCTTCCCCTTTGGCAATAAAAGTTGGAATAAGCGTTAAACTGCCGCCGTAAGGTTTGCAAGCGGCACCCACGCCGCCAGGGTTGCAAACGCTAACCGATGGCGCAAGGTTAACTTTGGTATAGGTTGAACCGGCCGCCGGAGGTTTATAAACTACGCTAGCGGTATTTAAAGGCAGTGTAATTGTCCCTTGGGTTGCCGGAGTTTGGGTTTGAGTCCAAGCATAAGTAACTGTTCCGGGAGCGCCTCCGCCGGGCTTGCAATTTGGAATATTTAAGGTAGAAGTTGCCGGTGTAGGATTTCCGCCAACGTAAATTTGCGCCGGATTTGCTGTCATTGCGTCGCAAACGGGAGCGGGTGGTTCAATGCCAAAATTCTGTGTATAGTTAGCGCCGGAAATATGAACAGGTGCGGGGTAGGGGGTTGGATAGGTAATAGTATACCCCGTCGGTTTAGTAATAGACATGGTGTAATCTCCGTCTGCAACGCCTGAAATCGAATAATTGCCGGTGGCAGTCGTGGTGGTAGTTGTAGCAACTGTGGTTGTTCCGGCTGCATTTTTCAAAAAGACCGGCACGGCCGTTAGCTTATATGCTACATCGGATCCGCCCATGGAGCCATTGCCCTGATAATCAATATAAACCTGCCCGG
>Ga0182011_10003808_pt1 | contig 12260 bp, 5 predicted proteins | sample 711E1DmetaG_FD_120481 | JGI IMG/M metagenome (GOLD analysis project Ga0182011, IMG submission 120481) | Permafrost microbial communities from Stordalen Mire, Sweden - 711E1D metaG | ecosystem: Environmental > Terrestrial > Soil > Wetlands > Permafrost | place: Sweden: Stordalen | collected... | reverse complement strand
GGCCTGGGATTATCGCGTGGGGAGCCCGCCGGCCCTTCGGGACGGACAGCCCACCCTGCCCGCCCCGCGCGCTTCGCGCGCGCCCTCGCCGGCGGCGAACTATCCCGGGAGGGTTTGGGAACCCTTTGAGGGTTCCCATGTGAATCGCTACGGCTTTCGTCCATCAACGCTAGTGGCGCCCACCCTCCCGTTGCTGAAGCAGTTTCTTGGCCGAGGTCGCCAGTGCGCCCGGGATGTTCTTCGAACGCGAAATGTTGCGCAGGTCCTCCGGGTGCAGATAGGACAAAAAGCGCAGCGACGACCCGAGCGGGCATTTGGGGTTGCTCACCAGGGCTAGCTTCACCGCGTAGTCCTTGCTGCGGTCACGGCTGTTCGCGATGTAGCGAATCACGTCGTCGCACACGTTGGTGCTGGCTGCGATCCGCTGAACCTCCATGTCCGTGATCTGCGGCGAACGAATGACCGTCATGGCTACCAGCTTGTTGCTGTCACGGACCAGCATCTTGCGGCAATAGGCATTCCCCACCGTCGCGAGCCGGATCTTCTCGAATATCTTGAGGTGGTCGAACTTGATGAACGACATGCCGGCCGCTCGCGGTTGCTCCTCGGGCGTCGCCTCTCCGTCGGCCGGCGCCCCATCGGTGACCGAAGTAGCCTCGGCCGCAGTCAGTACCGCCCGGAAGCGGGTATCGGTGGCTGCCCCGTCCGTGGCCTCGGGGTCCTGGCGTATGGCGCTCACAATTTCGTCAAAGGCCGGGATACCCTCCAGCCGCACGCCGTTGCGCGCGCACAACTCCACCGCCCGATTGACCGAAGACATGCGCGCCCGTTTGTTGAAAAACAGGGCCTCCACGATGGCTGGGCAGCGCAACAAACGCACTTCGTTCTGGGCGATTACCTCAAGCAAGCTCTCGTCCAGACGGCTGGCCAACATGACAAAGGTCTCGTCGGCGGTAGCCGCGTTGTAGAGGATCCTCTCCAAGGCAGCCGTGCGCTGGTCGGGCAGCCGGCCGGCAAAAAAGTGCAGCAAGGGCGAAGGCAAGACCTCGCCCAGGGGCGGGTTTATGACATTGTCGGGGAAGCCGGCCGGCGCAGCCTCGGCCGCCGCCCGCACCGCCGCATCGGCATCGAACGAAAGCTGGTAGATGGCGATCAACAACTCGGCCGGCCGCAAGGGCGCCATGCCCCGCGCCGCCATCAGTTTGGCTGGAGTCCCACCTGCCACCAACTTGGCCACGGCGGGAAGCAAGCTGGACGCCGGAAGTGGCTGCAGCTGCATGGACCCCGCTTCGCTAGACATGGTTGCGCTCAAACAGGATGCGCAAACCTCGCAGGGTCAGCAACTCGTCACACTCTTCGATGGTAGACGATTCCCGCGCCACCAGGGCGCTGAGGCCTCCCGTGGCCACCACCTTGGGCGCGTAGTCAATCTCCGCACGGATCCGGTTGACCAGGGCGTCCACCATACCCGCGTAGCCAAACACCAGGCCGGACTGGATGCTGGCAACCGTGTTGGTGCCCACCACGTGCTTGGGCCTGGCGATTTCCACCCGCGGAAGACGCGCGGTTGAACGATAGAGCGCGTCGGCCGACACGATGAGTCCGGGGGCGATCACGCCGCCGGCGTACTCTCCGCGTGCCGTGACCACGTCGAAGGTGGTAGCCGTGCCAAAGTCCACCACGATGGCTCCCTGCGGCCAACGCGCATAGGCGGCTACCGCGTTGACGATGCGATCTGCGCCCACGTCGCGCGGATTCTCGTACAGGACGGCCAGTCCAGTCTTCATCCCCGGCCCGACGACCAAGGCGGTCACGCCAAAATAGCGCACAAAGAGCCGTTCCATCGGCGCGGTGGCAGGCGGGACGACCGACGATATAATGGCCCCCGTGACCTGCCGCATGGTCAGACCTTGTATCTCAAGCAACCCCGACAAGGTTGCCGCATACTCGTCTGCTGTACGTTCGACTCGCGTTTCCATGCGCCAATCCAAACGCAGGGCTTCGCCGTCGAAAAGACCAAAGGCCGTATGAGTGTTTCCGATATCAACCGCGAGCAGCATGGGGACTGGATGATTGTATCTTCATCCAGGTGCCGGTGCATGCCCTCGCTCAAAACGGGAGCCACTTGAGGGGAAAGAGGCTGTCGGCCGAGATCCCGGGGCTGGTTGCGCCGAGCAGCGGCACGCGTTGGCGACCGCACTTCCCCTCGGGTATCACCCTGCTGGCTCTGGTGGCCGGACTGATCTTTGGCGGGTGCTGGCTGCTCGACGCCTACTGGCTGGGTGAGCGCAGCGGCCCGGCCCTGCACGTAGGCCCGCTCCGGCTTCTGCTCGACCTCGATGCGGGTACCCTGCAAAACGAGCTGGGCGCCCTGGCCCAGATCATTGTGGCGGTGCTGGGTATCGCGATCACAGTGGTATCTATCGTGGTCCAACTGGCCGCGACCCGCTACACGCCCCGTATCGCGGACATGTTCTTCCGCGACAAGACCAACCTGGCCATCATCGGCTTCTTCGTGGTGGCCTGTCTCAACGCGGTTTGGGTCACGCTCTCGGTCTCCAGCAACTACGTACCGCGCGTTACCATTGTCATGACCCTGCTGATGACCAGCGCCAGCCTCCTGCTGCTCATTCCCTACTTCGCTTACGTGTTCGACTTCCTCGACCCCGGCAAGGTGATCGTGCGCATCGGCCAGAGTGTCTTCGACGCGGCTTTGGGCCGACGGATGGGACGCAAAGTTGCGCATGACCTGGCCGCTCGCCAGGCCATCAGCATCGCGGCCATGGAGCATCTTTCCGACGTGGCCGTCAACGCCGTGGCTCAGAAGGATAAGATCCTCGCCTCCCACGCCACGGCCGCGTTGCGCACGGCGGTGGTTCGCTACCAGCCGCACAAGGCAAGCCTGCCCGCCGAATGGTTCGCCATTGGCCCGCGCATTCGTAGCAACCCCGACTTCATCGCCATGGAGCCCGAGTCTTTGCGCGAGCTGGAGCGCGAACAACTCTGGTTCGAATGGAAGGTGCTGCGCCACTTGCGCAGCGTGTTTGCCGAGTCGCTGAATCATCTGCCCGAGATGGCCCATGTGGTGGCGATTGAAAGCCGTTACGTGGGCGAGGCGGCATTGCAACGCGATGACCGCGCCGTGGTCGCGACGGTGGTGAAGTACTTCAACACCTACTTGCGCGGGGCAATTAACAGCCACGATGTGCGGGCCTGCTACAACATCCTCAACCAGTACCGCCTGCTGGCCGAGCTGCTACTCCGGCAAGGCTGGACCGATCTGGTGCTGGCGATTGCGCAGTACCTTGCATACTACGGCCAGGTCGCCCGCGGCGCCGGTATGGGATTTGTCACTGAGACCTCGGCCCACGATCTGGGCGCGCTATGCGAGCGCGCCTTCGAGCTTGTTTCTCCGGCGCACGACACAATGCTGGGGATCTTTCTTGAGGTCGACAGAGAGCCCGAGACCAAGTCTGACGAGAAGGCCTTGCGCGGAGTGCGCAAGGCTCAGGTCAAGCTGGCCACCTATTACCTGGTCCACGGGGCCGATGGCCACGCGCAGCGCATCTGTGACGACATGCGCTCTGAGAGCCCCGAGCGTCTCAATTCGATCCGCACCGAAATGCTGCGCATCCACGCCAAGGACTTCTGGGAAGTCACCGACCGCGGCGTGAATTTTGACTACCTGGACGAATCCTGCAGGGAAAAGCTTGACCAGTTCTTCGATGGTCTAAGTTTGAGGTAGACTTGGGCTCCAAGGACGATGCACCGATGACGGCCGACCTGGGCATTTCCCCCGACGACTCTGCTGAGGACGCCAGTTCGAGCGGCGAGCGCTTCGGGTTCGCGCTCAGCACCGAGAGCCCGCGCATTCTGGTGGTCGACGACGAACGCGTCATCCGCGAAATGCTGTCGGATTTCCTCGGTCTCGAGGGCTACGTGGTCCGCACCGTGGAGGACGGGGTGCAGGCCCTGGAGGAGTTGCAACGGCGCAGCTACAACCTGGTCATCTCAGATCTGAAGATGCCCAACATGAACGGCCTCGAGCTGATCGAAAAGATCACCGAGCTGGGCATTCCGGTTCTCACCGTGATCATGACCGGATTCGGCACGGTGGAGACCGCCATCGAAGCGATGAAGCACGGGGCCTACGACTACGTGCTCAAGCCCTTCCGCGTCGAAGAGGTGGTGCACACGGTTCAACGCGGGCTCGACCGCCAGCGCCTGCAGCACGAGAACCTGCGCCTCAAGGACGCCCTGTCCATCTACAAGATCAGCGAGGCCATCGCGACCTCGCTCTCGGTCGAGCGGGTGCTTGATCTGGTGCTCGATTCCGTGCTCGATGCGGTCAATGCCGACGTGGCCAATCTGCTGCTGGAAAGGCCCCAGCCTGACCGCCACCCCGGGGAGCCGCCGGGGCCATTCGTCGAGCACGCGCGCAAGGTCTCGCCGCGCTTCGGCCCGGCCGATAGGGCGCCATCCCTCAACTTCGCCGAGGTCTTGCCCATATTTCAAGAGGACAAGCCACTGCTCGCGCATGGCGCCCGCGCACACCGCTTCTTGCTCGGTCCGCCCGAGAAGCGCTTGGTGAGCTTCTGTTCCATCCCGCTCAAGCTCAAGGGCCGCATCATCGGCATGCTGAGCGCGTACAGCTACAGCAAGGGCGCCAAGTTCAGCGAGGGCCAGCGCAAGATGCTCTACGTGCTCGGCAGTCGCGCCGCGGTCTCTATCGAAAATGCGCGCCTGTACGAAAGCCTGGTCGACACCAACAAGGATCTCAGCCTGGCGAACGTGTCGCTGGAGGAGAACTTCCGCCAGACTATCATCGGCTTTGCCCACGCCCTGGAAGAGTCCGACCGCTACACCCGCGGCCATTCCGAGCGCGTGTCGACTTACTCGCGCCTCATCGCGGTGGGCATGCGCATGCCCGAGGTGCAAATTGAGACCATCGTAAAGGTCGGTCTACTGCATGACGTGGGCAAGATCGGCATCCGCAACGATCGACTCAACAAGCCCGGCAAGCTCACCCCGGAGGAGCTGGCCATGTTTCGCTCACACCCGGCCAAGGGCAAGCGCATCCTCGAGCCGATTCCTTTCATGCGTGACATCGTGCCTGGCTGCTACTGCCACCATGAGGCGTGGGATGGCTCTGGCTATCCCCAGGGCCTGCGCGCCGACGGGATCCCGCTCATCGGCCGCATCGTGGCAGTGGCCGACGCCTACGACGCCATGACCACTGATCGCGCCTATCGGCAGGCCCTGCCCCATGTGATCGCTTGCGGCGAGCTTGAACGCTGCAGCGGCACCCAGTTCGACCCGGAGATCGTCCGCGTCTTCCTGGCCCACATCGAAGAGTACAGAAAGATCGAACTTCTCGCCGGCCACAGCGCCCCGCGCTGATCCTGCTAACTGCTTTGGCTATCGCGAAACTAGGTTGGCCGGCGCAAAGCCAAAGCCATCGCCCCGAGACAAATTGCCATACCCAAAGCCGCCCACGCCGGTGCCATGGGCAGGCGAGGTGGCTCCGCCCGCACCAGGATCTTCTGCGCGTGGCTTGGCACAATGACCCCGGTCAGTGCGCCGTAGGCCGGGAAAACCGGAACCGCGGGGCGCTGGCCGTCGGCCAGCACAGCGGTCGCACGCAGATCCTCGGTGAAGTTCATCGCCAAGGTGAGGGGGCAGGCTGCGTCGGTCATGACCTCGGCGATGACTTCGTGGCCACGGCGCGACGCCTGCACCTGAATGACCCGAGCCTGGGCACATTGGCTGTCAGCTTCGTATTCAGATGGGGCACGCTTGGTCAGCCCGTCGGAATCGACCAGCCACATGACCTGACCCATCCGCTCGCGCAAGGCTTTCCCGGGACCGAGGAGCGCGTCCGCCAGGCTGTCGAGGGTGGGCAGACGAGAGAGGGAGGCACTGAACCAAGCTGGTCCTGCCGTGGGGCCCAACGAGCTGAGCGTCATTGAGCCGCCGGGCGCCGAAGCCAAGACCCAGCCCACGTTGTAAAGTTGTCTCATCACGGGGAATGCCGCGTCGCTGGTGGGCAGTTCGAAAAGCGCCGCCGTCGGCAAATAGGGAGTCTTCTGCAGGGCGAAGCGTTCCGCTAGGAAGCGCCGCGTGGGTGTCTCATACCCGTCGATGCTCGAAAGGCCTGCGGCAAAGGCGGTGTTGACCGAGAACTCGACGATCTGCCCATCCATCCGAACCCGCGCGAGCGGCGACTCTAGCTCGGGCTTGGCCCGGCGCACCCCTTCACCCAAACGGGCCGCAGCGGAGAGCATCGGTCGGACGTCCTTGATGGGCAGCAGTCTCTCCTTGAACGCAGCGACGCCGCAGACCGCCAGAACCAACAAGACCGCCCCAGCCGGCGCTCCCCGGTTCCATCGCCAGCGCAGCACCACCAACGCAAGCGCCAAACACCAGATCACTACCTCGCGCACGATCGGCGGAAAGAAAAACAGCCCGAGCGCGACAAGCACCGCCGCAGCGACAGCCGGCCAGCGAGCCGGCTTCCCCGGTTTTTCCGTGGCACGCGCGCGGCGCGAGCGAGCCGGCCGTGATGGTGGAACGGCGGGCGCCTGGGGAGTTTCCCGACGGTGCTGGACCAGAGCAGCCGCGGCCAGCGTGGGCAGCACCAACAGCCAAGGCAGGACAGCCCGGTTGGGCACGCGAAAGCTCCTGAGTGGTGGAATGAGTGCCAGCAGGGTGCGGGACACGAATGTGAGGTCCATGCTGAACCCGACGATCGCGATTAGGCTTAGCCCGAGACCCACGGCCAGCGCCCGTTGCTTGCGCCACGGCACCAAGGCGAGGAGCACCAGCAAAGGCCCGGCAGCGTAGTTCACCTCGTGATGGAGATATTCAGCGCGGGCCCCGGGAATCGCCGCCTTGGTCCAGGGCAGCGAGGTCAGCCAGTCGCTCGCCGTGGCGGTCACGAAATCGTAGGTGACCACCGCATCACCCAGGCTCCGTGGCGCATCCGAGCTGCGCGCGTGACAAAGCATCGGCCAGAATCCTGGCATGGCAAGCAAGATGGACCCAACGATTGTCAGCAGCGGGATGGCCAGATTCCGCCACTTGCCTCGCAGGCCCAACCAAAGCCCGAGCACGATTGGTGCCCCGAAGACCGCCCCATACACGACCATCTGCACGCCGTTGAAGAGAAGGCCGTTTACCAAGGAAGCCGCCGCCACAAGAATCAGCAAGGCCGTCGTCCTCCAAGTCGCCGCGGCGCTGACCAGCGCAAGGGTCGCTGCGAGGGGAAGCAGTCCGACCATCATGCTCAGGTGGCCAAAGCCCACCCGCCATCCGAGGCTGGGCGCAAAGGCGCACAGGCAGACGCTTCCGGCCCTTTCCAAGAGAGTTGTGCGCGCGGGACAAGATGCGGACCCAGCTTGAGCAGTTGTGGCCGGGCTTGCTTGCACGACACCGGCCCAGCCCGCCGCAAGGTCCATCATCACACGGCATCCGAGAAAGCCGAGCAGGGATTGGACGAGAAACGTCGCTATGATTGACACCCCAACCGGAGACAACCCGAGGCCGGCCAGAGCCGCCCAAAGCGGAAACGGGCCGAACGTGTCCCGGCCCGGCAAGCCCCCGAGCAGGTCGGGCCTGTACACCAGCGACGACCAACCCTGACCAGACTCAACGATTTCGCGGATACGCAGCAGGTTCTGCGCCAGCCCGTCGTGTCCCGCCAGAGAGAACGGCCACCTCCAACCCAACAAGAGCCACCAGACGATGGGAACCAGGAACAGGGCCAGCGCCAGGGTGCCTAGATCCTCAACCTCATGGCGCAGGCGTGTGCTCATCCGGGCGCAGAGACTACGCGGCAAGATTGGGCTCTGTCAAAGGCTGCGCTGGCATGGTCGTCGCTTGCGCGCACCCTTCACGACGGCCCGGCGATGCTTCCACAGCGGCCCAAAGAAAAAGGGCCCCGAGGCAGAAACCCCGAGGCCCTTTGCTATTCACTACTACTTACTAGGTGCCGGTACCAGTCAGTCCGATTGTCGCGGTACCGCCGGGTGTCCCGCTGACCGTCAGAGTCCCAGTCCTAGTCCCGGTTGCAGTCGGCGCGAACATCACCGTGACTGTACAGGTCCTGGGCATTACTGGGTCGTTGTCGGGCAGAGTGATGCCTTGGCAGGTGTCAACCACCACCACGAAATCGCTCCCCGTGACCGACGTGCTCAGCAGACCCGATGTCGGCGCCCCAGCCGCATTGGTAATTGTGATTGCGATCTGCGGTTGATCTACGTAGGCAGCCGTAGTGCTCACCGACCCGAAGGGCACCTTCGTCGTGGGATCCGTGACCGGGGTACTTCCGTACGCCGTGACGGACAGGGCATACGTGGCCGTGCCCTGCAAGAAGGACGACGCAGTCCCACCCGTGTCAGCCGTTGCACTCATCGTCGTCGCCAAGGTCGTGCCCGAGGCCGGCATCGCCTGCGGTATGAACTTCACGCCCACAATGCAGCTCTCCCCGCCCATAAGGATCAGAGCCCCCGTGACCTGATTCTTCGCCTCCTCACACGTCTGGGTTGTTGATGTTGAGCACAGTACCACCGGGCTGAGATCCAACACGAAGTTCGTCGAGTCGGTCAGGCTGAAGGTGATCCCGCTGGTGGTCTGACGCTCAGTCGTCGTGTCGCCGTTGCTGATGGTGATGACCATTTCGTCGCTCGCGGTTCCGATCGCCTGGGCAGCGGTGAACGTCAATGGGGTACTCGCCGTGCTGCTTGGCGTGGCAGCCAGAGCCGCCGGGTTGATGCACGTTCCTGTCAAGGCACTCGACTGAGCCGCTGGGCTCAGGTTCCCACTTGTCGGCGTCTTGGTCCCGTTAAATAGGGTACCAACCGCATCCGCCTCAAGCACAACACTGCCAGTCCCAGTGGAAACCACGGGCCCGATGGCCGAGGCGCCCGGACTCAGGATCACCTGCGCAGTGCAGGTCGCTGCGCTGGACGGGGCGGCCGGATTGAACGCCGCCAGTATCCCGGGCGAGGCGCCGCAACCACTCGCACTGAAGAGCCCCTGAGCCGCACCGGTAGCTGAATCGACCACCGAGGGCGTCACATTCCCGAAGGTGGGTGCGTCACCAATGTTCATCACCGTGAAGAGCATCGGGGCCGAACTCAGTTGCCGCGTAACATTGCCAAAGTCAGTGCCAGTGGCCGGATCCCACACCTTTAGCACCGTGCCTTGACGCACCTTCCCCATCACGCCCCCCGTGTATGTGGTGCCAGCGGTCAGCACGACGCTTACCGGCTCGAACACTGGTGTCGCGCCAGATACAGGCAGGAACGCCACCCACACGCCGCAGGAACCACTTGGTGGAAGCGTGAAGCCGGCACCTTCGGCACCGCAGCTCGTCTGGGTCGTGTTCGACGGACGTGCCACGAATGCGAAGTTGCTGCTGATGCCCGCCGGTGAGCTGCTCAGAGACAGGTTCGTTGCGGACAAGGTAAGGCTCGTCGCAGAACCGTTGGTGATGGTGAAGTTCGCGGTTGGCAATATCGTCAGCTCGGGCGCCCCGGCCGTGAGACCCGTGCTGGACGGCAGGCCAATCAAGGAGACAAAGCCCGGCTGGATCGTGATCGTGTCAGTCGTGGTGTCAGTCCCGAGACCGCGCACCACCACGGCCTGAGCCGTCCCGCCGATATCGGCCAGGATCTCGAATGCCGCCAGCTCCATCTGGGAGTGCGTCGGCTTGAAATCGAGCAGCACCTTGCAGTACTGCCCACCCTTGACGACATTGCCGACGCAATTGTCGGTGGTGTCGGTGTTGGTGAGGTTGACCGCGAAGTCCGTGTCGGGCGTGTTGATTTGCTCCCTGACCCAGCTAGCGGACGATCCCACGGCACCGCCACGCGAGAAGTAGTAGCTGATCTTGCTGGTGTCGTGGCCTCCTGAATTCCGGTACAGGAGCGTCACCTCGCCACCGGATGTACCGCTATTTGCATCGCCGAGATCGATCAACGGAGAGTATGCGGTAGTACCAAGACCCACGAGTTCCAGATGAGCATTGGTCTGTACCGTCCCGGTCAGCAGGGCAGCCGCCGTCGAGTCATTCGCGTCTGTCTGGTCTGCGCAATAGTCCGCACCGAGAACCTGGACCAGGGGGTTACCGCTGATGACTCCAGGGACTGTCGGCGTTCCATTGTAGTTCACGACCACGAGGCACGTCCCGTTGTTGCCCTTGATTGGCTTCGACGGGTCACAGCCACCGGTACCGCCTGAGTTCACAGCCAGCGGGTCCACGACCACAGTCGCGTTGTTGATGTCGCTCGTGCCAATGTTGGTGACCGTGAAGGTCAGGGTAGTGGTGACAGCATGATTTGCGGCCATGATGCCAAAGTCGCCAGTGGTCGGAGTGATGGTGAGCTGGGTCAAGCCAGTCCCCGTCAGGGTAATCTTCTGAGCCAGGGTTCGATCACGCGGGTCAGAAACGAGCAGGGTAGACTTCTGCAGGCCGAGGCCGCCATGCGCCTGGGGTACGAAACGAACGTTGATGGTGCAACTCGACGGGTTGTTGCCTCCAAGGCGCTGCGTGTCGGTCAGGCCGCAGCTTCCGGCCTCAGTGTCCAACTTCGCAATCTGGAACTCTTCGTCATCCCCGGTACCGTCCAAACCGAACTCAAGGGTTCCAGTCTCCACGCCTCCGGTCCCAGCCGTCACCGTGATCGTCTGGTAAGCGGACTTGTTGGTGAGCACAATGCCACCAAAACTAATCGCAGCCGGCCCGGCGGTAATCGTCGTCTCTTGGACACCAACGCCGCTCAAGGTCGCGGTTGAAGTCTCAGTCCCAGCCGTCACCGTGATGGTGGCAGCCCGGGCTCCCAGTGCCTTCGGCACGAAGCGGTATCCGACTTCGCACGTGTTGGCCCCCCCGTAGGTGCAGGCGGTGTTACTCTGTGCCTTCAACGTGTAGTCGGTGCAGGTATCGGAAACCACGCGGAAGTCGCCCGGCGCGGCGCCCGAGAGGGCCACCGACACGGGCCCGAGCGGGTTCGTCGTGCTCCAGTTGGCCACGGTCAGGGTCAGTGTGCCGGACTCAGCCTCGTTGACCACAACCGTCCCGAAGTTCGCCGTCGATGGGGTGATGGTCAGCGGACCGGTAGACGCTCCCGTAAGGTTCAAGCTAGCCGATCCACTGGAGCCACCGACCGCGCCGACAGCCGCAGTCTTGGCTTCCTTTGCGGTTCCCTGAGGCATGAACTGGACAGAGATCCAGCAGGTAGCTGGTCCTTGCGACACGTCCACGTTGGTGTTGTTGCACTCGTCGGTGTTGCTCGCGTTCGAGATGCGGAAGTTGGCAGGGGTCTGGGGATCGGTCAGGGTCGCAGTGATGAGGTTCATGTTGTCCGCGGCGGTCGAGCTGTTGATCGTCACGAGGAACCACTTCACATTCAACGGGTCGCAGTTCGCCCCCAGGGAGACCTGACCGAAATTGAGGCCGGTGCGGTCGTTCTTGTTGAGGATTGAGGTCGTGTCAGCCAGCGCTTTGATACACGACGCATTGGTCGGTGATGTGCCATAGAGTGGATTACGCGCCGCCGTGGCACTGTAGCCGCAGGGCTGGATCGAGATGGGCGGCAGTCCGATGCCCTCCATGTTGGTGCCCGCATTGCCGCCATTGGCCGACGCGACACTGATCGTGGCCACGCGCAGGCCCGGGGCCGACGGCTTGAAGCTGACCACGTAGAGGCAGGTCTGGTTAGGCTGAAGCGAAGGACCGCAGGTGGTCGACACCTTCACGAAGTCCGCGGCATTGGTCCCGCCGATGGTGACAGTTACCACGCCGCTCTCGAGGTTGACACCTTGCGCGGTGGCCGTGTTGGTATTGTGGATGATGAAGGTCACCGGCGCGTTGGTACCAACCGGCGTCTTGGGGAACGACCCGTCGGCCTGCCCCATGGCCGTGTCCTCGAAGCACTGAGCGAGACCAACCGTTGAGTGCGAAGGAGGAGCAGAAGGAAGGGCGCGCAGTTCTCCGCAACCCTTGACGTCATTCGGAGACAGCTCAAGCACGTTCGGCTGCTTGCCGGTGCCGGTGAGCTGAGCAGTTGCAGTGGCGCCGGAAGCCGAGGTCACCGTAAAGGTCCAGGTCGACTGGGTAATCGCCCCCGGGGTGTACGTGATGGAGATCGTACAAGTCTGGGTGGGCAGCAGTGGAGCAGAGCAGGTATTGCCGGAGAGCAAGAATCCATTACCCAAGCCGGCGGGGACCGTGATTGCGCCGGTGCTCGCGCCACCCG
>Ga0182011_10003807_pt1 | contig 12261 bp, 10 predicted proteins | sample 711E1DmetaG_FD_120481 | JGI IMG/M metagenome (GOLD analysis project Ga0182011, IMG submission 120481) | Permafrost microbial communities from Stordalen Mire, Sweden - 711E1D metaG | ecosystem: Environmental > Terrestrial > Soil > Wetlands > Permafrost | place: Sweden: Stordalen | collected... | reverse complement strand
TCGGGAGCTCGGCCGCGGCGACGGATCGGCCGGCCGGTCGTGTTGCGGCTCAGTGGGGTTCCCACGCACCAGGGCTTGTCACGAGGCGAACGATTTGGTTGGGAAGCTTGCCGGACACGACCTGTTCCAGGGTGACCTCGTCGAGCACGCCTCGCAGACATGCTCGAACCGCGACCCAGACCTTTTGCAGATGCACGGCGTCAGCTTCGTAACTGGCCGACTCGGGACGCATGCCGCGCACTTCTGCGAGGGGGCCTTCGAGCCGACGGAAGACCTCGCCGATGGTGATCTCCGACGCAGGCCGCGCGAGCTTGTAGCCACCTTCGTTGCCGCGCTGGCTCGTGACGATCCCCACCCGGCGAAGGTCGTTGAGTATGGCGCGCAGGAAGCGAACGGGAAGGCCTTGAGCTTCAGCCAGCTCTTCGGCGGTGAGCGGCTCGCCTGGTCTGGCTGCCAAGGTGCACAGCGCCCGCAGCGCGTACTCGATTCTGGCTGAGATATGCATGCCTGCGTCCAGTCGCCCAAGGGCTGCCGACGTAGTCGGCAGCCCGTTCTACCTTTGAGTCGATCATTTGGACCGATTAGGTAGTTTGAATCTATCAGTGGCGAGGATCGCCCGTGGCTTGCGCCGGCTCAATCCTCGCCGAGCAAGCTGGAGTCAACCGCCTGCAGGTAGCTGCTCCAAGCCACGCGGACGGCTTCACGATGAGCGTCGAGCTCGCCGTCCACCGCTGCTCGGTAGGACGCCCTTGCGTCATCCACCGACCGGAGGTAGCCATCCCGGGCGATGGCCATGCTCTCGTTGTATGCCTTGCGGATCTGCGCGGCCAACTCGTTGTACGTGGCACGTGCTTGGGCGACGATGTCACGGCGCATTGTCGCGGGAGCGCTGGCCACTGCTTGCTTGTAGTCTGCCCAAGCTGCGTCGATCGCATTTCCATGGGCCTCTTCGGCGGCAGTTTGCGCTTCCTCGTAAACGTCGCGCACAGGTTTGAGGGCTTCCTCGTAGTCTGCCCAAGCACCTTCGACGGCCTCGCGATAGACCTCCCAAGCATCGTCGATGATGCTCAGGTAGTGGTTGCGTGCCTCCACGTCCGACGCGCCGCTGTCGCCGTCTCTAGGCATCAGCCACCTTCCTCCCGTGCCAACTTCCAAGCAATCGCCCGACGTCTTGTCTTCTCACGGAATCGCCCATTACGTGCCGTTCTGTGTAGCTACACTCTCGGTTCCCGTGGCGGCGGGACCATTGAGCACAAGGCATGCTAGTGCGCTCGTCATGCTACTCGTATGATCCAGCTCAGGGCACGACCGCGCGTGGTCATAAGGCGCGACCCGGTCGCAAGTGCTCGTCATGGTGCCCTGGGCGCTCGTTGCCGGCCTGCTAATAGGGTCCTCACCTCCCGTTGTGAGGCGCGCGATCGCTCGGGTGTCACCTCGGCCAGACGTGCCAGATCGCGATGGGTGGCCTCGATAGCCGCAAGATACGGCGAAGGCTTGCGGACCGAACGGCGACCTGCGAAGGATCGCTCTCGCGCCCACGAGCAACGAAGGTCGTCCATAGCGCGCGTGCACGCGACATAGAGCAGTCTGCGCTCTTCGGCGGCGGCTTCGGGGCTGCGCGCATGGGCGATCGGGACGAGACCGTCCTCGAGCCCTGTTACGAAGACGACCCGCCATTCGAGGCCCTTTGCGCGGTGGAAGGTCATGACGTCGACGGCGTCACCGACCTGCCGAGGAGGATCGGAGCGCAGGCTCGCCTCCAGCCAGGAAACAAACCCGGCCGCGGTCGCGCTCGAGTCGTACCGGAGGTACTCCATTGCCAGAGCTCCCAGCTCGACCAGATCATCGTCGACCGGCGCGATCTCGGCCGTGTCCTCGCCGCTCGGCGGGGCATCGAAGGCCTCGCCTTCCTCGTCCGCGAGGCCCTCAGCCGGCCCGGATCCCATCCTGGCGAGCTCTTCGAGCCATCCTTGAACGCCGGGTGTGCCCGACGGGCTCGTCAAGCGATCCAAGACTCGGCGAACCGCTGGGCGCGCGAGAAACGCGCGACCGCCTCCGCTTCGGAAGGGAATGCCCGCGGCCTCCAGCTCGCGCTCGAAGAGCACGAGCTGGGCGTTCGTACGGGCCAGGACGGCGAGGCTTGACCACGGCGCGCCAGGACTGCGGGCCCGCCGCAGTGCAGTGACGACGCCCAGCGCCTCGTCGGCGTCGGTCTCGTAGGAGACCACCGGTTGTGCCGGACCGCCGGTCCGCGGGTACCCGTGGACCGGCGGTCCGGCGAGCTCCGAAGCTGACTCGCCCGATCGATCGCCGCCCGGCGGGCCGGGGCCGAGGGTCGGTTCACCTGTCAGAACCGATGATGCGAGCGCCAACACGATGTCAGTCGAGCGGTAATTCACTGCAAGCCGGACGACTTGGGAGCCGGGATACCGTTGCGGAAAGTCGATGAGGGCTCGCGGATCGCTCCCGTTCCACGCATAGATTGCCTGGTCGGGGTCGCCGACCACGCAGAGGTCGTCGTTGTCGCCGAGCCATGCGTCGAGAAGTCGCACCTGTGCCGGGTTCACGTCCTGGTATTCGTCCACGAAGAAGTGGCGGAACCGCCAGCGGGCTGAAGCGGCGAACTCAGGGTCGCTCTCGAGCTCGATCGCGCAGCGATGTAGAAGGTCGTCGAAGTCGAGGACGCCCCGTCGTTGCTTCTCCCGGTCGTAGCGTTTCCAGATCTCCGTGACGACAAATGGGTCGCATTGGCTAGGTCGCCCACACCTGGCGACCGCTTGCGGGTAGTCGCGAGCAGTGAGGCACTGAGCCTGCGCCCACTCGATCTCGGAGGCAAGGTCGGCGAGCATGGCGCGGTCGCGGCCGATGTCCTGGCCTGCGGCCGCGGCGAGAAGACGAGCCTTGGAGGCGATCACGACTGGCGCTGGCCGGCCACGTTCTGCCGCCAGGCGTCTGAGCTCCTCGAGCGCCACCGCATGGAAGGTTCCGGCCGTGGCCGGATCAGCGAGACCGAGGCTCGCCAGGCGGCCCCGGAGCTCCGAGGCGGCCTTACGAGTGAAGGTGAGAGCGAGCACGTACGGTGCCGAGGCAGTGCCTTCGTTGACCCGCCAGGCGATGCGACGCGTGAGCACCCGTGTCTTGCCGGAGCCGGCAGCGGCCAGCACACACAGCGGCCGTGCCTGAGTCGTGATCGCTTCGCGCTGTTGGGGGTCGCATCCGGCCAGGAGACGCCCGGCCAGGTCGCTCGACCGCGTCACGCTCGACTCCATGAACAGACCGTAGCGGTCGGGTGCCTTAACGTTCAGGGGCACGCGGGGCAGTCCTGCACGGGCGTCAAGTGCGTCGGCGCGAGGACGCGTTAGTTTTTGCGAAATGCTCACGTCTTTCGCCGGCTCACGCCTGTTCGGGGAGTCGTACGGCGCGGGCACGCCATGGGTTCTGGCTCTGCACGGATGGCGGCGGGACCACAGGGACTTCGAAGCCGTTCTCGCGCCGCCGGGAATCGACGCGATCGCGCTTGACCTGCCCGGGTTCGGAAGTGCCGCCGCGCCCGAGGCAGTGTGGGGAAGTCCGGAATACGCCGAAGCAGTCGCCGCCGTGCTGGACGAGATGACGCCACGGGTAGTGGTGCTCGGTCATTCATTCGGCGGTCGCGTCGCAGTGCACCTTGCCGCGAGTTGTCCGGACCGGGTTGCGGGTCTTGTCTTGAGCGGAGCACCACTTCACCGACCTGCCGGCGCCCGCTCAAAGCCGCGGCTGCGTTTCAGGATGGCGCGCGTGCTAGCGATGCGCGGAGTGATCAGCCAGGAGGGGATGGAAGCGCTACGACGGCGCCACGGGTCCGATGACTACCGTGCGGCCTCCGGTGTCATGCGGGACATTCTCGTGCGTACCCTCACCGAGGATTACGTTGCAGTGCTCGCTGCGGTGAAGTGTCCGGTGGAGCTCGTATGGGGTGACGACGACACGGCAGCTCCGTTGGCGGTGGCCGAACAGCTGGAACGTGAGCTGTCCGACGCTCATTTGATCGTTTGCCCTGGCGCAGGTCATCTCACACCTCTCACAGTTCCAGGCGAGCTACGCGCCGCGATCGGAAGGCTGAAGACGTGATCGTCGGAGAGCCGACCGAGGGCTCGTCCAGCTTGTGACCGCGCTTGGCGCCGCCGCTCTCGGCGCAGCCGTCATCTCGATCGTCTGCGCCGACCTGCGGTGGCTTCGCGTTGCCCAGAACGAGCACTACCTGCCAGGCGCGGCCGCGCGGTTCGGGTGGCGTTGGTGGGCGAGCACGCCGTTCAACATCGCTCTCGCCGTAGCCGGTGTTGTCGGCGCCGGGGTCGCGACGGTCGCTCCGGTCGCGGGTTTCGCGACCGCCGCCGTCGTGGCGATCGGGCCGGCCGGGTTTCACCCGTGGGGGCGCACCTCACGTCTTGCCTGGACGCGCCGGATGTCTCAGGTCGCATTTGTCACAGTCGGGCTTGAAGGTCTCGCGATCGCGTTGGCCGCCGCCTACGGCGGTCTCTCCGGCGCCGTGCCGGCGGCGGTGTGGAGCGCGATCGTCGTTCCCTTGTTCGTCGACGTGGCGCTCGCGGTGCTTCGGCCTGTCGAGGACCTGATTGCGCAACGCTACGTAGGGCGCGCGTCGGCTGTGCTTGCCCGGGTTCGGCCCCTCGTGGTGGGGATCACGGGGTCGTACGGGAAGACGACGACGAAGACGTATGTTGCTCACCTCATCGCTGGTGACCGCAGCGTCGTCGCGAGTCCACGCAGCTTCAACAATCGTGCCGGGCTTGCGCGCACGGTCAATGAGCATCTCGTGCCCGGGACCGAAGTGCTCGTGGCCGAGATGGGCGCCTATGGCCCAGGAGAGATCTCGGCGCTTTGCCGCTGGCTCCAGCCCGAGGTCGTGGTCATCACTTCAATCGGGCCGGCACACCTCGAGCGTTTCGGCACCCTCGACAGGACGCTCTCGGCGAAGGCGGAGATCACCTCGGCAGCCCGTGTGGTCGTGCTCAACATCGACGACGAGCGGCTCGAGGGACTCGCGCGACGCCTTTCCCCGACCCAGAAGGTGGTACGTGTCTCGGGAAGCGACGTGAGCGCGGACGTTGCCGTTCTGGAGCACGCCGATGACCTCGAGCTACGGCTCTGGGGAAAGCCGGCGGGCGTCGTCGTCCTTGCGCCGGGGTCCCCGTCGCCCATCCGATCGAACGCGGCGTGTGCAGCGGCAGTGGCGGTCGAGCTCGGCATCGATCCTGAGGTGGTGGTGAGACGCCTCGCCTCCTTGCCAGGCGTGCCGAATCGGTTGCAGCGCTACGAGGCCAAAGCCGGTTATGTCGTGCTCGATGACACGTTCAACGCGAACCCGGCTGGTGCCCGTCATGCGCTGGATGCGCTCGCAGCCGAAGCCTGTGAAGGCCGGCGAGTTCTGGTGACACCTGGAATGGTGGAGCTCGGCAGGACGCAGCCCGCTGAGAATTCAGCCTTGGCCGAGCAGGCAGCAGGTGTTGTGACAGACCTCGTCGTCGTTGGAAGGACGAACAGGGCCGCGCTAGTCGAGGGTTGCCACCGGGTGGCACGCCCGCTGCCGGTGAAGCTCTTCAGCACGCGGGAGGAGGCGGTCGCGTGGGCACGTCAGGAGCTCGGTCCGGGCGACGCCGTGCTGTTCGAGAATGATCTCCCGGACCACTTCCCCTGAGTGCACCACCGTTCGCATGGAAGAGGAAACGTGAATCCGGCGGACCTCGGTCGGTGTTCGCGCGCGGAGTGTGGCATAAAGTGGCCACACGATGAGGAAGAGTGGACAGCGCCGCTTGGATCTCGATGATCGGGGAGCGTTCGTCCTGCCGCGTTCGGTCACTCAGGCGCGTGCAGGCGACGCGCGTGAGGTCGGCGCGAATCAGGGCGGCCGCCCGGCGCGTGTGGGGGTGATCTACGGCGGCCCGTCGCCTGAGCACGACGTCTCGATCCTCACTGGACTGCAGGCCGTCCACGCTCTCGCCCACGCTCCGGGAGTCGGCAGCGTACGTTCCTTGTACTGGTCCAAGTCAGGCGACTGGTACGAGGTTCAGGCCGCGACCGAGGCGGCAGGATTTGTCGAGGGAGTCCCCAGCAACGCTGTCCGCCTACGCCTGATCAGCTGCCCGGGTGGCGGGTTTGTCAAGCCCGCGAGCGGGTTGCGGGCGAAGGAGGACCGCCTCGATCTCGATGCCGTGCTGGTCTGCTGTCACGGCGGCCCGGGCGAAGACGGCACACTGCAGGGTGCCCTGGACCTGACGGGAGTTCCCTACTCCGGCCCGACAGCCATGGGGGCTGCGCTCGGCATGGACAAGCTTGCTTTCGGCACGCTCGTGATCTATGCGGGTTTGCCCGCCTTGCCGCGGGTGCCACTTAGCGAGGACAGCGAAGAACCGGGGTTCGACCCCCCTTACATTTTGAAGCCGCGCTTTGGCGGATCTTCCATCGGCATCGACGTCGTCGCAGACTTCGATACCGCTCGCGCCCGTCTGAAGGCGAACCCGCACTTGCGTCGAGGTGCGGTTCTCGAGCCGTACGAGTCCGAGATGTTCGATCTGCAGCTTGCCGTCAGGAGCTGGCCTGAGCTCCAGCTGTCGGCGATCGAGCGGCCGCTTCGGACGCGCAGCGGAGGTGAGATCCTCGGCTACCAGGACAAGTACGTCGGTTCGGAGGGTATGACATCCGCCCCGCGTGAGCTGCCTGCCCAGATCGAGCCCGAGCTCGGCGAGCGCATTCGGATGCTCGCACCCGAGGTCGCCTCGCTCGTAGGTCTGCGTGGTGTCGCGCGGCTGGATTTCCTGTCCGACGGTGAGGACGTGTTCATAAACGAGATCAACACGATCCCAGGTTCGCTCTCGCACTACCTGTGGATCGATCCACGTTTGCCCTTCACGTCGTTGCTGCTCGACTTGCTGGCCGAAGCGATCCAGCAACCCGCGGCTGCCTACTCGTCGGCCGGTTCGGACGGGTCGGCCTTGCGGCTTGCAGGGTCCATCGCGAGCAAGCTCGGATGAGCTGCTGGTTGACCCCCGGGCAGGCGTGATGAGCTTCCCGACGAGGTTGTTGGGTCCCGGCGAGGAGGTCCACCTCGACTCGAGGCCGAACTGGTCCTACTTGTTCTGGCCGTCGGTCTTCACCGTTCTCGTTCTCGCCGGCTGTGTGGCCACCGTCGTGCTATGGACGAGCGCACCGCTTGTCGCTGGGTGGGTACTGCTCGGCGTGGGCCTCGCCGCTCTCGCCTATCTGGGTGCTCGCTACCTCGGGTGGCGCACCACGACCTTTGTGGTCACCTCCCAGCGGATCGTCTACCGAACCGGTGTGCTGAGGAGGACCGGCAGGGAGATCCCGATCGGCCGCGTACAGGACGTGACTTATCACCAATCCGTCGTCGAGCGGATCGTCAGGGCTGGCAGTCTCACTGTCGAGTCCGCCGGTCGCCAGGGGCAAGATCCATTTCCTGACATCAGCAGACCAGACGAGGTGCAGTCGCTGATCAACCGCGTAGTGGCTCAAAGCCTCGGTGGTTATCCCGCGGCGCAGGTCTCTGAGGCGGTTGTCCGGTCTGAAGCTGCGCAACCGGCTGCGACACCGAGCGTCCACGCAGCACCACCGATCACCGATCCGACGCCGCCTGTCCCACAGCCACGGGTCATGGGACCGATGCCGCGCTCCGCGGCGACGCCGACCATCGCCCAGCAGCTTGGCGAGCTGGCGGAGCTGCACCAGCACGGCGTCATCACCGATGCCGAGTACGAGCAGAAGCGTCGGGAGCTACTTGACCGGCTCTGAGGATTCCAAGAGAGCAGCGCCCCGGCATTGGTACGCTTCGTAGGTGGACGAGCGCTTTTGGATCACGACGCTCGGTTGCCCGAAGAATGAGGTCGACTCTCAGAAGTTGATCGGTCGCTTGGCCGCAGGCGGCTACGAGCGGGCACAGGACCCTGGCGAGGCGGATCTTGTCGTCGTGAACACCTGCGCTTTCATCGATGCCGCTCGCGAGGAGTCGATCGAGACCATCCTCGAGCTGGACGGCCTGCGAAAGCCCGGGTCGCGGCTCGTCGTCACAGGATGCCTCGCCGGGCGCTCGGGTGAACAGCCCGCGGCTGCGCTCGACGAGATCGATCTCGTTGCCGGCTTCGGCGTGCCTGTCGAGATGAAGATCGCCCGGCGGGTCGTGCGGGCCGGGTCGGACGCCTCGTCCGCTGATGTGACTGCACACAGCTTCGACTTGTTGGAGCTGCCCCGGCCACCGGCAACCGCACCATGGGCCTACGTCAAGGTTGCCGAAGGCTGCGACCGGCGGTGTGGGTTCTGCGCGATCCCGTCGTTTCGCGGCAAGCAGCGCTCGAGGCCGTCGGGTTCGATCCTTGCCGAGATCGAAGCGCTGAAGGCACGCGAGATCGTGCTTGTCGCGCAGGACCTCGCTTCTTACGGCCACGACCGCACTGTGAGCGCGGAGCGGCACGAGAATGCTGGTCACGGCATTGTCGAGCTCATCGGCGCGGTGGCACAGCGAGTCGATCGCGTACGCCTGCTCTATCTCTACCCGTCCTCGCTCAACGATCGGCTCGTCGAGGCGATGGTCGGGACGGGTGTTCCCTACTTCGATCTTTCCCTGCAGCACGCTTCAGGCCGCCTCTTGCGCACCATGCGTCGCTGGGGGGACGCTGCCCGTTTCCTCGAACGGATCGGACGGATTCGCCAATTCGAGCCAGGTGCCGTGTTCCGCTCGTCGTTCATACTCGGCTATCCCGGCGAGACCGAGGAGGACCACGACGAGCTGCTGAGGTTCATCGAGGAGGCGAACCTCGACTGGGCGGGGTTCTTCACGTTCTCTCGCGAAGATGGGACGCTGGCCGCCGGCCTCGATGAGCAGGTCCCGAGCTCCCTCGCGCTCGAGCGCCTCCGGGAGTGCTCGGAGCTGCAAGAGCCGATCACAGCCCGCCGACGCCGGCAGCTGGTCGGGACTATGAGCGAAGTGCTCGTCGATCGGCCCGGCCGTGCCCGGTCCTATCGGGAAGCACCCGAGATAGACGGAATCGTGAGGGTGCCACGTTCGGTCCCGGAGGGCTGGCTGGGCCCTGTCCGCTTCATGGACGCGCTCGGGCCCGACCTCGAGGCCGTGCCCGCGCTCGTCGGCGGGTCGGCGCCATGAGCGATCGCGACACGATCTTCGGGCCGTCGGCTCTGATGACGCCTGCGAACGCGCTCACGCTCGCCAGGTTGCTTGCGTCGCCGCTGATGGTCGCGCTCGTGGTCGCCACGGGGCCCTCTAGTTGGCTGCTTGTAGGTCTCTGGTTCATCTGCTCGTCCTCCGACGGCCTCGACGGCCTGGTCGCAAGGCGTTACGGAGCGACGCGCTCAGGAGCGTTCCTCGACCCGCTCGCCGACAAGTGCATCGTCCTCGGCGTGCTGGCGGCGCTCGCGGCGATTGGAGAGGTGAGCTGGCTGCCGGTGATCCTGATCGCGGCACGTGAGGTGTCCATGAGCGTCTTCCGCAGCTATGCGGCGCGTCGCGGAGTCTCGGTGCCGGCCAGGACGACGGCGAAGGTGAAGACCCTGCTGCAGGATGTCGTGATCGGGCTCGCTTTCCTTCCGCCGGTGGGTCTGCATCATGCGAGGGTCGTCGGTTGGGTGCTCTGGCTCGTTGTCGCGGTCACGCTGTGGACCGGGTTCGAGTACCTGCGCGACTCGCGCAAGCTCCTCGCGGGTGCTCAGTCGCCGACGCGTGGCAACGTCGGGCGTCACGTCGCCTGAGCACGCGCGGCAATCCGGAGAGCAGCTCGTGCGAGCCGAGGTCGTAGCAGTCGGGACCGAGCTTCTCCTCGGCCAGATCGTCGACACCAACTCCGCCTGGATCGGTGAGCGACTGGCCCTGTCGGGGATCGACTGCAATTTCCAGACGAGGGTGGGTGACAACGTCGTGCGTATCGCCTCAGCGCTGCGTAGCGCACTTGGGAGGAACGAGGCGGTGATCATATGTGGCGGCCTCGGGCCGACTCAGGACGATCTGACCCGGGAGGCGATCGCGCTGGTGATGGACGCTCCACTTCGCCGGGACGCCGCAGTCCTCAAGACCATCAGGGACCGCTTCGTGCCTCGTGGGTCGAGCCGGACGATGCCGGCCAACAACGAGCAGCAGGCTGACGTGCCCGAAGGCGCCACGGTGATCCCCCAGACGATGGGCACCGCTCCCGGTCTCATCTGCCCTGTCGGGGACAAGGTGATGTACGCGCTGCCAGGTGTGCCCTACGAGATGCACGACATGATGGAACGAGCTGTGCTGCCCGACCTGCGGAGGCGGTCCGGCCAGGCGGCTGTGATCCGCAGCCGAACCCTGAAGACCTGGGGCTACAGCGAGTCCGGTCTCGCCGAGCTTGTAGCAGGCCGCGTCGAGGCGCTCGAGGCCGGGGGACCAGGTGTGCCGACGATTGCCTTCCTGGCCAGCGGCATCGAAGGGATCAAGCTGCGCCTCACGGTGAAGGCTGCCGACGACGACACCGCGAACAAGGCGCTCGACGCCGAGGAAGCCGAGCTGCGTGCGCTTGTCGGCGAAGCTGTCTTCGGTGTCGACGAGGAGACGATGGAAGGCGCCGTAGGCCGACTGCTCCTCGAGCGCTGCTGGAGCCTCGGAGTTGCGGAATCCCTGACAGGTGGCCTCGTCGCGGCACGGGTCGTGGGGGTGCCAGGCGCGAGCGAGTGGTTCCGGGGAGCAGTGGTGGCCTACGACGTCGGCGTCAAGCGATCGGTGCTCGGCGTGGCGGACGGGCCGGTCGTGACGCACGAGGCGGCCGCGGCCATGGCTGAAGGTGCGCGTCGGGTCCTGGGCGCCAACGTGGGCCTCGCGACGACCGGTGTCGCCGGCCCGGCCGAACAGGAGGGTCGGACGGTCGGCACCGTTGTCGTCGGCCTCGCCCTCCCGGGGTCGGTCCCTCATGCCGTCGAGCTTCGCCTGCCTGGCGATCGGGAGCGCGTCCGGCAACTCGCGACGATCTCGGCCCTGAACGTCCTGCGACGTCGGCTCTGTGCGACAGGTGGGGGAACATAGGAGCGAATGGTCAGGTTCTGTCAGATGTTTCTCGTGGTGATACCTCACTGGGCACAATCGGCTCGGAGGTCCACCAACGAACATATGTTTGGAACTACAGTGATGTGATGACCTCGCAGCAGGGACCCGTGACGGGAGTGACATACCCATTTCGTAGGTTGCGGCCTGCCGGCGTGACGCCGGTGAGCGGGGACGAAGCAACACCACAGCAGAGAGGTCCCATCTCGGAAATGAACCGTCGACAAGCAGCGCGAGAGGAGAGAGACCCCAAGATGGAGCGTGACAAGGCACTCGAGGCGGCACTCAGCCAGATCGAGAAGCAGTTCGGAAAGGGCTCAGTCATGCGTATGGGTGAGCACACCGGCATGGGGATCGAAGTGATCTCGACTGGTGCGATGGCCCTTGACCTCGCACTCGGGATCGGTGGACTCCCGAGAGGACGGATAATCGAGCTGTTCGGGCCCGAGTCCTCAGGCAAGTCGACCCTCGCTCTGCACGTGGTGGCGGAAGCCCAGCGTAATGGGGGAATCTGTGCCTACATCGATGCGGAGCACGCGCTGGACCCGGTCTACGCGAAAGCCATCGGCGTCGACATCGACGAATTGCTCATCTCCCAGCCCGACACGGGCGAGCAGGCGCTCGAGATCGCCGACATGCTGATCCGCTCCGGGGCGATGGACGTGATCGTCATCGACTCGGTGGCGGCGCTCACACCACGTGCCGAGCTCGAGGGTGACATGGGCGATACCCACGTCGGCCTGCAGGCTCGCCTGATGTCCCAGGCGCTGCGCAAGCTCACGGGCACGCTCAGCAAGTCGTCGACGATCGCGCTGTTCATCAACCAGCTGAGAGAGAAGATCGGTGTGATCTACGGATCGCCCGAAGTCACGCCCGGAGGGCGGGCCCTCAAGTTCTACGCCTCGGTCCGGCTCGACATTCGTCGCTTGGAGTCCATCAAGGACGGGACCGAGGTCATCGGCAACCGCACGCGGGTCAAGGTCGTGAAGAACAAGTGCGCTCCGCCCTTCCGCACGGCCGAGTTCGACATCGTCTACGGGAGAGGTATCAGCCGAGAGGGTTCCGTGCTCGACGTGGCCGTCGATCTCGGGATCGCGAAGAAGTCCGGCGCCTGGTACACCTACGAGGGCGAGCAGCTCGGCCAGGGCCGTGAGAATGCCAAGCAATTCCTACGGGAGAGT
>Ga0182011_10003804_pt1 | contig 12266 bp, 8 predicted proteins | sample 711E1DmetaG_FD_120481 | JGI IMG/M metagenome (GOLD analysis project Ga0182011, IMG submission 120481) | Permafrost microbial communities from Stordalen Mire, Sweden - 711E1D metaG | ecosystem: Environmental > Terrestrial > Soil > Wetlands > Permafrost | place: Sweden: Stordalen | collected... | reverse complement strand
GCCATCGGCTGCCACGGCGCTGCCGGCGTTGAAACCGTACCAGCCCACCCAGAGCATCCCGGTGCCGACCATGCACAACACCATGCTGTGCGGTGCCATTTTCTCGCGGCCGAACCCGATGCGGGGACCGATGATCAAACAGAGAATCAACGCCGACCATCCGGACGACATGTGCACCACCGTGCCTCCGGCAAAGTCAATCGCCGTGATTGCCGCGCCGGCATTCGCCGCGCCGTTCATCATACCGGTCGCGCCCCAGATCATGTGAGCCAGCGGAAAGTAGACCACCAGCATCCACAGCGTCACGAACCACAGGACGGCCGAGAACTTCATGCGCTCGGCGATGGCGCCGACGATCAGCGCCGGGGTGATGATCGCGAACATCAGCTGGTACATCGCAAACACGTTTTGCGAAACCCAGAAGGCATAATCCGTGTTGGGCGCCGACGTCACGCCCCGGAGAAACATGAACTCCGTGCCGCCAAGAAAACGGCCGATGCCGCTGCCCTTGAAACTCTGGCCGAACACCAGGCTGTAGCCCACTGCCCACCAGAGGATTGTCACCAGTCCCGCAATTCCCAGACACTGGGCCAGGACGGACAGGACGTTTTTTCGGCGAACCAGCCCGCCATAAAAGAGCGCCAGACCCGGCAAGGTCATGAACAACACCAACGCCGACGATGTCATCATCCAACCGTTGTGCCCCGGACCCGGGACGCCGGTCAGGCTCTTCCCAGGATCCGTGTTCGTGACATATGCCTCCAGAGCGGCCACGCGCTGATCCATCGAAGGCGCGGCCTGCTCGGCCAGCACCGGCAGGGAACAAAGCACAACTACGAGGCACAACCAGATGGTGCGCCGGACAAAGGAAAAGCGTAAAGTCATGGTGAAAGACGCTCATCGAATGAGCAGAATTAATGCCATGAACCGCTTTTATCTCATCGATGGGCAATTTTGTGCAGACCCGGACAATCCGCGACCCAATCGATCGCTCTTAAAACAACAAGAGCCGATCCCGTCGGACCGGCCTCTTGAGACTATGAGCAAAAAAGCCCAATCAGGGGACCCGCAGTCTCCCTGTCACCTCAGATGGCGGCGTCGCCATGTTCGTCGGTCCGGATGCGCACCACGTCCTCGAGCGGGACGATAAAGACCTTGCCATCGCCGATCTTGCCGGTCTTGGCCGACTTCACGATGGCTTCGACGGTCCTGGCCACCAGCTCATCGCCCAGCGCAATCTCGATCTTCACCTTGGGGAGAAAATCGACGGTATATTCGCTGCCACGGTAGATCTCCGTGTGACCCTTCTGCCGCCCGAAGCCTTTGACCTCGGTGACCGTCATGCCCTCGATGCCAAGGCCAGCCAGGGCTTCTTTTACTTCTTCGAGCTTGAATGGCTTGATGATGGCTACGACGAGTTTCATGCGAGATGCTTTCGTTTGGTTCCAGGTGATTAGTAAGTTCTTGTTTCGCCTAGCGCAAGCTCAGGTTCCTGCCGGGCGCAAGAAATGTCAGCCCCGTCGGCCGGCCATCACGTCGTTGTCGGCAGCACCGTCTGGATGTGCAGATCGCGGAGCTGTTTGGCCGTCACCGGCGTCGGACTCTGCGTCATCAGGTCCTGCGCCTTCTGGGTCTTCGGGAACGCGATGACATCGCGGATACTCGTCGTGCCGCACAGCAAGGCCACCATGCGGTCGAGACCGAAGGCGATCCCGCCGTGCGGGGGCGCGCCGTACCGAAAAGCGCGCAACAAGTAACCAAAACGGCTTTCAACCACGTCAGCCGGAATCTTGAGCACGTCCTTGAAGATTTTTTCCTGCAATGCCGGTTGATGAATCCGGATCGAACCGCCGCCCAGCTCCATGCCGTTGAGCACGACGTCGTAGTGCTGGCCGCGAACCTTCTCCGGCTCCGTGTCGAGGAGACCGGCGTCTTCCGGCACCGGTGAGGTGAAGGGATGGTGGGTGGCCACAAATCGCTTGCTCTCCTCGTCATAGGTCATCAGTGGAAAATCGATCACCCACAGGAAATTCCACTGGTTGGCCGGCAGACTCAGCTTGCCGCGCTTCTGGAGCAGCGCCGCGCATTCGAGGCGGATGCGTCCGAGAATGGCGCAGGTCTTCTCCCACGGCGCGGCCGCAAAAAAGATGATGTCGCCCTCCGCCGGGTCGAGCCTCCGCGTCAGCTCGGCCTTTTCCGCCGCACTGAAGAACTTCACAATTGGCGACTTCCATTCGCCGCCCTCCACCTTGATGAAGGCGAGGCCTTTTGCGCCCAGCGATTTCGCGACCTCCTCGAGCCCGGCGAGCTCGCCCTGGGTGATGTCGGCGAGCCCTTTGGCGTTGAGCGCCTTGACCGCGCCCCCGCCGGCCGCGGCCGACGCAAACACCTTGAACGTGGATTTCCGGAAAACTTCCGTGCAGTCGACCAGTTCGAGGCCGAACCGGGTGTCGGGCTTGTCGACCCCAAAGCGGTTCATCGCCTCCTGGAAGGCCAGCCGCGGGAAGGGCGTGGGCAGGTCCACCCCCAGGATATCCCGCCAGACCTTCTTGAGCATGCCCTCGAAGAGCGCATAGATGCCCTCGCGATCCACAAAGGAAAGTTCCACGTCGATCTGCGTGAATTCCATCTGGCGGTCGGATCGCAAATCCTCATCGCGAAAGCAGCGCGCGATCTGCAGGTAGCGCTCCACGCCCGCCACCATCAGGATCTGTTTGAATTGCTGCGGCGACTGCGACAGCGCGTAGAACTCGCCCGGATGGATGCGGGAGGGGACCAAGTATTCGCGCGCGCCTTCCGGGGTGCTCTTGAACAAGATGGGCGTCTCGACCTCGATGAAGCCCTCCGCGTCGAAGTAATCGCGCACCGACTTGGTGGCGCGGTGCCGCACTTCAAGATTCCGGCGCATCTTCGGCCGGCGCAGATCGAGGTAGCGATAGGTCAGGCGGAGGTCCTCGTTGACCTTGTCGCCCGCCGCGTCGTCGAGCGGGAACGGCGGGGTGTCGGAAAGGTTGTACAATTCGAGGGCGGTGGCATCGACCTCGATCTCGCCGGTCGTCAGGTTCGGATTGGCCGTCCCGGCGGGGCGCAGCGTGACCCGCCCGGCGACGCCCACCACCGACTCGGGCTTCAGGTGCGCCGCCCGGGCTCCGACATCGGCGTTGGAGTCGGGCTCGAGCTTGACCTGGGTGATGCCCTGGCGGTCGCGCAGATCGATGAAGATGATGCCGCCCTGATCGCGGATGGAATCCACCCAGCCGGCGAGGGAGACGGTGGCACCGAGGTCGGTCTTGGTGAGCTGGGCACAATGATGCGTACGCTTCATAATGGAGGCGGGAGACGAAAGGCGGCCAACTAAGCGCAGGCCGCAACCGGAGGGCAAACCCGAAATTGGCCGCTCAAGCGTCGAACACCCAGGGAAAATTAGAGACGCCGAGCACGTCCCGCTCCAGTTGCTGCACGCGCGCGGGCGTCTCCTCGAGATTGAGCCAATGCTCGTCGGTATAGTCGCGCAGCCGGCCCAGGTATTCCATGACAAAGCCGCGGGAGAGGTCGCTGTGCTCCTGCGTCGCGCGTTTGACCGAGTCATCCAGCGCCACCACGCCCGTCGATTGCAGCAGCTCGCACATGCTGAGGATGCGGGTGAACTCCGCCTGCATTTCCGGGATGTTGGTCATCTGGCGGAGGCGTTCCGTCCATTCGCGAAACCGCGCCACCGGCACGCGCGGCAGCACCGCCTTGGCATGCGGTGTGTCCGCCACTGCGGACTGGTGGGCGTCTGCGACCTTGTTGATGAACGCCGTCTCCTCTTCCAGCTCGCTCGCCGCCAGAATGGCGAACCCCAGCGCTTCATCCGCCCCCGGGGAGATGCGCTTCTCCTTCAGGTTGTACCCGGCGGTGATCGCGTTGCGCGCCGTCCCGAGCGCCCGCAGATAGGCCTCAATCTTGCTTTGGAATCGTTCAATGGCCCGCGCCCAGTCCGAAAAATCATTCACCGTCGCCAGGCCTTTCAAGAACTCCGGACACTGCGCACGCACGTGCGTTTCGGTCTGCTCCACCAACGGGGGGAGCAATTTGGCCGCGACCCGGTCGAGGGTGGATAGCGACGCCGTGACTTTTTCCAGCTCGGTCCGGGTGGCCTTGATCGTCGCGGAGATCTCCCGCGGCCGGCCGGCCACCGCCATTAGCCGGTCGATCGACGACTGGGTCTGGTCGAGCGCCTCGATCCGGGTAAGCAGATCATTGCGGGATTCTTCCAGCACGGAGCGGGCCACCCGCAGGTGCGCGTGGTTGATCAACTGCTGTTTTAGCTCGTAGCTGACTTCCGCCATGGCGGTAAAATGCGAGACAATCCCCTTCTAGACAGAAATCAGGGAATCGCAAGCCTGCGTCCGCCGCCCCGACCAGCGGAAACGTTGCTGGATGGCACCGGGGTCGCTCACGCGATCAGGCTCCGCCCGGTCATCTCAGCCGGCACCGGCAGTTTCATCAACTGGAGCAACGTCGGCGCGATGTCGGCCAGGCGGCCGCCGGCGCGCAGTTTGGTCTGGCCGGCGGCAAACCCCTCGCCCACCACAAACACCTCCACCTGATTGAGCGTGTGCGAAGTGTGCGGGCAGTTCTGCTCGGGGTCCCACATCTGCTCGCAATTGCCGTGGTCCGCGCAGACCACCGCAGCTCCGCCCATCTTCAGCACGGCCTCGAGCAACACGCCGGTGGCAAGGTCGGTCGCCTCCACCGCCCGGATCGCCGCCGGCAGCGAGCCGGTGTGCCCGACCATGTCCGGATTGGCGTAGTTCACGACCAGCAAATCGTATTGGCCGGACAGAATGGCAGCGCGCGCCCCCACCGTCACTCCCATCGACGACATGTCGGGCGCCAGGTCGTAGGTGCCCACCTTCGGACTTGCCACCATGCCGCGGTCCTCCCCCGGGAAGGGTTCCTCGCGGTAGTCGTTGAAGAAAAACGTGACGTGGGGATACTTCTCCGTCTCCGCGCTGCGGAACTGCTTCAATCCGAGCGCGGCGATGTATTCTCCCAGGATGTTATTCATCTTGGCGGGCTTCAGCAGGATCGTCTCGACCGGGAGGCCCTTCTTATATTCGGTCAGTCCGACGAAGTAGAGATCGAGCTTCCGGCCGCGGTCGAACTCCTTGAAGCCGGCCTCGCAAAAAGCGCGGCAGAGTTCCCGAGGACGGTCCCCGCGGAAGTTGAAGAAGACGACGCTGTCGCCATCGCCGATCGTCGCCACCGGCTGGCCGTCCGCACCGACCACCCAGGAGGGAACCACAAACTCGTCGCCCTTTTGTGAGTCGTTTGTGGGCTTGTCGTAGTACTGCTGCACCGCGGCGGTCGCGCTGGGCGCCGTCGCGTCGGCCTTTGCTCCGACCAGCAGGTTGTAAGCGCGACTCACGCGCTCCCAGCGGTTATCCCGATCCATCGCGTAGAACCGGCCACACACGCTGGCGACCTGGCCGACGCCGAGCTCAACGGTCTTGGCTTCGAGCTGCCGGATGAAACCCAGGCCGCTGGCCGGCGGCGTATCGCGGCCGTCCATGAAGGCATGGATGAAAATATCCTTTGTCACCCCCGCCTCTTTGGCGAGCCGCAGCAGGCCATAAAGGTGTTCCAGCAGGCTGTGCACCCCGGCATCGGAGGCCAGACCAAGAAAATGCAGCTTCGTGCCCCGGGTCTTCACTCGGTCCAGCGCAGCGCGCCAGACGGCGTTGCCGGCGATCTCGCCGTCGCCAATCGCCTTGGTGATTCGCACGATCTCCTGGTCAACGATGCGTCCGGCCCCGATGTTCTGGTGGCCGACCTCGCTGTTGCCCATCACGCCCGCGGGCACGCCAACATCCAGTCCGCACGCCTTCACCAGCGTCACCGGATATTTCGCGTGGAGCAGGTCGTCACACGGCTTGCGCGCAAGGACGGTGGCATTGAACTTGTCCTGTTCCGGGTGGGGATTCTTGCCCCAACCATCGCGGATGACGAGGAGCACGGGTCGGCGATTTGAACTCATGGAAGAAGGTGGTTGACGCATGATCGGGCGGATTTTCCGCCGGTTGATACCAAGGCTCAGTGATGCGTTCGCGCCCGGCAACCCGCAACGTCAAAATCCTCCCCGCACAAAATCGGCAAGGATCGTGCTATCCAGGGGTCTTATCATGACGCTCATCATCCGGGATGTCCTGCTGAATCCACCGACCTGGTTTAGCTCGTTTCGCGATCTGACCCTCTACTGCCATGTTTTCCTCCGGATCGATTGCGTCATCGAAACCGAGGACGCCGATCCCTATTATCGGTGGATCAAATGGCGCGGGGGCATGGACTTCGTGGAGGATTTTGTGCGCCCCGGCAGCGAACGGGGACTGCGCCTGGATGTGGACCGCCGCCATCCCCCGATGGTGGTCACGGACCGGATCGCGCCGGAAAACATGCAGCGACTGCTCATCCAGATCCAATCGGCGCACGGGACTTGAGAAGTCGGCCTGGTTGCAAGTCCGACCGGGCCCGCACGCCGCGTTTGACAATCGCGGGGAATCTCCCGACCAGTAACAAGCGCCCATGGCCCAACGCGCCGTCCTTCTCGCCAATCTCGGTTCGCCCGAATCCACCTCGGTCGCCGACGTCCGCCGCTATCTCGCGGAGTTCCTCGGCGATGAGCGGGTGCTCGACGCCCCGCGTCAGCCCCTGCGCTGGCTGCTGCTCCATGGCATCATCCTGCGCACCCGTCCCGCGAAATCGGCCCACGCCTACGCGAGCGTGTGGACGCCCGAAGGATCGCCGCTGATCGCCGCGAGTCGGAAGGTGCAGCAGAAGCTCGCCGCCGCGCTGGGACCCGAGGTGCCCGTGGCGCTCGCCATGCGCTACGGCCGGCCTTCGGTCGCCACCGCCATGGCGCAGCTTGCCTCCAGCGGGGTCAGCGAATTGCTGCTCATCCCCCAATACCCACACTACGCGATGTCGAGCTGGGAAACCGTCGTGGTCCATGTCCGGAACGAAGTTGCGCGTCTCGCGCCCCGCCTCCGCCTGGACATTGTACCGCCGTTCTACGCCGAGGCCGATTACATCGAAGCGCTCCATGCCACGATCCGGCCCTTCCTGTCCCAACCGTACGACCATCTGCTGTTCAGTTATCACGGCCTTCCCGTTCGTCACCTGCGCAAGGCGGACTCCTCCCGCGCCCATTGCACGTTGGTGCCCGATTGTTGCAACTGCAGCAGCCCCGCGCAGGCGACCTGCTACAAGGCGCAGATCACGCGAACCACGGAACTCCTCGTCCGCCGCGCCGGCCTCGATCCCGCGCGTTACTCCATCTCCTTCCAGTCCCGCCTCGTCGGAGAACCCTGGCTCCGGCCATATACCGACTTTGAGCTGAAACGCCTGGCCGCCGAGGGGCGGAAGCGCCTGCTCGTGCTCACGCCCGCCTTCACCGCGGACTGCCTCGAAACGCTGGAGGAGATGCGGATCGCCGGTCGCGCGACCTTTCTCCAGGGGGGGGGCGAGTCCTTTGCCCACATCCCCTGTCTGAACGACCATCCGGCCTACATCGATTTTCTCGCGGGCCGGGTGCGGCAGTGGTGCGCCGGCGGATCGCGCTGATCACGCCGGATCTGGCGGCCGCCGCCCTGGCGCCGCCGATTGCGATGATTTTTCTCTTAACATGCGGCCGGGATTGATCACGATTCCCCCAGCGTGAGGCGTCGGCGCCGCGGTGGCGTTGCCTCTACGTCCAAGTCTCGGTGGAGAACACCCCACACATCCAGCCCGTTGGCGCGCCCGGTTCCGGAACCCGTGGCGCCGCGGCAGCGGTCTTCGTGTTGGACGAAAGCGGGAAAATCCTGCTCGCCGATGCCGGCGCGCGTTTCCTCTGGCGGGCGGGAGAAACCGAGCTGAACGGCGCGCCTTTCTCCTCGCTTTTCGCCTTCGATGTCACGTCACAGGATTCCGGCTGGCTGGAATCACAATGGGAGGTGCTGCTGGCCGCCGCCACCACCAGTCCGCTGCGGCTGGACGCCCAGCCGGTTGACGGCACCCGGCTGCCGGTGTCGGTGCGCCTGGAAAAGACCGTCTTTGCGGCGGCGGCAGGCTACCTCGCGTTCGTCCAGCCGGTGAGCACTCCCGCCGGGGACAAGGATTTGATCACGATGCTGGCGGACCACAGTCCGGTCGGCATCTTTGACCTCAATTTCAAGGCCGGCACGTTCGACTATTCCCCGGCGTGGAAGAGGCAACTGGGTTATGCCGAGCATGAGCTCACCGCCACGTTCGAAACCTGGCGCAACCTGCTTCACCCGGAGGATTCCACCGCGGCGCCCGATCGCGTTGCCACGAAACGTTTCCGCGGGAACAAGGCCTTTTCCGCCGAATACCGCCTGCGCCACAAGCAAGGTCACTACGTCCATCTGCACGGCATCGGTCTCCAGGTGTTCGGCTCCGAGGGCGAGATCGAGCGGGTGGTTGGAGTCCACATCGACATTTCGGAGCGCAAGGAGTTTGAGGATGCGGCCCACGATAGTGAAGAGCGCTTTGAAGACCTCTCCGGCCCGGGCCCGCTGGGGGCGTTCGATTTCAATTTTGCCGCCGGGCGCCACTGGATTTCACCGGCCTGGAAACGCCTGCTCGGCTATGCCCCGGAGGACCTGACCGACCCTCTTGACGCATTCGCCCGGGCGCTGCATCCGGACGATGCTCCGGCCGGCCTGAAAGAGTTCTTTCTCAACCGGAACCCCGGTCAGCCCGCCTATCTCGATCTTTGCCGACTGCGCCACAAGGATGGGCACCATCTCTGGGTGTTCGAAGGGGTGTTTCGGCATGTCTCCCGCAAACACGAACTGCTCCGGGTCACCGGCTTCCATGTGGCCTTGCCGCTGGAATTGCCCACCGTCGGCGACGTGGCGCTTTCCACCGCCGTGCTCGCCGGCGCGTTTTCCGAATTGCACGAAGGCGTCGTGCTCGCCGACGCCGACGGGCGGGCGACGTGGGCGAATGACAAAGCCGTCCAGCTTCTCCGGCAGGCTCCGGGCGAACTGCGCGGCCGTCCGCTCGTGGAACTCCTGCCCCTGATACACCGTGCCACCGGCCAGGCCGCCGAATTTCCGGCCAATCGGCTCTTCGAACTCGGCGAGGCGGTTCCGCTGATCAACGACTATGCGCTGAGCCTCGGCGAGAGTGTCGCGGCCGAGCCGATCGCCTTCAGCGCCCGACCCGTCTCCGACTCAATGGGCCGGCTGGCGGGCGCGGTAGTCGTCCTCCGCAATCCCGAGAAAATGACCCTGACGCCGGAGGAGTTGATCGAATCCAACCGGTTTGAATCGCTGGGCGTCCTGGCCGGCGGCATCGCGCATGATTTCAACAATCTTCTGACCACGATCCTCGGGGGGATTTCGCTGGCCCGGGAAAACCGGGACTCTTCCCGCCTCGAAGACAGCGAGAAGGCCTGCCTGGCGGCCAAGGGCCTGACCAAGCAACTCCTGACTTTCGCCCGGGGGGGAACCGCGGTGCAGACGGTGCTGGCGCCGATCACCGTGCTGAAAGACGCGGTTCGCGTGGCGGCTGCTGGCGCGGCCACGGAGGTGGCGGTGGCAGTGGCTCCGGGGACCGGCAACGTCCTCGGGGACCGCGCGCAACTCCTCCAAGTTTTCCAGAACCTGGTGGTCAACGCCATCCAGGCGATGCCCGAGGGGCACTCGGGTCATGTCTGGCTGCGGGCCGCCGACATCGCGCTCGCCGAGGGCCAGATTCCTTCGCTGGCGGCGGGGGACTATGTGCAGTTCGAGGTCCAAGATGACGGCGCTGGCATTCCGCCGGAGAACCTCCAAAAGGTCTTCGCCGCGTTCTTCACAACCAAGCAACATGGCACCGGCCTCGGCCTCGCCACGGTGCTGGATATCGTCCGCAAGCATGGCGGCCAGATCGGGGTGGATTCCACCATCGGCACCGGGACAACGTTCACCGTCTTTCTGCCCAAGGCCGGGCAACCGGTTACAGTCGAGGCTCATCGCGCGCCCACCCTGCGCTTCGGCACCGGTCGCATCCTGTTCATGGACGATGACGAAAAAATCTGCCTGCTTTCCGGGCAAATGCTGGCCGGCCTCGATTACAAGTACGACGTTGCAAAAAACGGCGAAGAGGCCATCGCGCTTTACAAACGCTACCTCAACATTGGCCGGCCCTACGACGTGGTGATCATGGATCTCACCATCATTGGCGGGATGGGCGGTGAGGAAGCCTTCAAGCAGCTGCGCGATCTGGATCCCGACGTCCGCGCGATCGTCTCCAGCGGCTACGACAGCGACGAGATGGCGAAGCGGTATCTTGACATGGGTTTTTGCGGCTATCTTACGAAACCCTACCGGATGACGGACATTGGTCGCATGTTAAAAGCCGTGCTGGGGTGATCGGGAGCGCCGGCCGGGCTACTCCTCTCCCCGCCAGGTCAGCGCATGGCACATGGCCACGCCAGCCGCGTCCGCCTCGTCGGAAGCCAGCGGCGCGCCGTGACCCAGCAGCGCCATGATCGTCCGCTGCATCTGCTCCTTGCTCGCCCGCCCGACGCCGACCACCGCCTGTTTCACGCGCAGCGGAGGGTACTCGAACACCGGTTTGTCGCGCAACGCGGCCGCCGCGATCGCCGCACCCCGCGCGGCGCCCAGAATCTGCGCCGTCTGGAAATTCTGCACGTAAATCGTCTGTTCAAGCGCCACATGGCGCACCTCGGAACCATCGATGAATTCCGCCACGGCCCGGTGAATCTCCGCCAGGGCCTCGGCCATTGAACATCGCGACGGCACGCGCACCGTCCGCGCCCGGAGCAGCAACGCCGGCCGCCCCGCTCCGAATTCGATCAGCGCGAGGCCGGTGCTCCGGAGGCTGGGATCGATTCCGAGCACCTGGCCGGCAAACGGCCGGCGCCGCCCGTCGAGAGCGTCCCGCGGGACCGGCGGGGGCAACCGGCCTTCGATTTTCGCCTTCCACATCTGCCTGACCGACATGCGTGCCATGGATGAACCCACGGAATACACGCCGATCACAGAAAGGGAATGTTTATCCGGCGCCGAAGCTATTGGGCTTGCCGCAGCACCACCGCGGTCCGGTCTGCTTTCGCCACGTCCGACAGGAATCTCTGGAAATCGGCGTACGCGTTCACTGGGACAATCCCCAGGTTGAGCGTGAACATTCGATGGTGGACGACCGACCGGCCTTCACATTCGAAGGAACTCTCGTACGATCCATAAGGACCCGTTAGTACCGCTTTCGGGGGCAGCTCTTCCATGTTGATCCCAGCCGGCAATCCCAGAACTACCTCGTCGCGCTCCCCCACCGGCCGAATCTCTACGGGCATCCGGCGTTCCTTCTCAACAAACCTCGGGATCGAGTCGCGGTTCAGGACATGAAATCGCGCCAGCACAAGTCCACCCCGCAGGAATTGGACAAAACCTGGGGCCGAGAACTCGGACGTAACGAAGCAGCAGCCAGAGGCGCGGTCGTCGGTGGAAGTCACATTCGTCACCGCCACGCCCTGCATGTTCCCGCCCAGGCTCTCGACCGCCTTTTTACACCGATCATTGGCCGATGTCGTCCGCAGCCAATGCCGTGCCCAAGCGCCCGCCTGACCAGCGCCACCAAAAGAACGCTTTCCTGAAATTGATCCATCGGCTGAAAGCGAAAGCTCGGCCTTCGTTTCAACCAGATACTCTGGATTGACCGGCAGCGCAGGCAGTGTCGTCAACGCTCCGCTGCCTTCGGCGCAAATGAGCACGTTGGAGCCCTGCAACTGTTGCGGGAGGTCTCCTAACACCGTTTCCAGGTCCGTCGGATCGAAAAACAACAGTCTGCCCCATGGTGTAACTGGCAAGACTGCCGGCAAGGCGATCGTCGCATCGACTTCGATCGCCACAATCGCGTGGTTGAACTGCCCGGGCGACGGCCACTCTGGATAGACATCACCAAGTATCTTCGGCCTGGCCAATGTCGGATAGGCCCGTATCCCCGCCTCCCGGAGCATCGCCCGCAACAGGTTCGCCTTGTCTTTGCAGTCGCCCCACCCTCTGGCCAGGACCTCGGTGGCCTTTCGCGCCCGGCAGCCGAAGCCGATGCCAAGATCCCGATTCACCGCGACGTAACGCAACTCCTGCACATAGGAGCCGAGCGCGCGGATCTTGGCCAGATCGTCAAGACAGTTCGCCACGAGCTTCCGCACCGCGGCAGCGAGTGCCGGATCGGTATCGCACTGGCTGGCATTCAACCGGTCCACCCAGTCG
>Ga0182011_10003803_pt1 | contig 12271 bp, 14 predicted proteins | sample 711E1DmetaG_FD_120481 | JGI IMG/M metagenome (GOLD analysis project Ga0182011, IMG submission 120481) | Permafrost microbial communities from Stordalen Mire, Sweden - 711E1D metaG | ecosystem: Environmental > Terrestrial > Soil > Wetlands > Permafrost | place: Sweden: Stordalen | collected... | reverse complement strand
CTCGATGGTATTCTTCGTCATGGTCGTCCTCTCCTTTGCACCTTGAGTGCGTTTTCAACCCGCAGATTACCTGCGAGCTGGAGAGGGCGGCCTTCTCATTCCATCTCTGTGGTGGAAAAGCTATCTCCTCCGACGGACCTCGTGCTCGATGGAGGAGAACATCGCCGGCAGGGACAGGGTGACCAGGCCATCGGTAATCTTGCGCAGCAGGAAGCCCGGCACGGGCGCGTCGATGCGCAGGGCCACCTGGTATTCCACCCGCGTGCTGCCTACCTCGGCTGCAAAACGCCAGCCGCCCGTCGAATTCTTCACCACCTCTCCCTCGACGTAGGTCCACTTCACAGTTCCCGCCTGCGCATCGCAGTCCAGGTCCAGCACGTAGCGAAAGGGCAGCACCAAATTCCCGCGGAACTCGGCGCGCACCTTGCCACCTTCGGCCCGAAGCACGCGTGCCTGTTTGATTTCCGGGAATAGGTGCGGATAGGCAGGAAAATCCACCACCACGGCGTAGACCTCGGCCGGCGACACGCCCGCCATGAGGGCGCTGTGGCAAACCGGTTTCAGATCTGGATCCATTCACCTAGATATAGCAGTCAGCGCGCTGGGTGGAGCTGGCGCCGAGAACCCTACTCTGGCAAGCTAGAGACTAGCCTGCATGGAGAACTCTCTTCGTCAAGGAGGCGAGGACGCCAGCCCGCCGCGTGCGGCTCACCATCCCAGGTAGCCACAGGGTCACGATCGATGTTCCCGCAGAAGTGCCCGCTGGCGAAGCCGAGGTGATCCTCCTCACTGGCGCGCCCGTGAGCGCAGCTCTGCCCGGCAACACGTCTTTCGAAACAAGGTTTCGCCCGAACCCGGCACTGGGGCCAATTGAGTTTCACGAGGATCCGACGGCCCCGTTGGCTCAGATGCTCGAAACCGGGCGCGCGGCGGACAAGCCCGATCTTCTTCCCACAGCAAAGCGTTCTCTCTCGGCCGATAACGGAGATAACCTCAACCACGTCCCTGTACCCGGCGACGCCACCGTCCAGCCGCACCAGTTGTGACCCCAATCGGCCGCAAGCACATCAATCATTTTGTCCCTACTGGCCGGGCGCATCCGCAGCGCTGGTACCCGGTGCGAAGCCGCTGATGGTGAAATCGAACAGCACGTTCCCGAAGAGCGTACCAGGAACCTGAAAGGCAACCGCATTTATGGGCTCGCCGGCGTACTGAGTGCCGGGGCTAATCGCCGTACCCACGTACCAGCACTGCGTGTAGAAGTCGGTGAACCTGACGAAGCTCGGTCCCCCTGTGTCTGCGATGGTCGCGCACCACCGGTCGGCGGCATTGGTTGCGCCACCGACGGCCTGAATGAAGATGCGGAAGGCGGTTGATGGTATTCTTGCTTCGCTCCAGCTTATGGCAATGCCTGTCGCCGAACTTGGGACAGTGGCGGCCGGCGACTCAGGGAGACTAGCGGCGTCCGGGTTATACTGGCACTGCGTGCTGCTTCCAGTTACAGCTTCGTTCAAGGCGAACCCGACCATCGCGAACGAGTTGTAGTCGTTGAACAACGTACCAGAGACGCGGTACGGGCCGCCTTCGGGGGTGCCACTCATGAAGTCTTGCGGCGAGATCGACGTGTTTGAGTTCGTCAGGCTGTCTATGGCGGTCCACACGCAGCCGTGCCAGTCAACCGACGTGACGTTCCAGTCCTCGGTCATGTAGTATCCCGGCGGATTGGCGCCGCTGCTGCCTGAACCGCCGGAGCCGGTACCGCTGCTCGCGGTTGTCCCGCCTGCTGTCGTACTTCCGCCAACACTGGTCGTCCCACCGCTCGCGGTTGTCCCGCCGGTTGTCATGGCCCCACCGCCACTGGTCGTGCCACTGCTCACAATCGTTCCGCCTGTTGTCGTGGTTCCACCCGAACTGGTCGGGCCGCCGCTCGCTGTTGTCCCGCCTGCTGTCGTGGTCCCACCGGTGCTCGGGACGGTACTCGCGACGCCACCGTTGCCTGTGCCGCCCGTGCTCATAGTACCACCGCTAGCGGTCATTCCACCCGCTGCTGCCGTGCCCCCGCCCGTCCCGATCGCGGCGCCCGTTCCCGAAGGCCCGCCTGTACCACCCGCGCCGCCCGTCGCAGCGAATGCGTCCCTGCCGCCTGCTGCGTCCGTCGCGGAATTCAGCGCACCGTCGGCGGCAGTATTCGCAGCCCCGTCCACCGCGACATTGGACGTCGCAGCATCCGGAATCACAGTGGCGGCGTCGGCTCCAGGAATCGGCTGATTGGGCACGTAGGCCGGCAGACTCGAGCTCTTAATTGTGTCGGGCTCACAATTGCCGCTTGCCTTGCACGTCTTGGACGCGTCACTGCACACAACTTTCTTGCACACCGCCAGAAGAGGCAACGGCAGCACGACCTTCTCGTCATTTATGAAAGACAGCGTGGCGCTGCGCGAGACGATTGGCTGGCTGTCGGTACTGGTACTGAGCTGGCCCGCGGCCACGATGTGAATTGGGGTCGTGGTATCGTGGAAAGGAAACAGACCTACCCGGAACGGCAACTTGACGAGATTCGGTCCCTTAACCAGATCAAAGGTGTTTTGGTACAGGGAGTTGCCCTGCGGATCCGTGGCCGTGAGCTGGACCTCATCGATATCCGTGGACACGCCAAGATCGCTGCTCACCTCGACGATGATGCCGGTGTCATGGGTATTGTCGCGGCTGCACCCCACAGAAAGCAGCAGCCCAACCGGCACCAGGGCCACCGCAACACGGGGACAGGCAAGCGCCGTCATGGGAGGTTCAGTCCCGCGGTGGTTGCGCAGTCAGAGCAAAAGACGCCGTTGCCACCCCGACGCGTGGCCAGCACCGCAGCCGTGACCCCTCCCACCACGACCACGCCGACTGCCGTCCAAAACCACCAGCGGTGCAGAATCGAAGTCTCGGCCCCTGCCTCGCCGACCGGCTTGCTCGCCGCCGCCTGGGTGAGATCCGTTCGGTTCGCAGGTACAGGGCTCGCAGGCCATGCCACCGCTTCAGGAACTGGCCTGGACAAGGGAGCATAAGCCGGTTGCGGCGATGGCGTCTCGACTGGCGGCGGCACCGTGGCCGCGCGCTCGGCTGTCTTGGCCGACTCGGCCTCCGCCGCAGCCTTTGCCTCTGCCGTTGCCTTCGCCTCGGCCGCTGCCTTTGCGGCCCGAGCTTCCTTCGCCTCCCGCTCCTCTTCGGCCTTCCTCGCCTGCTGCGCCTGGTGCTCGGCTTCGAGCTCCTGAATTCGCCGCTCGACCTCTCCGCGATTGGGCGCGTCTGGGGCGCGCCGCAGGTAGGTCTTGTAAAAGGTCAGCGCCTCATCCACATGGCCCAGCTTCCGGTGGCACTGGGCAATGTTGTACAGGAACGGGGCGTCTGGCTTGAGCCGGTACGCCTCCTTGAATTCAGCGAGTGCCTGGTCGTATTCGGACAGGTCGAAATGCCGCGCCCCGGACTCGAAGTGCTGCTTCGCGAGCACCTTGTCCTCGGCCGGCGAAGCTGCGTTCGCTCCCGACGTCAGGCCCGAGGCCAGGGCCAGCGTCACAAGCACGGCAACACGCAAAGAAGCCATGGCCAGGGATTCTATCACCGCCACATCCGTGTTTGTATGTGGCCTATCATGTTGGCCATTGTCCAAAGAGTCTCCCGCGCCGAGGTCCGGGTCGCCGCTGAGGTCGTGGGCCGCATCGACAAGGGCGTGCTCTTGCTTGTCGGCGTCGAACGAGGCGACACCGAGGCCGATGCGGACCTGCTAGCGCGCAAGCTGGTTGCCCTACGTATCTTTCCGGGCCGCACCCCGATGGATCTCAACCTCAAAGATGTGGGCGGGGCTTGCCTGGTGGTCAGCCAATTCACCCTGGCGGGCTCCATCCGCAAAGGCAATCGACCCAGCTTCGACCGCGCCGAGGATCCCGCCTTGGCGCAAGCGCTCTACCAACGTGTCGCCGAGCGCATCGCCAGCGAGGGCATCGCGGTGGCCTGTGGGCGTTTTGCCGCTGACATGGACGTGGAGCTGGTGAACGACGGCCCCGTGACCTTCATCATCGAGACCCGCGACGGCGCGTTGGCCGGGCACTAAACCGGCATCTCGTGGACCGTGGATCGAGGCTACCTATTTCACACAGAGGCCAAAGAGCCGGATGAGAAACGGAAAGGTTGGATTGGTCCGATCCGACCCCCCCTCTTCTCATCCGATCTCCGTGTTCTCAGTGCCTCTGTGTGGAATAGGTAATCAGGGATACGTGATCAGCGCCTCCACCGGCACCTGCGCGAGCTGCGCGCGTCCGTTCAGACCTGCCAGCTCCACCACAAAGGCCGCCAAAACGACCTCTGCACCAAGGTCTTGCAGCAGACGGCAAGCCGCAGCCGCGGTGCCGCCGGTAGCGAGAAGATCATCGACCAGGGCCACGCGCGTGCCCGCAGCCACCGCGTCTTCGTGGATCTCAATGCCGTCGCTGCCGTACTCAAGCTGGTAGCGCTGCTGGCGGGTCTTCCAAGGCAGCTTGCCGGGCTTGCGTATGGGCACGTACCCGACACCCAGGATGGTGGCTGCAGCGGCGCCGAAAATGAAGCCGCGCGATTCGATGCCGGCGATCACCGTCGGCCGTGTCTTGGCGATGGCCTCGCATAGACGCTCCATGCAGCGACGAAAGGCGGGACCGTGCTGCAACAGTGGCGTCACGTCGCGGAAGAGAATCCCCTGCTTGGGGAAGTCCGGGACATCGCGAATCAGGGAACGAAGATCACCGGTGAATCCTTCGGTTGCGGACGGCATGTCCTATTATTACTTCAAGGACGGCAGAAATTGCAGCGGATCTTGTGGCTCCTCTTTGCGGCGCACCTCGAAATGCAGGTGCGGGCCAGTGGCGTGGCCGGTATCGCCCACGCGAGAGATCTCTTGGCCAGCGGTGACCCGGTCACCGGCGTGCACCAAGAGGAGCGAATTGTGGGCGTACACGGTCAGCATGTCGCCCGCGTGCTGTAGCACGACCATGTTCCCATAGCCCCGCACCCGGTCACCCGCGTACAAAACCTCGCCGTCGGCCGCGGCCAACACCGGCGTTCCGATGGGTGCTTTCATGTCGATGCCTTCGTGGTCGCGGCCCCACCGTTTGCCAAACAGCGACGTGAGCATGGGTTTGGCCAACGGCCAACGCAGAGGCGCTTTGCTGCTCGCCTCGCTCGGGGCCGCCGGATCGGCGGGCAGCGCCGGGGCCAATCCGGTCGCATCGACCGGAATCGTGCCGGCTTGAGCTGCGCTGCCCAGAACGAAAATCAGACGACCAGGTTCGAGCGGCTGGCCCCGTCGCAGTCCGTTGATCTCCAGCAGATCCTCCAGCGGAATCCCTGCCTCCTTGGCGATCCTGGCCGAAGTCTCGCCCGGCTTGACCACGTGCCAGGTCCCTGGCGGATTGTCGTCGTGAAGCGGGTATGAAGTGGTGGCGCAGGCAAGAAGGCCCAACGCCGCGCAAGCCACCCCGAGAAGAGCTTGTCTGATATGGGAACCCTGAGAGGGTTCCCATACCCTTCGGCCCCCCACCTGCCCCTCCTCCCCGCTCGCTTCGCTCGGCCTCGCGCGATGGTGCGCGGCGAGCAAAGCTCGCCGGCTCCCCACGCGACTACGCCTGCGGGTTGTCACGGCCCACCCCATAGCGTCCGATGAGGTTCACGTAGCGGCAGGGGACATCGCGCAGGGTTTCGAACTCGTCGCCCCTGCGCCACACACGCGTCAGGACCTGTTCATCGAATCCGCCCACCGGCGCCACCAAGCGTCCCCCGTCGCGCAGCTCGTGCAAAAGCAGCACCGGAACTTGTGGCGTCGCGGCCGAGACGATGATGATGTCGTAGGGCGCGTGCTCGGGCCAACCACAACTGCCGTCGAACGCAGCCAGGGTGACGTTCTGACAGCCTGCCTCGGTCAGGTGCAGCCGCGCCTTGTCCACCAGCTCGGGAACGATGTCCACAGCAAAGACCTGCGCGCACAGCAGCGCCAGCACGGCCGTCTGATAGCCGGAGCCCACTCCAATCTCAAGCGCTCTGTCTCCCGCCTCTGGCACCGCCAGCTCGGTCGCGCGTGCCACCATATACGGCTGCGAAATGGTCTGGCCAAAACCGATGGGCAACGGTCGATCGTCGTAGGCATAGTCCACCTGTCCTCGGTCGACGAAGAGATGGCGGGCAGCCAGACTCATGGCCTCAAGCACGCGCGGGTCGGTGATACCCCGGCGGACCAACTGCTCCGCCACCATGGTCACGCGCCGACCGACCAAAGGATCCGGCCGCCCCGATGGGCCTGGCGTATCGCCGGATCGGCGTCCTGCACTCACGGCGCTATTCCCCGACGCGAACCGCTGCGCCTTGGGCGCCCAGGTTCCAGGCCGACATGCGTTCCATGGCCGTGCGATGCGTGAGATCCAGATTGAGGGGCGTGATCGATACCAATCCGGAGCGCACGGCCGCGCTGTCCGAACCGGGAACGTCTTCGCCTTTCTCCTCGGGCCCGCCAATCCAGTAGTAGGCCCGGCCGCGCAGATCCTCGCGCATGTCCACTTGATCCCTGTATAGCCGCTCGCCCATCGAGGTCAGGGCGTATCCGCGCACCGGCCCGGCTGGGAGGTTCACATTCAGCAGGCTGCCCGCTTCGATGGCGTCTGGCCCGCGGGCCAGCACTTGCCGCACCAAGCTCCGTGCGAAGCCCGCCGCGGGCGCGAAATCCTGCGGCAGCTTCCGCTCGACCGACATGGCGATGGCAGGGACTCCGCGCAGGGCCGCCTCCAGGGCCGCCCCGACGGTTCCAGAATAGAAGACGTCCGTGCCCAAGTTGAACCCGTTGTTGATGCCTGACACGCACAGGTCCGGTTTGCGTGGCACCAAGTGCAGCAGGGCCAGGTACACGCAATCCACCGGCGTCCCATCGATGGCGTACACGTTGGACCGAAGCTTCTCCACGCGCAGCGGGCGATCCAAGCTGATGGAGTGCGACGCCGCGCTTCGCTCGCGGTCAGGCGCGACGACCATCACCTCAGCAAGGTCCGCCAGCGCATCTACGAGCGCAGAGATCCCCGGCGCCATCACGCCATCGTCATTGCTGAGGAGAATGAATGGCTTTGACGACACGATGTTTGTCGGGGCGACTGGATTTGAACCAGCGACCCCCTGACCCCCAGTCAGGTGCGCTAACCAGGCTGCGCCACGCCCCGATATTTGTTTTTCAGATCGCTGACATGGGAACCCTGGGTGGGTTCCCGAACCCTCCCGCGAGGGGGATCCGCCGGCAAAGCCGGCAGCTCCCCACGCGACTATTCTTCCACGAGTCGTATCAGATCCAAAAGCCCTTGCTTCATCTTTCTCATGGTTTCGACGTCGATTTCCGGCGGCGGCACGGGCGGCGGCGGGCCCTCGTCGTGACCCAATTCCCGCAGCCGAGCCCGCGCCCCTTGGATGGTAAAACGCTGCCCGTACAGCAGGTCGCGTATGGTGAGCAACAGCTCAATGTCTTTGCGCCGGTAGAGACGCTGCTGGGAGCGCGTCTTCTGCGGCCGGATGGAATGGAACTCGGTTTCCCAGTAGCGCAGAACGTACGGCTTGACCGCGCAAAGACGAGCCGCCTCGCCGATCTTGAAGAACGGCTTGTCCGGGATCGTGCTCGGATCGACGGGAGCGGAGGCACGCCGGGGCAACGGTTTCCTACAGGGCGAGGGGTCTAGGAATTGAGCGCGCTCTTCAGCACCTGGCTGGGCTTGAAGGTCAGGACGCGCCGGGCACTGATCGTGATCTCTTGGCCGGTCTGCGGGTTGCGACCAGCGCGTGCATTCTTGTCCCTGACCACAAAGTTCCCGAAACCCGAGATCTTGATCTTCTCGCCCTTTTCCAAGGTCTCCTTGAACGTGTCGAAGACGGTCTCCACGATCTCGGCCGCCTCTTTCTTGGAGAATCCGCCGACCTTCTCGTAGACCGTTTCGACGATGTCCGCCTTGGTCATGTGCGTATGTTGTCCACAAATCCCTTTGATGTCAAAGGGTTGAGTGAAGGCCAAAACCCCACCGTAGCCGCAGAGGGTCGTGGCGCTGGCCGCGAGCTTATCGAATCTCGATGGCGTGAAGGTTGGCCAATGCCTTGACAACCCGCGCGTGTGCGGCGTCGGCCTCGGCGTCGGTTAGGGTGCGCTCTGCAGCCCGGTAGGTCATGGTCCACAGCATCCCCTTCTTGCCCGCAGGGACGTATTTGGGCTCGCGAAAATCCTCGAGCACAGCCAAGTCCCGCAGAAGCGGTTCGTCGGCCGACAGGAAACCTGCACGCTGAGCATCCGCGGACAGTGAGACATCGCTCCAGAAGGACACATCACGGGTCACGGCGGGGAAACGTGGTGGCGCCTCGGCGCGCAAAGAAACCGTGGCCGCGGCCAGCGGTGCTATGGCCAGCTCGAAATGAAAGGCGCGCGGTTCGATGCCCAAGCGGCGCGCGATCGCCGGGTGCAGCTCGCCCAAGCAGCCAAGCTCGGCGCCCGTGCCGGTGGTGACCAGGGCCGAGACACCCGGGTGGAGAAAGGACACGCCTGCCGGGGCCCGGTACTGCGCGTCCGGCAAACCGAAGCCGCGCAGCAGATCCTCGACTACCCGCTTGAGATCGTAGAAGTCGACCGGTTCGCCGGGCTTGAGCCACGCGGCCCGTCGGCCGGTGATCAGCCCAGCGGCATGCGCCCTTTCGACCGGTGCCTCGCCCGGCTTGGCCGGCCGCCGCACCACCCGCCCTACCTCGAACAGCCAGGCGTCACTCACCCCGCGGGCGAGATTGCGTTTGAGCGCATCAGCGAGCCCAGGCAGCAAGCTGGTGCGCATGACCTCGTAGTCCGATGAGATGGGATTCTGGATTGCAATGCCGTCGGCCAGTTCCCTCTGCGTCCCGTCTCCACTCACCGCCGCCAAAGCGCTTCGAGGAACGAAGGCCCAGCTCACGATCTCATGCAGGCCAGCGCTGGCGAGCAGCGCGCGTGCACGGTCCGCTGGCGCCTCGGGGTTGGCCTGCGCGGTGGCGTTGCTGCGGATGCGTTCCTTGTGCGCGGGCTTGCCATACTCGCCCATGCGCAAGATCTCCTCGATCAGATCTTCCTCGATGGCAAGGTCGGGCCGGAAGGTGGGGACGGTGGCGACAAGGCCATCGGCCGCCATCTCACAGGTGATCCCGAGACGGGCAAGCTGTTTCCGTGCGAATGTCACGGGGTAGTCCACCCCGGTCACCCGCTGCAAATGGGCTGTGCGCAGTTTCACCTTGGTCGGCACTGACGGCCGCGGGTAGCGATCCACCATGCCCGCAACCACGCTGCCGGCGCCCAGCTCGGCCAAGAGCGCCGCCGCCCTTCGCGCGGCAAAGGGAATGCCGTTGGCGTCCACGCCGCGCTCGAAGCGATAGGATGCCTCGGACACCAGCCCGAGGCGACGGCTGGTGCGACGGATGCTGCGCGGCTCGAAGGTCGCTGCTTCAAGCAGCACATTCCGGGTGGTGCCGGAAATCTCGCTGGTATTTCCGCCCATCACACCGGCCAGCGCCACCGGCCCGTTGCCATCGGTGATCACGATGTCCTCGGCCAGAAGAGCCCGGTCCATGCCATCTAGGGTGGTCATGGTCTCGCCCGGCCTCGCCCGCCGGACAACGACGGGTCCCGAGAGCCTGTCGAAATCGAAGGCGTGCAAGGGATGGCCGGTCTCCAGCAGCACGTAGTTGGTCACGTCGACCAGATTGGAGATGGCGCGGATCCCGCAGTACTGCAGGCGTAGGCGCATGGCGATGGGACTGGGCGCCACCGTGAGCCCCGAGACGAAGCTGGCGGTGTAGCGCGGACAGGCCTGGGGATCGTCGATGCGCACGTCCATGGTGATTCCGCCGGCCTGCTCAGAAACCGTGGCCAGGTCGGTGGGCCGCAAGCGCGTCCCGAAGTGCGCGGCCAGTTCGCGCGCGATCCCCAGGTGGGACAAGGCATCGGGACGATTGGGCGTGACGTTCACCTCCAGCACGTCGTCCACCACGCCCAGATACTGGGCCACCTCGACGCCAGACTCAGCGGCCGGCAACAGAATCAAGATCCCGTCCGCCTGTTCGCAGAGGCCCATCTCGGGCTCGCTGCAGATCATGCCCGGCGAGAGGACGCCGCGGACCTCGCGGGCATCCAAAGTGTGCCCTCCGGGAAGGCGCGCGCCGGGCGGGGCCCAACACACGCGATTGCCCGGGGGTGGCACGTTGGATGCTCCGCACACCACGCTCTCCTCGCGAATGCCGGCGCGCACGCGCACGATGCGCAGCTTGTTGGCGTTCGGGTGCGGCTTGATATCCAGCACCTCAGCCACCAGCACGCCAGCAAGTTCCCGGCCCTTTGCCTCGGTCCCCTCGACCTCCAGGCCCTGCTCGGTGAGCGCCTGGGCTACGGCCTCAAGCTCGGTTCCTGCCGGCAGCTCGACCAGTTCCCGCAGCCAGTTCAACGATATCTTCATGATTCGTCTCTAACTAGTTGGAAACTGACACAAAAAGCGCAGATCATTTTCGTAGAACAGGCGCAAGTCTTGCACCCCATATTTGAGCATCGCCATGCGCGACAGGCCCATGCCGAACGCGAATCCGGTCACGTCGTGCTTGTCGTAGCCCACGGCCCGAAGCACGTTGGGGTGGACCATCCCAGAGCCGCCGATCTCCAGCCACCCCGTGCCCTTGCACAGCCGGCAGGTCGAGCGCGCCGGCTGCTTTCCTTCACACAGGAAGCAGGAGGCGTCCACCTCGGCCGACGGCTCGGTGAAGGGGAAAAAGCTGGGCCGCAGCCGGATCTGGGTGTCAGGCCCGAAAAACTGCTGCACGAACACGATGAGGGTGGCCTTGAGGTCCTCGAAACTGACGTTGCGATCCACGTGCAGCCCCTCGCACTGCGGAAACATGGGCGTGTGGGTGGCGTCGTCGTCGCGGCGAAACACGTTTCCGGGCGCGATGATCTTCACCGGCGGCGGGCCGGCCAACATGGTACGAATCTGCACCGGCGAGGTGTGCGAGCGTAGGATGAAACCGCCCTCGACGAAAAATGTGTCCTGCATGTCGCGCGCTGGGTGGTCGGCCGGCGTGTTGAGCGCATCGAAGTTGTTCCACTCGGTTTCAATCCAGGGGCCGGTGCGCACCTCGAAGCCCATGCCATGGAAGATCTGCTCGATTTCCAAGCGGACCCGGGTGAGCGGATGCAGGGATCCGGCGCGGCGGCCGCGTCCCGGCAGGGTCACGTCCAGCTTGCGTTCCAGATCTGCGGCCAGGTCAGCCCCGGCTAGCTCGCCCAGGCGGGCCTGCACAGCCTGTTCGATGGCGGCACGAGCCCGGTTGGCGGCCTCGCCCACCGCAGGCCGGTCGGCGGGCGGCAGCCGGCCCAGAGCCTTCATCAGCTCGGTGGCCTTCCCCTTCTTGCCCAGGTAGCGCGCCTGAACCGCGCGCATGTCCTGCTCAGTGGAAAGCGACCTGATTTCGGCCGCGAATTCCGCGGTCAGGCGCTCGAAGGCTGAAATCAGATCCTGGGCCGCGGGCGTTCCTTCGTTGGCGTTCACGACGGAACCGGCGCCACGAGAGAATTGGTCGCGTGGGGAGCCCGCCGGCTTCGCTGGCGGCGGACCATCGCGGGAAGGTTTGGGAACCCTCTCAGGGTTCCCATGTCAGGACGCCACAACCCCGGCGGCCTGCACCACCTTCTTGAAGGCGTTGGGGTCGCTGATGGCAAGGTCCGCAAGGATCTTGCGGTCGAGGGTGATGCCCTGTTTTTCCAGCGCGCCAAACAGGCGTGAGTAGCCGACGCCAAGCTCGCGGCTGGCGGCATTGATGCGCGCGATCCACACCCCACGGAAATCGCCCTTCCGCTTGCGGCGATGGAAGAGTGAGAAGCGCCACTTGCGATGGACGGCCTCTACCGATGCCTTCCATAGTTTGGAGCGGCCGCCGCGAAAGCCCTTGGCGTGCTTCCGAATCCGGTCTCGGCGTCGCTTTGTCTTGTATCCACCTTTAGCGCGAGGCATGAGCTAACTCCTAGAGTCCGTACGGAATCATCGCCTTGATCTGGTGCTCCTGGCTCTTGGCGATATAGCCGCCCCGACGCAGTTTCCGTTTGTTCTTCGTCCGTTTGGGCGTGAGGATGTGCCGCAGGTAGGCACGCTTCCTCTTGATGCGTCCCTTGGCCGTCAGCTTGAAGCGCTTTTTCGCGCCACTCTTGGTTTTCATCTTGAGCTTGGGCATGGGAGGCGCG
>Ga0182011_10003802_pt1 | contig 12274 bp, 9 predicted proteins | sample 711E1DmetaG_FD_120481 | JGI IMG/M metagenome (GOLD analysis project Ga0182011, IMG submission 120481) | Permafrost microbial communities from Stordalen Mire, Sweden - 711E1D metaG | ecosystem: Environmental > Terrestrial > Soil > Wetlands > Permafrost | place: Sweden: Stordalen | collected... | reverse complement strand
GGCGACCAGCGTGGCGCGCTTCAACTCCCCCGAAGGCGTCGCTGTCGATTCTTTGGACAACGTTTGGGTGGCAGACGCCGGCAACGACACGATCCGGGAGATTTCTATTGCGTCCGGTGCAACGGCGCTCGGCGTCACCACGCAAGCGGGGGTGGCGCTGACCGTGGGCCGGTCGGACGGGACGGGCTCGGTGGCGCATTTCCAAAATCCAGGCGGCATTTGGGTGGCAAAAAACAACAGCGACACTGTCTACGTCGCCGATACCGGAAACAATACCGTCCGCAAAATCGTCTCTGGCGATATCGTCAGCACGCTCGCCGGCCAACTTAACAACCAGGGCAGCGCTGATGGCTTGGGCAGTGCGGCGCGGTTCTATTATCCCAGCGGCGTCGCTGCTGATGGTGCCGGAAACATCTTTGTGGCGGATCCGGGCAATAGCATCATCCGCAAAATGACGCCGAGTAACGGCGCTTACCTGGTCACCACGTATGCCGGCGTGGCCGGTGTGATCGGCAGCGAGGATGGCACGGGTACTGCGGTTTCGATGTCCAACCCCTGGGCTGTCGGGATCGATCCCCACGATCCCAACGGCAATCTCTACGTCGCGGACTCGGTCGACAACACCATCCGAATGGTCACCAATGCCGGCGTGGTGAGTACCCCCGCCGCGATGGCCGGAGTCTATGGTTCCACGGACGGCACCGGTACGGCTGTCACCTTCCTGTCTCCCTATGGCGTGGCAGTCCACTATAATCCGACCGACCAATCAACCAACGTTTTCATTGTCGAATATGGCAATGATGACATCCGCATGATGGTTGTGCCATCCGGCCAGACGACCAATGCCGTCGTCACCACGCTGGCGGGCACTGCGCAAATGGCCGGCAGCCTCGACGGCACGGGCACGATCGCGGAATTCTATAACCCACAAGCCATCGCGGTCGACAGCACGGGCCAGACCCTCTACGTGGCCGACACCGGTAATCAGACCCTCCGAATGGTTACACTGGCGCCGAATGCTTCCGGCACGCCCATTGCCACGGTCAGCACGCTGGCGGGCATTGTGGGAACGAGAGGTCATATCGACGGGCCGGGAACCTCGGCCCAGTTCGACCAGCCGCTCGGTGTGTCCGTTGACCCCCTGAACAACAGCATCCTCTACCTCACGGATTCCTACAGCGACGTCATTCGGCAGATCGTGCTCACGACGACGAATGGCGCCACGACAGCTACGGTCAGCACGCTGGCGGGCATTTCAAGCAGCCCGGGGTATACGGATGGCATCGGTGCGAATGTGCGATTCAACATTCCGCACGGCGTAACGGTCGATGGTGCTGGTAACCTCTTCATTGCCGACTCCAACAATAATACGATCCGCAAAGTGACTCCGGCGGGCGTCGTCACCACGGTCGCGGGCACAGCGTCGCGGGCCAGCTTCAATGACGCGGACGGGCCGCAAACGGATGCCCGTTTTAGCGAACCCAATGGCGTGGCTGTCGACGCCGATGGGAATATTTACGTCGGCGACAGCCTCGACGATACCGTCAGAAAGATTGATACGAGTGGGAACGTCACCACCCTGGCCGGCGCTTCAGGAACGTCCGGCTCGGGAGAAGGAACGGGAGCGGCGGCGCAGTTCTTTCGGCCTTACGGCTTGGCCGTCGATGCGAACAAGAATGTCTATGTGGCGGACTCGATCAACGCAACGATCCGGAGGATTGATCCCAATGGCTTTGTCAAGACCGTGGCGGGCACCGCGGGATTGCGCGGCAGCCTGGATGGGACCGGCAGTGACGCGAGCTTCTACCTGCCGACCGCGCTGGCCATGGATAGCGCGAATAACATTTACGTGGCCGACTCCAACAGCAGCGCGATCCGCAAGATCACCCTCACCGGCAGCGACGGCAGCATCGGCGTCGTGACGACCTTGGCCGGCTTGGGCGGATACAGCGGCTTTCTCGACGGGGTCGGCAGTGGCGCACGTTTCAGCGGTCCCAACGGAATTGCCGTGGACAGCGCTGGCACCGTGTACGTCGCCGACACCGGAAACAATGTCATCCGCAAGATCACGCAATCCGGGGTGGTCTCGACCTTGGCGGGCTCCTCGGTGAACTCGGGGAGCATCGATGGGACCGGCACGGATGCATGGTTCTCCGGGCCGACTGGATTGGCGGTGGATGCCGACCGCAATGTCTACGTGACGGATTCAAACAATCAGCTCATCCGCCGCATCACCCCTGGTGGCGTCGTGACGACTCTCGCGGGCACCGCCAGCGTCATCGGCTACGCCAGTGGAACCGGCAGTGATGCTCGATTCAATAATCCGAACGGAATCGCGGTGGACAGCTCTGGAACTTTGTATGTCGCCGATACCTTGAACAACATGATCCGCGTGGGGGTGCCGGCAGCTGGCTCGGGAACCGGTGGCACCGGTGGCACGGGAGGGACTGGCGGCACAGGCGGAACCGGCGGCACGGGTGGCACAGGCGGAACCGGCGGCACGGGTGGCACAGGCGGAACCGGCGGCACGGGTGGGACTGGCGGCACGGGCGGCTCGACCGGGGGTTCCGGTGGCACCAATAGCGATCTGGGCCGCGCGGGCAGTCCCAACAGTTCGCAGGGCCTGTTCCTCTTCATCTTTCCAACCAGTGTCGCGCGGGATAGCTCCGGCAATCTCATTGTTGCGGACGCCGCCAACAACACGATCGACAAGGTGACTCCCGCCGGCGTGGTCACCGCGCTCGCGGGCATGGCCGCCGTGGTCGGCTCGACCGATGCGAATGGCACCAATGCCCTGTTCAACCAGCCCAATGGCGTCACGCTCGACAGCAACGGCAATGTCTTCGTCGCGGACACGGGCAATGGCACGATCCGCAAGATCGCATCGGACGGAACGGTGACAACGGTTGCCGGCAGCGTGTCGAATCGCGGCAACAAGGATGGGTCGGGCACGGCGGCATGGTTCTCCGCGCCCACCGGGATCGCGGCCGACAGCGGCGGCAATCTCTACGTCGCCGATTCGTTCACCGATACGATCCGGATGGTCAACTCATCCGGGGGCGTGACCACCGTGGCCGGCTCGCCCACCGTCCGCGGATACGCCGACGGCACGGGCGCTGGAGCCCGGTTCAACAACCCGACGGGAGTGACGGTGGATGGTTCCGGCAACCTGTATGTCGCGGATTCCTACAATGACACCATTCGCAAGGTCACATCCTCCGGCGTGGTGACGACGCTCGCTGGCGACTACAATATTGCTGGGACGCTCGATGGAACCGGAAGCAATGCGTTTTTCAACCAGCCGACCGGCCTGACGGTGGACAGTGCCGGCAACGTATACGTCGCGGATTCCGGTAATTGCACGATCCGCAAGGTCACGTCGGGCGGGACGGTGACGACGGTCGCCGGAATCGCCGGGCTCGCCGGCCTCTTGGACGGCGCTGGTACCAATGCGCTCTTTAATCAGCCGAAGGGTCTCGTGCTGGACGGCTCCGGCGGCCTCTATGTCGCGGACAGCGGTAACGCGGCCATCCGCAAGATCGACGTGAGTGCCAACGTGAGCACTCCGGCGATGACGCAAGGCGAGACGAGCACCACCATTACCACTGGTCGTGGAGGCACGGGCGGTAGTGGCGGTACTGGCGGAAGTACCGGCAGCACTGGCGGAGGTGGTGGTGGCGGCGGCGCGATCAATCCCTGGTTTGCCGGGTTGCTGGCCCTCATGGGAATCTCGCGGTGGCTGGCGCGGAAGAAATAAGCGTTTGATCCGCTGGCGCTGTTCGTAGGAAGCGAGCTTGTTCGCGATTGCCTGGGCAAGCTCTCTCCGTGCTCTCGGATTGGTTCTCTGTGCGCTCTGTGACGAAGAAACTCAGGTTCCTGTCCGCGATTGCCAGGCCAGGCTCCCTCCCCTCCGGTATGTACGATTGACCACGGATGCAACGGATGGGCACGGATAATGAAAACCGAGAAACTGGGAAACCGGGAAAGCGGAAGGGGAATTCAGTAGCGGGTAGCGAGTAGTGAGTAGGTTCGTCGCCGCGAGCGCCAGCGAGCGCGGTGCGACTCGCCGAAAGTAGCGCAGGCTTTCCAGCCTGCATCAACGTCGATCCAGATCTATTCGTTTGACCCACGGATGCACACCAATAGCCACGAATTCCTGCCTTCGGCCATTCGGTCTTCAGTTGCTGCTCCAGGAGGGCCTGGGCGCGCACCGGGTCGCTCACCCGCACAAAGCAGTTGTCGCGTTGCGCGATGGCGCACGCGCCAGAGCTTCCTTCGACGCGCGCGAGCTGGCCAGGGATTGCGCCGGCCCGCTACCGCAATCGAGTGATAAGCGGCCTCCTTCACGCGTTCCGTAATCCGCAGCGCATCGTCCTTGAAGTCCTTAAGCGGCACCTTTTGCCGCGAAAGATACAGGCCCATGACCACGGGCTGATACTGCATCCGCAAGCTCGCGTGAAAGCGCAGCCGATCGAAACCGCAAAGGAAACCGGTGACCTGTTCGGCCAAACTTGCTAACAAAGGCGTCTGGAACGCCGGGCGTGGACGTGAGGGTTTGTTTCATGCTCTACCGCTTACCAAAGCGCTCGGCGTTCCGCCACTTTGGTTGCGGCTCCGCCGCGCTAGGCAGATTCGTGTCGATTCGTGGGCGGGAGCTCACGATTGCATTAGGTTGCGCGAAGCCGCGCTCGGCGCTTCGTGGTGGAAATCCGACTGCACGGGTCCGGATGGAACTGACCCCCTGGAAGAATCGCACCCGAGGTGGCCTCGGATCGATTCGATTAGGCCAGCGACACGCCTTTGGCCAGGGCGGCGCGGAGGAGGGCGTCGGCCATGTCCGAGGGGGTGACCGCCACCTCGACGCCGCATTCCTTGAAGATGGCGATCTTTGCGGCTGCCGTATCCTCCTTGCCGCCGATGACCGCGCCGGCGTGACCCATGCGGCGCCCGGCGGGAGCAGTGGCCCCGGCGATGAATCCGGCGACCGGCTTCTGGCAATTCTCCTTGATCCAGCGGGCGGCCTCAACCTCGGCGGTGCCGCCGATTTCGCCGATCATGATGATGCCTTTCGTGTCCGGGTCGGCGCTGAAAAGCTTGATGACATCCAGATGAGACGTGCCGTTGACGGGATCGCCGCCGATGCCGACGCATGTGCTCTGACCGAGCCCTTTGCAGGTGACCTGCCAGACCGCCTCGTAGGTGAGGGTGCCGGACCGCGAAACGATGCCGACATGGCCCTTCTTGTGGATATAGCCGGGGGAAATGCCGATGCGGCAGCCGCCGGACGAGTCGGGACCCTTGCCCGGCGTGACAACTCCCGGGCAGTTGGGACCGACGAGACGGGTCTTCCTTCCGGCCATGGCGCGCTTCACCCGCACCATGTCGCGCACGGGGATGCCCTCGGTAATCGCGACGACAAGGTCGAGCCCGGCGTCGACACACTCCAAGATCGCGTCGGCGGCGAACGGCGGGGGCACGAAGATGGCGGACACGGTCGCGCCGGTGGCCGCAGCAGCCTCGGCAACCGAATTGAAGATCGGAACCTTGTAATCCTTATGCTCGAAGAACTGGCCGCCCTTGCCCGGGGTGACTCCGGCGACGACCTGCGTGCCGTAGTCGAGCGAGAGCTGCGCATGGCGGGCGCCGAACGCGCCGGTGATGCCCTGGATGAGAATCTTGGTTTCGGGAGTGATGAGAATGGACATGGGGAGGAAGTGATCGTGAAAGTGAAAGTGAGAGTGAAAGTAAAAGTGGAGGCTTTGCCGCGGTCAGAATGAGGTGCTGCCGATATTCCGGATCAAGATGCGGCTTTCCGCTGATGCAGGCCGATCTGATTGCCGTCGGGATCCTTGACCGCCGAAAGGCGGCAGGGAGGAAACTCCATCGCGTCGAAAGCGATGGGTACGCCAGCCGTTCGCGCTGCGGCCAGCGCGCCGTCAAGGTCGGCGACTTCAAGCGTGAGGCTCGATGCCGGGGCGCCGGGCACCGCGTTGGAGATGGCGAGCGCAACGCCCGCCACGTTGAATTCAATCCACCACTGGCCAGGGGCGATTTCGACCTGGATGGCGGTTTTCAGACCGAGGAATCCCTCATAGAACTGGCGGGCGCGGGCGACGTCGGTGACGGGGTGGAAAACGAACGCAACCTCTTTAACCTGGATGCTCATGGCAGAATCGATTGGGGTTCACGCGACGAGCTTGACGATCTTCTGCGCGGCGTCGGCCATACTGTCGCCGCTGACGAGTTGCAGCCCGCTCGCAGCCAGCGTCTGCTTGCCCGCGACCACATTGTTGCCTTCCAGACGGACGACGAGCGGCAACTTGAGACCAACCTCTTTGACAGCCTCAACGATGCCGGCGGCGATGACATCGCAGTCCATGATTCCGCCAAAGATATTAACGAAAATCCCCTTCACCTTCGGGTCGGTGAGGATGATCTTGAAGGCCGCGACCACCTGCTCCTTGGTCGCGCCGCCGCCGACGTCGAGGAAGTTCGCCGGGTTGCCGCCGAAATACTTGATGATATCCATCGTGCTCATCGCCAGGCCGGCGCCGTTCACCAGGCAGGCGATGTTGCCGTCGAGCGCAATGTAATTGAGATTGTGCTTTGAGGCCTCGGTTTCCTTGGGGTCCTCCTCGTTGAGATCCCGGAGGGCGACGATCTCCGGGTGGCGGAAGAGCGCGTTGTCGTCGAACGAGATCTTGGCGTCGAGCGCCTGCACCTGGTCGTCGGGCGTCGTGATCAGCGGGTTGATCTCGACCATGGAGGCATCCGTCTCCCAGAAAACATTGTACAGGCAGCGGATGAGTTTGGCGGCGTTCTTCTGCTCGGCGGGATTGAGGCGCAGACCGAAGAGGAGCTGGCGGACCTGGTAGTCGGCGAGACCGATCGCGGGGTCGACGAAGACCTTGACGATCTTTTCGGGCGTTTCCCGGGCGACCTTCTCGATCTCCACGCCACCCTCGGTGGAGGCCACAATGACGGGCCGCGAGGAAGCGCGGTCGAGCAGGATGGCGAGATAGTATTCCTTCTTGATGCGGCTGGCCTGGGTGAAATAGATCGTCTGCACCTTGCGGCCGGCGGGGCCGGTCTGAACGGTCACCAGGGTGTTGCCGAACATCTTCTGCGCGTAATCGAGCGCCTCGGCCTTGGACTTGGCGATCTTCACTCCGCCCTTGAAACCGTCGACAAAAGTGCCCTTGCCGCGACCGCCAGCGTGTATTTGAGATTTCACGACGACGAGCCCCTCGGGAAACCCGGCGAGGGCCGGCGCGAACTCGGCGGTGGAGCGGGCCGCCACGCCTTTCGGCACGGCGACGCCATGTTTTTCCAGCAGGGCCTTGGCCTGGTATTCGTGGATATTCATCGGTGGAACGATTAAGCCACAAAAGGGCGCGCCAACGCAAAAACAAAGGCGCGGAAAGAACTACTGCGGTCGCAAGCGCTTGATCGTCTCAAACTGGGCCGGCGAAAGCAGGCGCCGGGGCACCCGCCGGGCGGCCTCGGCCAGCAGGGTCTCCCAATCCTCGTCCGTCAGCGGGGTGTGCGGTTGCCACGGTTGATGATGCCCCTGCTTGCGGCTCCAGGTGACGTTGTCGCCAAAAATCTTGGCGCGTACCTGATATCTCCGTCCGTCGGCGTCCCGGGCCCACCAGCCGAATTCCGTGGTCATGGTGCGGGTGCCAGCACGGGAAGGAGACCGGAGGGATCCGTCGAACCACCCCCGGTCGGGGCGAGCGCGAATGCCGCGACCACCCGGCCAAGGGTGAAACTGCCGCCGGAATATCGCACCTGCCGGACCACGATTTGTGGTGCCGAGACATCGACGGCGTAGCAACCAAAGGGCGGGCGAAACGAACCGGTGTTGATGACCACCAGGTCCGAGCGGATCCAGACCCCCGGCCGGTGGGTGTGCCCGATCAGGACAAATCGAACCCCCGGCCGGAATTGGCGGGCGAACGTCGCCGCGCGGTCCGGCAGCTGGCGCCACGCTTTGAGCATGGCCAGAACGCGGTGGGGCGGCCAAAAGGTGAGCATCGTCCGGTGGAACCGTCCCCAAGGATGACGCGGATGAGGATCAACGGTCAGCTCCAGCCTGGCGCAGGCGCGTTTCCCGGCGGCCAGGCGTTCACCGGGTGATTCCCGCAAGTCGGCCGGGAGGGCGGCGAGCTCCTGGCGAAAGAACTCGCGCGTCTGGGGCAGTTCGCGACTCCACGGCACCAGATCGTCAAACAACACCTCGCCGTGAGTGATGAACACGATACTGCCAAGAAGTTCGAGATGATGGACGGCGGAGAGGTCGGGATCGTGGTTTCCCGTAATCACCGTGCACCCCGGCACGGCGTTCCGGGCAAAGTCGAGGAATTCCTCGCGAATCCGGTTGGTCTGCTGAGTAATCGGGCTCCGACGCGTCTCCACGCTGTCGCCATTAAACACCACCCGATCGGCCCCGGCGAACAATGGACACAGAGCATCCAGCGAGCGCACCCGGCTCGCGGGATCGCCATAGTGAAGGTCGGACAGGACGCGCGTGACTTCAGCAGCCACAGGCGATTCAGTCGGTCCCTCGGCCAAAACCGCCCAGGCCGGGAATGGAGGGCATCTCAAACTTCCGGTAATCGCTTGGCGGGGCAAAAATCGAGGCGGGCAGCGATTGCGGTTCAACCGAGACCGCCTCCATGCGCATGAACTCCTTGCCGCTCTTGTCCCGGTTCACCATCCGCAACGGGAAGTACCCATGCTCGGCCAGCGCGGTCTCCCAGGCGCTTTTGGGCGCGGGTCGCCCCATCGGGTTACCGCCGCCCATGCCGTGGAACGTGCCGAGACCTTCGGCGGCCCAGACTTCAGCATCGCCCTGCTTGCTCTTCACGAGGATCTTCTCGCATCGATAGCCGAGGATGGTCTCAGTCTCTCCGGTGCGGACGAACTCCGCGTCCTTGGATGGGGTGGCCACTCCATCGGTTTTCTGCGGTTCCGGCATCGCCCTGACCATGTACATTTTCTGGGCGCCCATGAGGATGGTTATCTCCCGCTTCGCCGGATCGATGATCGAGCCGAATATCTGTCCGTTGCCGGCATCCATATCGATGCGCATCAGTCCTCCCTTTAGATAATAATCCATGAAGGCCGGTGCATTGCCGTTCGACCTTTTGGCAGGCCCGTCCTGCCCGGTCATCTTGAAACGGATCTTGCCTTCGAAATCCTTGGCACAGAGACCAGCCGCCAGGACGAGCATGCCGAGTAACCCAGTGAAGTAACGAAGTGTTTTCATAACGGGTCGGAATATTGGTCGGGTGGCGATTCAGCTCAAGCCCCAAGAAAATAGGTAATCGGACCTTACTCCGCCACCGGGCGCGAAATCGTGTCGAGGCGAGCGAGCACCGCGGGAGTGAGTCGCTCGACGATTTCAATTGCGCCTAAATTCTCCTGCAATTGGGCGACCCGGGAGGCGCCGAGAATGACCGTGCTGACCCGGGGGTTTTTCAAGCACCAGGCAACGCCGAGGCGAGGCAAGGTCGTGTCCAGCTCGGTGGCGATCTTCGCCAGTTTTGGGATGGCGGCGAGGCGGAGCGCGGCGCCCGGACCCGAGACAATGTCCCGCAGCCATTCGAGGCCGGGAGCAGCCAGGCGGGAACCGGGTGGGATACCCTCGCGGTATTTGCCGGTAAGGAGGCCGGAGGCGAGCGGCGACCAGATGGTCGTGCCCAACCCGAATTTGCGGTAGAGGGTGGCGTATTCCTTTTCGACCCGGGACCGGTGGAAAAGGTTGTATTGCGGCTGCTCGACGACCGGCGCATGCAACCCGAGCCGCGCGCAGGCGGCATGGGCCGCGGTGATTTGCGCCGCGCTCCATTCGCTCGTTCCCCAATAGAGCACCTTGCCTTGAACGATGAGGTCATGCATCGCACGGGCCGTTTCGACGATCGGCACAGTGGGGTCAGGGCGATGGCAGAAATACAGGTCCAGATAGTCCACCTGGAGACGGCGGAGGGCCGCGTGGCAGGCTTCGATCACGTGTTTGCGCGAAAGGCCGTCCTCATTTGGACGGTCGCCCTCGGCGCCAAAGAAGACCTTGCTCGACACCACATAGCTGGACCGTCGCCAGCCCGCCTTCTGGAGAATCTTCCCCATAACGATCTCGGCCTCTCCGTCGGCATAGGCCTCGGCGTTGTCAAAGAAGTTGATGCCGGAGTCATAGGCCGTGTGCATCAGTTTGCGCGCGGTCGAGTCGCCGATCTGCTTTCCGAAGGTAACCCAGGCGCCGAGCGAAAGGGCGCTGATTTTCAGGCCGGACGCGCCGAGCGGACGATAAGGCATGTTCATACCGGTGGAATGATAATAAGGACCCCCCGGTTGTCGAATCACGGTCTTTTGTTTTGGAACGAGCCTCCTCTGACATGGGCGAGACGCCCATGCCACGTGGCACGGGCGTCTCGCCTGTGGGCTCGCGCGACCGTTCCTCAAAACAAAAGACCCCGGCTGTCGAATCGCAGGGCGCCCATCCGCCGCGTGGAAAGCCCAACTATTGCGGGTTACCTATTGCAGTGAGAGACCTTGAAGTAGCGCGGAGCTTCAGCCCGCGCTCCCTGCGCTCGATCGTGCGGACTGAAGCACCGCATGACGCACGCCCAACACAATCAATTCATTCGGTAATTCACATTAGCTGCTGGGGCCGTCGATCTTGCAGATGCGTTGTAAGTGCCGCCCGCCCTCGAACGCCGTCTCAAGCCACACGCGCACGATCGCCAAAGCCAGCTCCTGGGAAACAGTGCGCGCTCCCAGCGACAGGACGTTGGCATCATTGTGCGCGCGATTCCAGATGGCGGTCTGCTCACCCCAGCACACGCCGCAGCGAACGCCGCGAACCCGGTTGGCGACGATCGCCTCGCCGTTGCCCGAGCCACCCAGCACGATGCCGCGCTGAAAATCGCCCCGGGCGACCGCCTCGGCCACGGGGCGGATGAAATCCGGGTAATCGCAGGCGGCGTCGGAATCCGTGCCGAAGTCGCGCACGGTATGGCCGGCGGCGAGCAGCTCGGCCTTGATGGCTTCCTTGTAGTGAAAGCCGGCGTGGTCGGATCCAATGGCAATCGTAAAGGTCGTCATGCGTTGAGCGGAATTTATTGGAAGAGGCGGCGGGCGTTACGGTCGATAGTTCAGTCGGGCGCGAGGTCAGCAATCCCTTTTTTCCGCCCTAAAACGGCTAGACTTCCACGGGGTGGAGGCAGCCGGGCGACGGGAACAGGGCGTCATCCGCCAGCGATCACCCGCCAGAATGCCGTGACGTCCCCCAGGTCGTTGAAGACGACGTCCGGATTCAGGGCTTGGAGCTGGTCGGCGGAATGCCGGCCCGTCGCGACGGCCAGAGCCCGGGCGTGGCAGGCCCGGGCGCAGACAATGTCGTGGGGCGTATCACCAATCACCCACGTATTGACCGCTGCAAATTCCACGCGGTGATGGATCTGCGCCCGGCGGAGGGCGTGCGGACCGAGTTCGTTGCGATCCTCCGCATCATCGGCGAACGCTCCGAAAGGGAAATACTGCCAAAGGTTCCGGCTGCCGAGCTTGACCTCGGCGCCGCGGCGGAGATTGCCCGTCAACAGGCCAACGGCGGTGTCGCCGCGGGCGGCTGCGGCATCGAGCAGAGTGGGGATCCCCGGCAACAGGCGCACGGCGCCATTCGCCAGTTCAAGTGGAAGCGCGGCCACGTAGCCCTCCGCAAAACGGGAGAAATTCTCTTCCGTGGCGGGCAGGCCAAACTTGCGGAAGATCTGCCGCATGATCGACCGGTCGGTCCGGCCCGCGAAATCAATGTCGTCGATGGAACCGTCGATGTCAAAAACGTGCTGCAGGGCTGATGCCAGCGCCCGCAGGCCCGCCCCGCCGGCGGTCAGCAGGGTGCCATCGATATCCCAGAGCAACAGTATCTTTGGACCCATGAAACGAGCAGGCTTGGGCGGCGTCAGAGGATTGCGAGAAAAACCGAAAAACCGCGCCGGAAGCCGGCGCGGTTTGCAGAAGCAGCGGTGTTTCCGGGACAACTGGATAGGTCACCTAGTGTCGTGTCCCGCAAATAAGTTCTCATAAGCGCGGGGGCCGATAGGATGGCCGGTTGATTGCGTCGCCAGACGATTGAGCGTCGTCGTGGTCTTCGGAACAGGGTGTTTTGTTTTGAGGAGCCGTCGCGCGATCCCACGGGCGAGACGTCCGTGGCACGTGGCATGGGCGTCCCGCCCATGTCAGACGAGACTCGTTCCAAAACAAAAGACCGTGG
>Ga0182011_10003801_pt1 | contig 12275 bp, 11 predicted proteins | sample 711E1DmetaG_FD_120481 | JGI IMG/M metagenome (GOLD analysis project Ga0182011, IMG submission 120481) | Permafrost microbial communities from Stordalen Mire, Sweden - 711E1D metaG | ecosystem: Environmental > Terrestrial > Soil > Wetlands > Permafrost | place: Sweden: Stordalen | collected... | reverse complement strand
GGGGCATCCCGACGCTGACCATCATGATGCGGACCACATGGACGCGCACCCTGATGCAGGACCGCCTCCGCCGCCTCCCGCACAGTAAGGGGATGAGTTATTGCGGAGAAGCAGTTTAGTGTCCAAAGTCATTAATTTGTAGCCCCAGACCAAGGGCTAAAGGCTCGTTCTATATCAGCCTAGGCCGTAGGCTTAGAGTGGCGTCTTGTACAAAAAACAAGGGCTGAAGGCCCGACACAATTTTGGCTGGTAGGCCTGTTCCCTTGTCGTTGTTTATTCCCTCCGATTCAAACTCCCTCCGATCTGCGAAAATAGAGAAGTGAAAAAGATTGCCATTCTCGGCTCGACCGGCTCCATCGGCCAGAGCACGCTCTCCATCTGCGAATCCTTCCCCGACCGCTTCGAAGTTGTCTCGCTTGCCGCCGGTCGCAACATCGACGCGGCCTTTGCTCAGTGCCAACGCTGGCGTCCGCGCGTGGTCTCTCTGGCGACTGAGGAGCTTGCCGCCGAGCTTGAAAAACGCCTACGCGAAGACGGACTCAACGACATTGAAGTTCTCTACGGCACCAAGGGAACGATCCGCGTCGCGACGCTACACGAGGTGGACTTCGTCGTCTCGGCCATCGTCGGCGTAGCGGGACTGGAGGCGACCTACGCCGCCGTCTGCGCGGGCAAGGACATCGGTCTGGCCACAAAGGAGTGCATGGTCACCGCCGGTGCGCTCATCTTGGAGGCCGCCCGCAAGCACAACGTCGCGCTGCTGCCCATTGATTCCGAGCACAACGCCATTCACCAGTGTCTGCGCGGCGGCGCAGCCCGCGAGGTCAAGCAGATCTGGCTCACCGCGTCGGGCGGACCGTTCCGCAACACCCCTGCCGCCGACTTCGCCAGTATCACTCCGGCGCAGGCGCTTAAGCACCCGACGTGGGTCATGGGCCAGCGCATCACCATCGACTCGGCCACCATGATGAACAAGGGATTCGAGATCATTGAGGCTTGTCGCCTCTTCAATCTTCCTCCGGCGCAGGTCCGGGTGACGATCCACCCGCAGTCGACCGTGCATTCGCTGGTCGAGTACATCGACGGCTCAATTCTGGCGCAGATCTCGGTCACCGACATGTGCCTGCCGATCCTCTACGCCATGTCGTATCCCGAGCGCCCCGCCGCGCCGCAACTCGCCTTCGACCTCGCCGCGCTCACCCACCTCGACTTCTCCCAGCCTGACCCCGAACGCTTTCCCTGCCTGCGTCTTGCGTATGAGGCGGCGGCAGCGGCTCCCTCGGCTTGCATTGCCCTGAACGCCGCCGACGAGGTCGCGGTCGCCGCATTTCTCGACGGCAAAATTCCTTTTATGGGTATCCCGCGTACAATCGAGCTGGTGCTAGGCGAAACGTCTGCCCACGCTCCTGCGTCTATTAAAGACGTGCTTGCGGCCGATGAGGCAGCCAGAGAGTGCGCTCGCAGGGTGATCGCGCAAGCCCCGCTCTAACGCACGGCCTAATCAATCTTTCTCCGAGGTAAACGCTCTTGTCGCTCTCCTTTCTCGCCGCTATTGCCGAACTGCTAGTCGTTCTGGGCCTCATGGTGCTGATCCACGAGTTCGGCCACTTCATCGTGGCCAAGTGGTGTGGCGTACGTATAGAGACCTTCGCCATCGGCTTCGGCAAGCGCATCGTCGGCATCGAGCGTGGCGGCACCAATTACCAGATCAACGCCCTACCGCTGGGCGGCTACGTCAAGATGGCTGGTGAGATTCCCGGGGAAAAGGTCTCGAACGATCCCGGCGAGTTGAACAATCATCCCCGCTGGCAGCGCATGTTGATCGCGCTCGCCGGACCCGGTGCCAACTTCGTCCTCGCGCTGATCCTGATGACCGGCGCCTACATGATCCACCACGAGGTCGAAGAGTATCTCTCCGGTCCCGCCGTCACCGACTACATCACGCAGGCGACGCCGGTCGCCAACACCGGCATCCACTCCGGTGACACCATCGTCCGCTTCGCCAGCATCGAGAACCCCACCTGGGAGGACATCGGCAACCGCTGCACAATCAACCTCAACCAGACGGTCCCCTTCTCGTTTATCCACGACGGCAAGCGCATCGACACCACCCTGTTTATCGCCTCTAAGCAGAAGCCCGAAGACTTCTCTGCCGAGTCGCTCGTTGCCCTCGGTTTTGTTCCCAAGATGCAGCCCACGCCGGTCAAGGTTCTGTCGTTGATGCCCAACTCTCCTGCCCAGCGCGCCGGACTACAGCCGGGCGATCAGATCCAGCGGATGGACTCCATCGGCGTGCATTCGGTGCAAACGCTGCGCGCCTACATGCAGGACCAGAAGGGCGCGCCCGCCGTCATCAACGTGCTACGCGGCAGCCAGACCATCGCGATGAGCATCACGCCAGAGCTGACGGACGAGGGCACCACGAAGCTCTACCTGCTCGGCTTCCGCCCGGTCGAACCGCCGGTCAAAGTTGAGAAGCTCTCCTTCGCAAAATCCGTGGCTGCTTCGTGGAAGTTCACCGTAGACAACTCGTTGATGATCCGCGATGTCTTCAAGGGAATGTTTGCGGGCCACGTCTCAGTGCGTAGCCTCTCCGGCCCCATCGGCATCGGGCAGATCGTGCATCAGGCGTGGGATGCGCACTCGACCGACGGATGGACGCCGCTGATCGGCACCACCGCGATGATTTCGATCAACCTTGGCGTGGTCAACCTGCTTCCTTTTCCCATCCTGGACGGCGGCATGATCTTCCTGCTCATCTTTGAGAGCCTCTTCCGCCGTGACCTGCCCATGCGGGTCAAGGAGTACATCTTCCAGGCCGCCTTCGTCTGCATCCTGATGTTCGCCGCCTTCATCATCTGCAACGACATCATCAAGCTCCACCTGCCCTTCCTCGCCAAAATTAGGCTGTAAGCGTAAGCCCGCTGTTGTGAGCGGCAAACTTGTCGCACAAGAAAGAGGAGTCTATGGACTATACATTTCTTGCCAATCTACAGAAGGAGTTTGCGCTGCCGGAAGACGGCATTCTCAGCCGCGTTCTGGTCAAGGACGAGCACGTCAACGTGACTCTGTTCGGCTTTTCGGCGAGCCATGACCTCTCTGATCACTCCACTCCGACGCCTGCCGTCCTGATCTTTCTGGAGGGCGAGGCCGACGTTCATTTGGGCGCGGACACGGTTCACGTCCAGCCCGGCTCGTTCGTCTACATGACTCCCAACCTGTCGCATGGCATCACGGCCAAAACGCCGCTGCGCATGTTGTTGGTCCAAATGAAGGATCAGGCAAAATGAAGGACTGGACGAATGCGGATACCCGTCGCGCACTCCCCATCCATCTTCCAATCGTGAAACAATAGACCCATGAGCCTCTTCAGTTCGGTCTATTCCGAGAGGAACGCCGAAGTCCGCAACATTCTTTCTTCTGTCCACTGCCCCACCCCGCAGCGACTAGCAGAGATTCTCGCGCATAGCGAGTCCTCCAAATCCAGCCTTGGCGCGCCCAGCCTCTCCGAAGTCGCCGAGTTGTTTGAGATCGGCGTTACACCCGGCACTGACCAGCAATTCGAGATGCTTCGCGCCCACACGCGTAAGCAATGGCGCGCGCCCAGTGGCAACACCCTGCGTTACGTTGCTCCCATCTACGTCTCCAGCTTCTGCGTCGACTCCTGCCCTTACTGCAACTTCTCAGCTAACCGCAAGGATACTGTGCGCCACCGCCTCTCGCTCGACGAACTGGACCGCGAGATCGATCTGGTTCTCGCTCGCGACGCCCGCGTCATTGAGCTGGTCTATGCGACAGATCCGGAGTACAACACGGCGGCGCTCATCCGCGACGTCTCGCGCGCCGTCAAAGCCGTCGAGAACCTCGAAGGCGGCGGCGTCCTCCTCTGCACCGAGTACCTACCCAGCGAGACCTACCAGGCCCTCGCCGACGCGGGCCTTCGCGGCACCGTGCTCTGGGACGAGACGCTCGACGAGCAGGCCTACAATCGCTGGCATTCCTCCAGCCCGCGCAAGTCCAACTTTTACGCCCGCATGGACAACAACGACCGCGTCATGGCCGCCGGTCTTGAAGTTGCCCACGGCGCTCTCTTCGGCCTCGCCGATTTCCGCTATGATGCGCTGATGCAGATCGCCCGCGCGCGCTACCTCGCCGACACCTACGGACGCAGCCCCTTTGTCATGGGTACGGCGCGCCTCAAGCCCATCGGCGGACGAGAGCTGCATCTGGCAACCACGGTCAGTGATCGCGCTTACGAGAACGCCCTAATGACCTACAAGGTCGCTCTGCCCGCCGTCGGCCGCTGGCTACAGACGCGCGAGACCTTCGAGATGAATCTGCGCAACCTGCTCGACAACGATGTCTTCACCTACTCCTGCGGAGACGTGCAGCCGGGCGGCTACACCCAGATCAAATCCACCTCCATCGCTGGCGCGCAGTTCGGCGTCAACGAGTTGGAGCGAGACTATGTCGATAACGAACTAGCCAAGCAGGGCTTCCAGATCAACTACGGCTGGATGGCTCCTGCTCGCACACTCGCCACCCGCTAGGTCTCTGACCGTGTGAATTTGTGACTCCCACCCTTGCGGCAAAAACAAGTACGCCGCAAGGATGGGGCACCCACTTCGGTACAACTTCAAGCGGTCAGAGGCCTATAGCATTTTCAGCAATAGTGTAATGTACCGCCCCGCGAGCGAAGAATCCCCGCATTCGCCTTTGCCGTTGCCTATCCTCTTCGACCCGCAACAAAGTCTGGGTGCCCCATCCATCGCAGTCTCATCGCGATGGGTGGGATGTACAAAGCCACGTTGCGAGCCTTTACCGTTGCCGCAAAAGCGCCAACGGCGCGCCCTATACCAGCCTAGGGCGAAGCCCTAGGTACACGATCCAATAGGCCACAGAGGGCTGAAAGCCCGCCCTATATACTCGCGCTACGCCCGAGCCCGCAGCAAAGCGGCAATCTCCCCCGCGGCCTTGCGCGCGACGTCTTCCTGATCCGGCGCAAAGCTGACGGCACCCACGCGCGCATGTCCTCCGCCACCGTAGCTTTCGCAGATCTCCGCCAGATTCGCCAGCTTTGCGACTGGCACAGTGGTCCACGGGTTCGTCCCGACTGAGATCTTGGTGCGAAAGCTCGACCGGCTCAGCCCGACGTTGTAGACCGCCGACGGATGTAGGTAGTACGGGATGAACTTGTTGTAGCCCTCGGTTAGCCGGTCGGTGATGTCGAAGGTAACAACGCCGCGCTCAAGCGTAGTCCTCTCGCGCAGCAGCTCGATGCCAGCCCGATGCCGCTCCATCCGTGGCTCCAGCTCGGCCTGAATGAACGGCTGATCAAGCACCTCCTGCAAGCTCATCTCGGTCAGCAGCGGAATCACCCGCGTCACAAACCCCGGACCAGAGCTCTCGATCACCATGGTCAATTTCATCGCAGGCGCAGCCATCCCGACGGCAGATTCGGCACTCTCGTACTTCGCCCCGTCGACGATGTTGGCCCAGTAGATGAGGTCCTTTAGCGGTGCCGTATCGAAGCCGAACTTTTCGCGCGCAACGTCGGCAATCAGCCCGGTACACGAGACATAATTCGGGTCGTAGAACTTCCCTCCATCGCTCTTCTTGCGCAGGGCGGCCACCTTGGGCGAGTTGGTCTGCGCTTGCCACGCCAGAAAATCGTGCCGATCTTCTGGCGTGAGAAACGCGCTCTGATGATGATCGAACCACCAGTTCACCTTGGGCGAAGCCGAGTACTTGAAGTCAACAATCGCATTCGAGCCATCCACCAGCGCCGACTCGTCGAAGGCAACACCCGCGGCCTGATGCATCAGCCCGTGGTAAGAAAAGTCGGCCTCGCCGATGCACTCGCGATAGAAGCGCGTAAACACCGACGCCGAACACGCGCCATCGAAGCAATGATCGTGATGAAACACCCGAAAATTCAATCGAAATCCCTCCGTCCAGAAATCTCCACCAACACCCGAGTGAGCACCGCAACAAGCCCTCGGCCAAGCTCTACAGCGCAACCCGAGCCACATAGATACGAAGCTATAGCATTGCCGCCCTGCGCCCCCATGTCAAGCCGCCCCGGATCGAGCGAGACCCCACTTAGTAGTCTTCCTTTGTCCCCGATAATCCCGTACCCCATCCCTCGCACCTTTCAACCGAGAGCGAAGCGCCAATCCTCTCCAATCTCACCGCCGTAAATGAACGATTGCCGAATGTGACTGGCGCGATTGGAGCGAGAAGGTAGCAGTGCCAATGCCGAAGGTTCTATCCGTGTCAAACTAAATGCATTAGTCGAAATATGAGTATACTTTTCCAAGCGGTTGCCCCATGAGATATGTAGACATGAGATTCCAAAAACGATTATTCGCTCGCGTTAGACTTCGTCATATAGGTATGTCGCAACATCCCCCCAAAGGTTCGATCAATTGGGATGCTGTAACAGCAGTATCGACGGTTGCATCAGCAATAATCTCAATATTGGTTTTGTGCATAGGTTTATGCGCTCTTAAATATACTGAAAATCAGATCGAAGACTTTCGCAAAGAATCTCAGGCTCAACATCTAATTGAAAAAGTAGATGAATTCAATAGCGCACGATACAAAGCCATACGCAAAAGATTGGCAGAGAATCGCCTAAATCTATCCGCAAACACCCTTAAAAAACTAGATCCAGATGATACTCCGGCTGAGATGTTTGACGAGCTTGCTTTTTGCAATAATCTTGGCATTTTGACAAGACATGGAGCTTTAAATCCCTATGATGTATGGGGCGAGTTTAGCGATTGGCTGTTCCCGGTGTATGCAGATGCACAAACCATCATAAAGTCTGGCCAGAAAGATTTCCCTGCCTCATGGTCTAACTGTGATTATTTGATGGAGCAAGTGAGAAAGGTCGAAGAGCAGGAAGATGCTGGAAAGCAAGAGAAGCAGCAGGAAAAAGACATTGCAGGCTTCTACTCAGGTGAATTACAAGACAATGAAACACATGCTAGGCAAAGAATGAAGTAGATTAGTTGATGTTGCAACGCAGCCGCTCAAAAACAAACGGCCACCACAACAGCCACCTGAGAACAAGCAGCTTTCTCACTATTCTGAAAACTATGAATGAGGCAAGCGGGAAGCGGCAGAAAATGGTGCAGTACAGAGCCCCGGATGAGCATCACGCACTTTTGAAAGTTCTGATGCGCAAAAAGGCTTTGAGCAAGAGCGCCGTCATCCGGCTAGCCGTCCAAGAATATGGCGACCGGGAACTGACCCCAAAGAAACAGATCGGCCAATGAAGCGGCCGATAAACGTGTAGTAAACGTGTAAAACGACGAGCAATAACCCACTACAACCGCAACGATAACGAAGCGTGTGCCGTCCCTGCCTAGGAGATGTATTTTATGTAAGTGGTTTGTTTTGAATTGGGAAATGGTGGACGCGGCAGGGATCGAACCTGCGACCAGTCGATTAAGAGTCGAATGCTCTACCAACTGAGCTACGCGTCCACACATGTTGTTCCATCAACCCTCATTGCACTGCTTTCGTTTCATCGCACAGCTCTCGTTTACAAATAAAGCAACGATTGCAACACGATTCGATTGCAGCCTCTTTGGGGGGAGGGGTATTGCACCTGAGATAGCCCAACCCTCTGAGCTTATCGCGCACAATCACCTTCAAAAGAATAGCACATCTTAGGGGAGGAGATGTGCTCTGTGGTATGTGGCTATTTTTCGGCGATGGATGGGGTGCGCTTCCTGTTTGGCAACGGCAAAAGGAGCCGCAATCGTCTGGGGAAAGATGGGATGAGTCTTCGTCGCTAAAGACCTAGGCCGCCGTCGACGGCGAGTAGTTGCCCGGTGATAAAGTGTGGGCCGGTGGCGAAGAAGAGCACTGCGGCGGCGACGTCCTCTGCCGTGCCGTTGCGGCGCATCGGAGTCTTTGCGGCGAAGTGGGCGTAGGGGCTGCCCGCCTCGCTCTGCGCTACGACCTCCGGCGCGGTGCCTGCCTGCTCGATCATTCCCGGCGCGATACAGTTGACGCTGACCTCCGGAGCCCAAGCCTTGGCCATCGTCTGCGAGAGCATGTGCAGCGCCGCTTTCGATGTGCAGTAGTGAGCGTGCGAAGCCCACGGATGCGTGCCGCCCAACGAGCCGATGTTGATGATACGACCGCCATCTCTGGCGTCGCGCAGATGCGGGTAGGCCGCCTGCGCGACGAGGAACGGTGCGCGAGTGTTGGTGGCGAAGATATGATCCCATTGCTCGGCGGTGATCTCTTCCAGCGCGGCGGATTCAAAGTGGCCCGCGTTGTTGACCAGAAGGTCGAGCTGGCCGAACTCCTCAACCACCGAAGCGACGCTCTGGCGAATGCTCTCAGCGTCGGTGAGCTCGGTGCGGACGGCGAAGGCATCGACGCCAAAGGCTGAGAGCGTGCGGACCAGATCCTCGGCCTCAGCCTGCGAGTTGCGGTAGGTGATAGCGACGTTGGCACCGCTGGCGGCAAGCGTCAGAGCAATAGTGCGTCCGATGCGACGCGCGCCGCCAGTGACCAGAGCCGTCTTGCCCGCGAGCGGGGAGTCGGTTGAATCGGGGGTTGCGGGCTGCGGCATCGGCGACCTCTAGGGGTGCGGGGTTGCGCCGCCGGAGCTGGCGGGCGCTGAGCTGGGCGTCGAATTGGATGCGGGCGGAGTGGTTGAAGCGGTGGGCTTCTTGGGTCGGATCGGCTCCTGCACGCCCGGTTTCAGATCCGAAGTCTTCCCGCTGTTGTCGATGTAGGCGGAGACCTGCGCCTTGGGGCGAGCCATCTGGACGGTGATCTTGCGGGTGGGCTCTTTGAGGTCGAAGTCCTCTGCATAGGTGGAGAACCCGTCGGCGATGACCTGAACAGTCAGCTTGCTGCCGGTGGGGATCATGTCGATGACGGCCTTGCCGTCGGGATCCGTCTTCATCTCCAGTCGGCCCAGATCGACGCCATCCATCGTCGAATGAAAGACGACGCCTGCGTTCATGATGGGCTTCTTATTGAAGGCCTTTAGCACGGTGACTTCGATGTGCGTGGTGGTAGGCGGAGCCTTGTACTTGCGGCCATGCTTCTCTGGCGTGTTGTCTCCGTCCTGCGCGCGGGCGGCAAGCGGGGCGAGCAAGGCGAGAAGCGCAACGAGGCAGAGAAGAAAGGCGCGTGAGTGAGTGCGAAGACGAGAACGCATCAGCATTCGCTCATTTTACGCCAGAGTGGTGTAACTGGGGGAGGGAATCGTGGTGGTCTTGCGTGGAGATCAGAACATTGATAGGTCTCGCAAAAAATCTGCGTGGTATTCACTCACATTTCTCTTTTTTCGGCTTGACATCGCGGGAGTCGGGGCCTATCTTAGCAATCGAGGGGCTTGAGTGCTAATCGACTTCGAGCGCTAATCGGCCTTGGCGGCTGATTGGCACGGCGGCCTCTCAAGCGGCGGAGCGGTTGCCGGGCGAAAGTCGAGGCTCACTACGTCGCACCAATTGCATCCAACCAGTCTGAAACAGTATTTTTCTGCAACAACATCTTTTTGCAACAAGGAGACAATCCGAAATGGCAACAACATCATTTACCCCCCTGCACGACCGGATTCTGGTCCGTCGTCTGGAAGAGGGCGAGAGCATCCGCGGTGGCATCATTATCCCCGACAGCGCAAAAGAGAAGCCGCAGCAGGGCTCCGTCATCGCCGTAGGCAAGGGCAAGTCGAACGACGAGGGCAAGGTCTTCCCGCTCGACGTGAAGGCTGGCGACACGATTCTCTTCGGCAAGTACTCCGGCACCGAGATCAAGCTGGACGGCGAGGAGCTCCTCATTATGCGCGAAGAAGAAGTCCTCGGAATCTTGAAGAAGTAACACTTCGTGTCGTTCTCGACCGCTTCGCGCGGTAAAGTGCAAAAACACGAACCACTTTGGTTCAGTAATTCCAAAATATTCAACCGGCCAATGAGTCGGGTACAGGAGTAGCAAAAATGGCAAAGCAGATTCTGCATGGAGATGATTCACGTCAGGCAATCCTGCGTGGAGTCAACGCTCTGGCCGATGCGGTGAAGGTCACCCTCGGTCCCAAGGGACGTAACGTCGTAATTGAGAAGAAGTTCGGCTCGCCGACGATCACCAAAGACGGCGTCACCGTCGCCAAGGAGATTGAGTTGGCGAATGCGACCGAGAACATCGGCGCACAGCTGGTGAAGGAAGTCGCATCGAAGACCTCCGACATCGCGGGCGACGGCACCACGACCGCAACCGTGCTGGCACAGGCGATCTATCGCGAGGGCGTCAAGACGGTTGCCGCCGGAGCCAATCCAGCAGCTCTCAAGCGCGGCATCGACAAAGCAGTCGAGGCCATCATCGGCAAGCGCGATGAGAATGGCGTCGTCATCGGCGGCTCACTCTCCAAGCTCTCCAAGCCCGTCACCGGCGACATGATCGCACAGGTCGGCACCATTTCGGCCAACAGCGACGCGCAGATCGGCGTCATCATCGCCGAAGCGATGAAGAAGGTTGGCAAGGACGGCGTCATCACGGTTGAAGAGTCGCGCACCATGGAGACGCAGCTCGAAGTGGTCGAGGGAATGCAGTTCGACCGCGGCTACCTCTCGCCCTACTTCGTCACCGACGCAGAGCGCATGGAAGCAGCCCTCGAAGATCCCTACATCCTGATCTTCGAGAAGAAGATCTCCTCGATGAAGGACCTTCTGCCCCTGCTCGAATCGATCGCTCGCACCGCCAAGCCCTTGGTCATCATTGCCGAGGACGTCGACGGCGAGGCGCTCGCAACTCTCGTTGTCAACAAGCTGCGTGGCACGCTGAACGTTGCGGCCGTCAAGGCTCCTGGCTTCGGCGATCGTCGCAAGGCCATGTTGCAGGACATCGCAATTCTCACCGGCGGCAAGGCAATCACTGAGGACCTCGGCATCAAGCTCGAGGGCGTCAAGCTCGAAGACCTCGGCACCGCCAAGCGCGTCACCATCGACAAGGACAACACCACCATCATCGACGGCGGCGGCAAGGACGGCGAGGTTGAGGCCCGTGTGAAGGAGATTCGCGCGCAGGTCGAGAAGACCACCTCAGACTACGACCGCGAGAAGTTGCAGGAGCGCTTGGCCAAGCTGGTTGGCGGCGTTGCCGTCATCAAGGTCGGAGCTGCAACCGAGACCGAGATGAAGGAGAAGAAAGCGCGCGTCGAGGATGCCATGCATGCAACCCGCGCGGCTGTCGAAGAGGGAATCGTCCCGGGAGGCGGCGTTGCATTGGTTCGCTCCACAGCGGCCGTTGACGCTCTGCTCAAGACGCTGGAAGGCGACGAGAAGATCGGTGCATCGATCATTCGCCGCGCCATCGAAGAGCCGTTGCGCACCATCGTCGCAAACGCTGGCGAAGAGGGCGCGGTCGTTATCGCCAAGATTCACGAGTCCAAGGAAGCCAACTACGGCTACAACGCCGGAACCGGCGTCTACGAGGACTTGGTGAAGGCTGGCGTTATCGACCCGACTAAGGTCACCCGCACCGCACTACAGAACGCAGCGTCGATCTCTGGCCTGCTGTTGACCACCGAAGCCCTCATCTCCGAGATCCCGGAGAAGAAGGAAGCTCCGGCTGGCGGCGGACACGGCGGCGGCATGGACGGCATGTACTAGTCCTTGCCGGACGGGCGGAAGCGCCTGTCGGCGCAAAAGCCAAAGCAAAAACAAAACTCCCCGAAGCGAGATGGTTCGCTTCGGGGAGTTTTTTGTGCATGAGATGAATCGTACAGACTATGGTAGAGTGCCGCCGACGTAGGAGGTGCCAGCCGGGGCTCCAACGCCAGTGTAGCGTATCTCGAAGGCCACATCCTGCCCCGACTTCAGGCTGTTGACGATGCTGTTGTAGGCTGTCTTTTCGGTGACGGGCTTCTTGTTGATGGCGATGATGACGGCTCCCTTTCCGAGGCGGATGTCGTCGGCGAAGGAGCCGGGACGGACGCTGGTGACGATAACTCCGCCCTGAATGCCGAGCTTCGTGGCGAGCGTGGAGGGTACGGCGTCGACCCGGATGCCGAGCTTGCTTTCGCCCGCGTTGGACTCGTCGGCGGTGGCAGGGTTGCCGCTATTGGCGTCCACCTCTGCGAAGAGCTTGGCGCGGTCGGCAATGCCGACGGACAGCGTCTGCTTGGAGCCGTTGCGCAGGACGCCGACTTGCACGGTTGAGCCGACCCGTCGCGAGCTGATGTCAGCGACCAGCGCGTCGCCATCCTTGACTGGCTTGCCGTCGAGCGAGACGATGACGTCTCCCGG
>Ga0182011_10003800_pt1 | contig 12275 bp, 7 predicted proteins | sample 711E1DmetaG_FD_120481 | JGI IMG/M metagenome (GOLD analysis project Ga0182011, IMG submission 120481) | Permafrost microbial communities from Stordalen Mire, Sweden - 711E1D metaG | ecosystem: Environmental > Terrestrial > Soil > Wetlands > Permafrost | place: Sweden: Stordalen | collected... | reverse complement strand
GGCGGAAGCCTGTCGATCTATCTGCTGTGCAGCTTTCTCACGCTGATTGTGTTGCTGGTGTTCGTGCTATGAGGGCAATCACCTTAGTTCGTCAGTTGGGCGAAGTGGCGCTGGCCATCGGCATTGCGCCGCTCTTTGCGGGCTGGATTGCGCAGTGCCGCGCGTGGATGCAGAGCCGCAGCGCGCCGCCCGTGACGCAGCCCTATCGGATGCTGCGCAAACTCTTCCACAAAGACGCAGCATTGGCCGCTACAGCCTCGCCGTTGTTTCGCATCACGCCGTATATCTTGTTTGGCACGATGGTGCTGGCTGCGGCAATCATTCCATCACTGGCGACGGATCTTCCCTTCGCGCGAGCCGCCGATGCCATCGCACTAATTGGCCTCTTCGCCACCGCGCGAGTCTTTCTCTCGCTGGCGGCAATGGACATCGGAACCGCCTTCGGCACGATGGGCGCGCGGCGAGAGATGATGATCGGCTTCCTCGCCGAGCCTGCGCTGCTGATGGTTCTTTTCAACGCATCGCTGCTCTACGGCAGCACCGCTTTGCCCAGTCTAGTCGACGGGTATCGGGCGCATCCCAGCATCATCGACCCCAGCGTGATCTTCGCCGCCGTCGCATTCGTGATGGTGCTGCTGGCGGAGAACGCGCGTATCCCAATCGACAATCCGTCAACCCATCTTGAGCTGACGATGATTCACGAGGCGATGCTGCTGGAGTACTCAGCGCGGCACTTGGCGCTGGTCGAGTGGGCCTCGTATCTGAAGCTCTTCAACTACGCCTGCATTGGTTTCGCGCTCTTTGTGCCTTGGGGAATTGCAATCCATGGGGCCGATGGGATTTTCGCGCTTGCGCTCTCCATCGTTGCATTGATCGCCAAGCTGATTGTCGCCGGAGCCGCTCTGGCGTCGATCGAATCGCTCTCCGCCAAGCTGCGCCTCTTCCGCGCGCCGGAGTTTCTTGCAATGGCTTTTCTGCTTGCCGTACTTGGCTTGCTGGTTCATCTCTTGTTGGGGGTGAGATAAGCGATGGTCCTTCATGCCTTCACCGTTCCCGTGTTGAACGTGCTGAATCTTCTGGCTTCGTGCCTTTTGCTGATCTCCTTTGCCATGCTTTCGGAGCGGCGAACGCCGCGGCTTATCACGTTATTCGCAGGGCAGGGCACGATTCTGTTTATCTCCACTTGCTTGATCGCACACAGTTCGGGACTGCACGAACTGTACTACTCTGCCGCGCTCACGCTGCTTCTGAAGGTCATTGGATTGCCGCTGATTCTCCGCCGTCTCATCTATCGCCTCGACGCGCAGTGGGACAGCGAGCCGCTGGTCAACGTTCCCCTCACCATGCTGGCGGGATTGGCGCTGGTGATCTTCGCCTTCGGTCTGGCGCAGCCCATCAGCATGATGGCGACGACGATTACACGTAACATGCTGGGCATTGCGCTGGCCGTCATTCTGCTCTCGTTCCTGATGATGATTACGCGGCGCAAGGCGGTCACGCAGGTCATCGGATTTCTGGCGATGGAGAACGGTCTCTTCTTCGCGGCAACCAGCGCGACCTACGGAATGCCCATGGTCATCGAACTGGGCATTGCACTCGATGTGCTGGTCGGCGTCTTTATTCTCGGGCTATTTTTCTTCCAGATTCGCGAGCAGTTTGAGAGCCTCGATCTGCGCAACATGGAAAATCTCAAGGAGGAATGAAGTGGAGTTGCTTGCCGTACTCTGTCTACCGCTTCTGGGATTTCTGCTGCTGGCGCTCTTCGGAGCCAAGCGAGCGGCCCCAGAGCTGAACATCGCCGTCAGTTTTGCGACGCTAATCGCCGCAGCGTTGCTGGTTCTGCGCGTCGAACGATACGGCACGATTCTGGTCTTTCACGATCAATTCTTCGTCGATGCCTTCAACGTCTTTCTGGTCGGACTCACAGCCTTCGTCGGCCTCACCACTGCAATCTTCTCGCGCCCCTACATGCGCATCGAAGAGCTGCACGGACGCCTCACTCCGCGCCGTCTACAGCTCTATCACGCCATGTACCAGCTCTTCATGGCGGCGATGTTTCTCGCCCTGCTCACCAACAACATGGGCCTGCTGTGGGTTGCGATGGAGGCGGCAACGCTCTCCACCGTGCTGCTGGTCTCGCTCTATCGTACGCGAGCCAGTCTGGAGGCTGCGTGGAAGTACTTCATCCTCTGCGGCGTCGGCATCGCGCAGGCCTTGTTCGGGACGATTCTGCTGTACTTCGCTGCGGAGAAAACCCTTGGCCACGAAGGCATGACCGCGCTGCTGTGGACTCACCTGAACGCCGTCAAAGGTCAGTTGGAGCCACGAGTCCTAGGCCTCGCCTTCGTCTTTCTACTCGTCGGCTACGGCACCAAGGTTGGCCTTGCGCCGCTGCACAACTGGTTGCCAGACGCGCATGCCGAAGGACCAACGCCGGTCTCCGCAGTGCTATCTGGCCTGCTGCTAAACGTCGCGCTCTACGCGGTGATTCGCTGCAAGGTCTTGGTCGAAGGCTCCATCGGCGTCACACTTCCCAGCCGCATGTTGATGGGCTTCGGGCTGCTCTCCGCCGTGCTGGCCTCGTTCTTCTTATGGAGACAGCGCGACATCAAACGGCTCTTCGGCTACTCGTCGATTGAGCACATGGGCATCATCACCTTCGCCTTCGGGCTGGGCGGCCCGATTGCAAACTTTGCCGCGCTGCTGCACATGACGGTGCATTCGCTCACCAAGTCGTCGATCTTCTTCACCGCTGGCCACGCCTCGCAGGTCTCGGGTACGCAGCAGATGGACGGGATTCGCGGCCTGCTCGGCACCAGTCCAACCATCGGCTGGGGACTGATGCTGGGCTCGCTCGCAATTCTCGGAACGCCGCCCTTCGGCGTATTTTCCAGCGAGTTTCTCATTCTCACCACCGCCATGCGCGAGCATCCTTGGACAACGCCACTTCTCTTGATCGCGCTTACCGTCGCCTTCGCCGCCATCTTCAGCCGAGTGCAGCCGATGGTCTTTGGCGACAAGGAAGCGCAGCCATTGCCGCAATCTCCCGCGCTGGTTCCCGTCTTCGTCCATCTCGCCATCGTTCTGATGCTGGGCGTCTACATGCCGCCCGCGCTGGCCGAGTGGTACCGAGCCGCCGCGCGGCTGATCGGATAAAACGCCTATGAACTTTGATCTTGTCGAATCGCCGTTGCAGCCGCTGCACTCGAACGTCGCTTGCAGATTTGCCAGCCTCAGCGTCGTGCAGTGGCAGCGAGCCATGGAGGCTCTGCGAGCTGTTGACGCAGCCTTCCTCTCGCTGTGGGGATCGGATGATCGCGACCGCGACGGCTGCTTCTCCATTCAAGCCGCGTTCCTGCTCTCGGACGAAGCCGTCGTCTTGCAGCACAAGATCGCCGACGTTGCCGCTCCAACTTACCCCAGCATTGCGCAGCTCTATCCTGCTGCCGCGCGCATGGAACGCGCCGTCTACGACCTGCTCGGAATCGCCAGCGTCACGGATGATCCACAGCCAGACCAACATGAGCAAGATCAACGCGGCTGGCTGCGTCACGGCGGTTGGCCAGAGGCAGTTTATCCCCTCCGTCGCGACGTTGATGGCGCACAGGAATATCCCGTCGACTCCGAGCCCTACGCGTTTGTTCCGGTGGAAGGCAACGGCGTTCACGAGATCGCCGTCGGCCCGGTTCATGCAGGAACCATTGAGCCGGGACACTTCCGCTTCTCCGTCGTCGGCGAGCGAGTTCTTCGTCTGGAAGAGCGCCTTGGGTATACGCACAAGGGCGTTGCCAAGCGCTTCGAGTCGCTCTCGCAATCCGAGGCGCATCGCCTAGCCGCGCGCATCTCGGGCGATTCTGCCGTCGCATTTTCCTGGGCCTACTGCGCGGCGCTGGAGGCTGTCACCGCAACTGCCGTTCCTGCGCGGGCGACCAGTCTGCGCGCGCTTGCCCTGGAACACGAACGCATGGCAAACCACCTCAGCGATCTTGGCGCACTAGGCAACGATGCGGGCTTCGCCTTCGGACTCACTCACTTTTCGCGGTTGAAGGAAGACCTTCTGCGCGCCAACGTCGAAGCCTTCGCCGCACGCTATCTGCTCGACTACGTTGTGCCCGGAGGAATCGCCGTCGATCTGTCGGACGCCGCTCGCAGCTTGCTTGCAGCGCAGTACCTGACGCTGGAGCGCGAGGTCGCCAGCCTACGCGCGATCTACGACGAGCACGGCGGATTGCAGGATCGCTTTCGCGATTCGGGCCGCGTAACGCCCGATCTTGCGGCACAGCTTGGAGTCATCGGCCTCGTAGGGCGCGCGTCTGGCGTTGAGCGGGACCTGCGCGTCGATCATCCTTGGTCGCCCTACGACATGCTCTCCACGCAACTGGTCACGGAGAACTCCGGCGATGTTGCCGCGCGCGTGGAGGTGCGATTCGACGAGATCTTCGAGTCGCTGCGACTCTGCCAAACGCTGATCGAGGAGCTTCCCGACGGGCCGATTCGCGGCGCTGTTCCTGTCGCAGAGGCGAATCGCTTCGCGGTCGGACTGATCGAAGCATGGCGCGGACCAGTAATGATTGCGCTAGAGACGGGCGCGGACGGAGCCATTCGTCGATGCCACGCGCACGATCCTTCGTGGCAGAACTGGCCAGCGCTGGAGTACGCGATCATCGACAACATCGTGCCGGACTTTCCACTCATCAACAAGTCGTTCAACCTGTCCTACAGCGGACAAGACGGGTGAGGCAAGAATGCTGAAGATCCTATCGCGCATGATCCACACAGGGCTTCTGACCGAGCCGCAGGCAACCTCAGTCGAAAACCCCACGGTCGACGCCTTGCAGCACGAGCTGTGGCGGACGCTGGGGCGCGCGCTGTGCCTCCGCCACGTCGACGCGGGCTCGTGCAACGGCTGCGAACTGGAGATCAACGCGCTCAACAATCCTTACTACAACTTGGAAGGCAAGGGCATCAAGTTTGTCGCCAGCCCGCGTCACGCCGATCTGCTGCTGGTCACCGGGCCAGTCTCGGTCAACATGGAAGAGGCGTTGCGCCGCACCTACGACGCCGTGCCTGAGCCCAAGCTCGTTGTCGCGCTCGGCGATTGCGGAGCCTGCGGTGGCGTCTTTGGTCGCAGCTATGCTAGCCGCGGTGCCATCGCCAATGTCATTCCTGTCGACCACACCATCGCGGGCTGTCCGCCTGCACCAGCAGCGATTCTAGCCGGAATCCTACAAGCCATCTCTCGCTAGGTCTTTGACCGCGTAAATTTGTGCCATCCCACCCTTGCGGCAAGAACAAGGTACTTCGTACCGTTCTCGAATACGCCACAAGGATGGGGCACCCACTTAGGTACAACTTCTGACTCAGGGCTCTCGTGTCCTGAGTCAGAAGTTCGTTGAAGTATAGTTCGGGCCTTCAGCCCTTGGTCTTTGTTTGGAACGTAACCCTAGGGCTGCGCCCTAGGCTGGTATAGAGCGAGCCTTTGGCCCTTGTTTTGTGCAGCGAAGTTTTTTGTGCAGCGCATTAGAGCGGTTTAGCAAATTGTATAGACCGTGGCGCGGCGAGAAAAATACGGGGATTCTTCGCTATGCTCAGAATGACAATCCATATTTGGTCTGCGCCAATTCCGAAAATGCTCTGACTCAGGACTCTAGGTCGTAATGAGTTGCTGGATCTCTTCGAGGGTTTTGTTGCGGGTTTCGGGGACGCTGGTGCGGACGAAGAGGAAGCCCGCGAGGCAGACGATGCCGTAGGTGACGAAGGTTCCCGAGGGACCAAGGACGCGGTTCATCCACGGGAAGGTGTAGACCAGAACGAACGACGCCGCCCACAAGGCTGAGACTGCGACCGAGACTCCAAGGCCTCGGATGCGGTTGGGGAAGATCTCCGAGATCAGTACCCAGGTGATCGGCGCGAGAGACATGGCGTAGCAGGCGATGGCGCAGAGCGTAAAGATCAGCACCGCCAGCCCGTGCAGATGCAGGTGGTATGCAAGCGCGATCAGCAGATGCGCGATGCCCACGCCGAGGCAGCCGAAGAGCATCAGCGAGCGACGTCCGAGGCGGTCGACTAAGGTCATGGCGAGCAGGGTAAACAGCAGGTTGATCGCGCCGGTGATGACGATGTTGAACAGAATGTCTCCGACGCCGTAGCCCGCGTCGCGATAGACCTCCTGCGCGTAGTTGAACAGAACGTTGATGCCGCACCACTGTTGCAGGACGGCGAGCGCGATGCCGATAGCCAGAGGCTTGCGCAGCGCAGGCGACAGAAGCTCCAACGCGCCGGCTGTTTCGCGGTGCGAGTCCTTGTCGATGGAGGATTGTACGGCGACGACTTCGGATTCGGCGTAGGCGGCGTCAGCCAGACGCGTTAGGACGCGGCGCGCGGCGGGGATGCGATTGCGTGAGACCAGCCAGCGTGGGCTCTCCGGCACAAGCAGTGCGGCGAGAAGGAAGACGGCCGATGGAATGGCGACGGCGGTAAACATCCAACGCCAACCGTACTGCACGTTCCAGGAGAGCAGCGCGCTGGAGTCGCCACCGTGTACGCCGATGCGCCAATCGACCACCTGCGCCAGCAGAATGCCGACGACCAAGGCAAGTTGGTTGAGGCTGACCAGACGGCCTCGCCAGCGCGGCGGGCTGATCTCTGAGATGTAGACGGGCGAGACGTTCGACGCAAGGCCGATGGCAATGCCGCCCGTGATGCGCCAGACGATAAAGCTGGTGAAGACCTGCGCCCATCCCGTAAGCAGCGACGACGCAGCGAACAGTAGCGCCGAGGCAATGAGGACGGGCTTGCGTCCGAAGCGGTCGCTGAAGGCTCCGGCGATGGCCGAGCCAATCAGGCAGCCGACCAACGCGCAGCTGGTGGCCCAGCCGATCAACTCTGCCGAGTGCGCGGCGGTGGTGAGGTGGAAAAAGACTTCGTAGAACGGCTTGGCCCCGCCGATGACCACCCAATCATAGCCGAAGAGCAGGCCGCCAAGAGCTGCGACAAAGGCAATCACTCCGGTGTAGACGGGGCGGAAGGGGACGGGCGTTGTCTCGTCTGCGTTGAGCTTGGTAACAGGGGCGGCCATTAGCGGGCTCCGATCGTGGAGGTCGCGACTGCGGCTGTAAGGCGATGGAGAAGGTCGCTGGCGGCGGCGTGGCTGGGGTCGAGGTGGAGAACTTCATTGCTGAGGGAGGCGGCTTCGTCTTCCTGGTGCAGGCCGAGGGCCGCCTGCGCACGCAGCAGCAGCGACTGGATGCGATTGCGCAAAGCCAAGTCCTCGTCGAAGAGGAGCATGGTGGGCAGCGAGGTGGCAAAGTAATCGACCACGGGGCGCTGCTGTTCCAACTCGCGAGCGAAGGCGGTAATCTTGCGGTAGAGGTTTGCGGCGGCCTCCTGCTGGCCGAGAGCGTCGAGGCTGGCGGCGACCCAGAAGGTGTTGTCGGAGATTTCGGCGACGGCCATCTGCTGGAAGTCGCCGTGACTGTTGGCGGCGCGCTGCCACAGGCCTTGCGCGGCGGCATGGTCGCCAGAGGCTTCGGTCGCAACGCCTAGCCAGTAGAGAAGCTCGCTCTGGTTGGCCAGCAGGTGGTAGCTCTCGCCGAGAGAGTGCGGCGGAGTCAGTGCGGCAGCAAGTAGAGTGCGAGCGCGCGACGTATCGCTTGCAGCGAGAGCGGCTTGGGCCAGCAAAATGCTGGCGCGGACAAACTGCGCAAGCACCAGACCTTCGCCACCCTCCCACGGCTGGAATTGCCGGCTGAGGATGAGGCCGAGAGCCTTCTGCGGCTGGCCAGTGTGGTTGAACAAAGTTGCCAGCTCAACCGAGAGATCGTCACGCTGCGGGGGAAGGCTGGGGTGGCGGAGCAGCTCGGCAAGGCGCTGGGCGGGTGCGACGCCGGTGCGCTTCCATAGCTGATCGCGCTCGTAAAGAAGTCGGGCCGATGTGGGCGCGGCAGCGAAGGCGCGGTCGAAGGCTGCGAGCGCGGCGGGCGCGTTGTGCTGAATGTTGAAGGTGGCAATGCCAAGGTTGCGCAGCGCGGGGACGCAGGCGTCGTCGAGCGCAACGGTACGTTGCCACTGGGCGATGGCGTCGGCGTGACGACGGCGGTCGTAGAAAAGATTGCCGAGGTAGAGCGGGGCGTGAGCGTCGGCAGGATTGGCGGCAATGGCGGCCTGTAGCACCAGTAACTCTTCGAGGCGATTGGGGAAGACGTAGGCAGTGGGCTCTTCGGCGGCTTCGGCGTAAGCGGACGAGCTGGCTGCGGCGTCACCCAACTCGGTGAGAAGGACGGCACGGGTGTAGTGGCGCATGGCTGCGGAGCCATCGTTTTCTACGCGTGGAACTGGAGCCGCGAGAACAGCGATAGCTTCGGCGCGCAGGCCGCAGCGAGCGTAATCGAAGGCGAGGTCGAGGCGGTCTTGTCCGCTGGGTGGTAGCTCGCCGGTCAGCAGGTGGCGCACCCAGATGTGCAGTGGGTCAAGCTGGAGAGCTTCGTTGAGCTGCGTTTGTGCTTCGGATTCGCGGTGCAGGCGGGCGAGCGCAATGGCGCGCAGGGCTTGCGCGTTGAGGTTGTCGGCGTTGCTGCGCAGGCTGCGTGTGGCGTGGTCGAGAGCCTGCTGCCAACGTCCGGCACGGGCGTCGAGTTCAGCAAGAGCTTGGTAAGCCGGGGCTCGCCACGCGGCGTTCCATGTCGACTTGTACAGCGCGGCGTAGGACTCATCGTTGCGGCCTTGATAGCGCAGCGCAAGGCCGAGCTGATAGTAAGGCTCGCCGTCGTAGGGATTGGGATTGCGCCGCGTGAGACGGGCGATGGCAGTGCGCAGATGCGCCTCGGCCAGCACGAATTCGCCGCGCTTCAGGTGCCAGACGCCGAGGGCGGTGTTGGCGCGAGCATCGCCTGCGTCGCGTCGCACCGCCTCTCGCCAATACGGCTCGGGACTGCGCGTGGCATGGCGATACTGCTGTAGATGCAGGCCCGTCAAATACAGTTCCTCGTTGCTGGCAATCTCTGCGGGCGGTGGCGGCTCGGTGGCAGCCTCGGGCGCAGGCGCAGGCGCGACCTCCCTAGGCGCGTAGTGCAGCAGGGTGCGCCCGTCTTGCTCAAGAGTTGCCGAGAGCGAGTCTTCCGCAACGCCAGCCGCAAGCGGCACGGAGACAAGCAACGGCTGGGCGACAGCGATGTCTTGCGTCCATTCGGCGAGGAGCTGGCCGTTGCTGCGCAGAGTGAGGTGCGCATTGCGAATCTCCTCCGTGGCGCAGACGCCAACGTGAGCGACGCCGCTGTCGGTGTGTAGGCTGAGGGCGGCTTGGAGGTTGGCGGTTTGCGGCACGCCGATGCGGCGCAGAGGGTACCAAAACTGGCTGAAGGTGCGCGTCTCGCCGGGTGCAAGGAAGGAGAAGTCGGGCTGATTGTCCGTGTAGACGCCGGCCATCAGCTCAATGTACGGGCCGTCGCTGTCGGTCAGGCAGCTATCCCAGTTGTAGCCAAACTCGTGATTGCCCCACGTCCACTGCTTCTTGCCGGGAGAGATGTGGTGGTTGGCAACGTGGACGACACCCGCTTGCGCGGCGTGGTCGTAACCGCCGAAGAAGTCGCCCGAGGTCGCCGTAATCATGTAGCTGGTGGGCACGGGAATGTTGGCGTACCAACTGAGGTCGTCTGCCGAGTAGGTGCCGTCAGGGCGGAAGTGGCTGGGAAGCTCGTCTTGTGGGACGCCGTGTGCGGCGCGGGTGGGGTAGTCCACGCCGTAGTAGGGGCGGTCGCTGCGCGGGAAGCTGGTGATGGCGCGCTTGGCGTGGTCGGCAACGTAGCGCACGTCGGGCGGGAAGAACGACTGGTAGCGCTCATGCACGCGCGTGGCGACGTTGGCCCACCACAGAAACGTCTGCACCTCTTCCGTCCGGTTGTAGAGCCGCGCCTTCAGCTCGATGGTTGCCTTGCCCGGATGCAGGCAGACGCCGTGCATTCCCTTCATGTGGGAGAGGGGATCGTGCTGGCTGCACCAGATTGTTGCCGAGCCGTCCGGGTGGCGCTCGATGGAGACCTCGGCGGGCATGAAGGTGGCGGGGCGATGATGCTGCGGCCAGTTGAACTCGACGCCACCGGAGATCCACGGGCCCGCGAGGCCGACCAGCGCGGGCTTGATGACGTTTTGGCGGTAGAAGAAGTCGTAGCCGTTGGTCTTGTCGAGGCCGATGTGGATGCGTCCGCCAATCTCCGGCAGCACCATCACGCGCAGAAATTCATTCTCCAAATGGACTGCCTGCCACGCGCGCGGAGTCGCCTCGTTGGCAATGCGCTCGACGACCGGCAGCGGGTAGACCTTGCCGCTGGAGCCTTGGTAGACGCGGTTTTCCAGAAAGCTGGGGAGAGGCTCGGCAGCGGCGGGCTGGTAGGTGGGGATGGTGACTGGCTCGCTCCACACCTTGACCGCGCCAGCCTCACTGGCGGGCGCGGCGGGCAGTGCGAAACGCTCGCACGCGACGGGCGTGGGATTCAGCAAAGTTTCTTTGGGAGTGCTCATTGCGGATTCTTCTCTGTGGTTGGGACTAGCTTGAGCTTCATGTTGTATTGCGTGAGCAGTTCGACTGATTGTAGGCTGACGGCTTGTGCGCCGTCGACCTTGGGCTCTAGCCCCGGCTCGAAGAAGATGGGAGCGTCTTTGCGCAGCGGATAGATGGAGAGCTGAAGCTCGCGCTTCGGGCCTAGCTGCGAGGCAAAGCGGTCGAGGCCGATTAGCCACGGACGTCCGTCGGCGAAGTTGTCGGTGAGGAGATGGCCGTTGATGGTAAGCCGCGCGACGTCGCCGGTGTAGGTGATGCGCAGGAAGTGCTGCTCGGCGGGGGTGTCGGTGAGGGCGGATTTGGGGAGTGGGATGGAGTAGGTGGCGGCGCGGGACCAATCCGCCTCGGCAGGCGCAGCCGCCACCACACGCGGCTTGCTGCTGGGCGTGAAGCCCGCAGGCAGCGGGGCGGGGGTATCGGCGGCCTTGATCTGTTTGAAGGTAAGCTTGACCACGGCTGGTGGTGTGGGGTGTCGTGAGGCTTCTTTGGCTATCTGGGCTATGCCGACTGTCTGGGTAATCTCGTGCCCAGCGAAGTCGAGTGGCAGAAGATCGCCGCTCCCTTCGGGGGATGGCTGGCTGAATGCGAGACTAGGGCCGACAGCGGAGCCGGAGCCGAAGGGTTCTGTGGCTTCGCCGAGAGCATACAGAGTTACGAAATCGCCATCAACGTAGGCCTGTTGCGGTGTCCAGAAAAATAGCGATCCAGCACGTGAGGAGATCTTCCAACTGTGCATGGCATCGTTCTGAGTCATGAGCTTTATCGTGACTACCTTGCCGCCAGGCAGCTTGAAGGTCGGCATAAAGGCCTGATACGCACGGTCTATCTCGCGTGTTTGGCGCAGGAAATACTCGCCGTTGGTGTGGGTTACATCCATATATCGCGAGAATTTCCCTCGGTCAAACTCCAGCCCCGGTTGATCGTCGATGACAAACTCGGCGGGGATGCCGGGCTGGGCGACGAAGGCGTAGACGGGCGCGTCTTTGGTACCAAGGATCGCCAATGGTTGCGCGGTGGCGAAGCGGAGGTGTAGGCCCCCGAGGTCCATGTGGAAGGGCCAGACGAAGTAGGCGTCGGCGGGCAGAGTGACGGGCTTTTCGGGGATGTTGAGCGTCTCGCCCGCAGGCAGTTTAATGGCGACTTGGAAGCCTTCGTGCGCGGGCATCGAGTAGCCGCGGACGTGGTTGTTGACGAAGAGAAATCCGCTCGCGCCATTCGTCCGGGCGCTGATGCGCGGAGTGGTGAGGTCGCGCGGGCCGCTGGGCAGAACGTCTGGCCGTCGCGGCTGCATCGGAGCAAGCTCTGCGCCGAAATCATTCAAAAAATAATTCCAGAGCTTGAGCTTTAGCAGGCTCGGGCGCGCGTCGCCAAACTCGCCGATGGGGGCCTCAAAGTCGTAGGTCTTCTGCGGCAGGTCGTTGGCGTAGTGCGTAGCCAGCGACTCCTGCAAGGTGGTCAACTTGCCGTCGGGATTCTCGCCGCCGTGGAACATGTAGCTACCGTAGAGGTTGACGCCAGAGCCGAGCATCACCGGCATCATGGCGGCGATGTCGTCGGCGGAGACGACCGGCCGGCGGTGATAGGTGACCTGCATTCCGCCGCCCATCTCGGCGGTAATGAAGGGCGTGCCGAGCGTAAAATTCGCGGCGTTTCCGGTGGGCACCTGACCGCCGACGGCTTTTACCTGACCGCCGACGGCTCCCATGTCTCCGGTGACGCG
>Ga0182011_10003799_pt1 | contig 12276 bp, 10 predicted proteins | sample 711E1DmetaG_FD_120481 | JGI IMG/M metagenome (GOLD analysis project Ga0182011, IMG submission 120481) | Permafrost microbial communities from Stordalen Mire, Sweden - 711E1D metaG | ecosystem: Environmental > Terrestrial > Soil > Wetlands > Permafrost | place: Sweden: Stordalen | collected... | reverse complement strand
GCGGCCCCGGCTTTCGCCAACGGCGAATGCCGCACGGCCGCCCGCTTCGTTTCTGCGAGTGGTCAGGCGCCCGCGGTCTCGGTCGTCGCCGGCGCAGCGTCGTCACCCCGCCGTCCGAAGCCGTTGAGGATCTGGTACAGGATGATGGCGCCGAAGCACGCCGTTCCGATACCGCCGAACGAGAAATCACCCGAGTTGATGGTCAGGTTGCCGGCGCCCATGGTGAGCGCGGCCGCCGCGGTGATCAGGTTCTTGTTGAGCGAGAAGTCGACCTTGTTCTCGATCCAGATGCGGCCGCCGGTGGCGGCGATCAGGCCGAAGAGGACGATTGCCAGACCGCCGAGCACGGGCCACGGGATGGTTTGGATGAGGGCGCCGAACTTGGGGCAGAAGCCCATGCACAGCGCCACGATGGCAGCGATGACGAAGACGAGGCTCGAGTAGATCTTCGTCACGGCCATGACGCCGATGTTCTCGGCGTAGGTGGTGACGCCCGTGCCGCCGCCGCTGCCGGAGACCATGGTCGCGATGCCATCGCCGAGGAAGGCCCGGCCGATGTACGGATCGAGATCGCGCTTGGTCATGCCCGCGACGGCCTTGACGTGGCCGAGGTTCTCGGCGACGAGAACGAGGGCGACGGGCACGATCAGGGTGATGGCGTGGCCATCGAATGTCGGGGTGATGAAGTTCGGCAAGCCGATCCAGCTGGCGTGCCAGACCTTGTCAAAGTTGATCTGAGCGGCAGCGGGCACGAGGCTCATGACGTTGCCGAGCAGGAAGTAGAACAGGTACCCGATGATCCCGCCGATGAGAATTGGCAGCGGCCGGATGATCCGCGGCGCATACACCGCGACTATCGCGACCGCAAGGGCGGTCACGAGGCCGAAGACAACGCCGAGCGTGTCGAGGTTCGGGTTGTTGTATGTGGCGTTGTTGATCTTCAGGTCGTTGACTGCCGTGACCGCGAGGTTGAGGCCGATCACCATGACGATCACGCCGGTCACGACCGGCGGCATCAGGTACTCGATCCACTTGTAACCGACGGCCATGACGATCAAGCCGATGAGGGCGTAGACGGCGCCGCAGGCGACGATGCCTCCCAGGGCCGCTGGGAAGTTGGGGCCGTGGCCGCCCCAAGCGATCGCCTCGGCCGAGAGAACGACGGCGATGAACGAGAAGCTGGAGCCGAGGTAGCTCGGGACGCGGCCTCGTACGCACACGAAGAAGATCAGCGTGCCGACGCCGGAGAAGAAGATCGCCGTGTTCGGGTCGAAGCCCATGAGGATCGGCGCCAGCACCGTCGCCCCGAACATGGCGAAAATGTGCTGCAGGCCCAGCGCGACCGATTGAACGGCCGGCGGCCGCTCGTCCGGGGCGATGATTCCTTCGCGTTTGACGGTCCACTGGAACATGCCACGGGCATACGCAAGTACGGCTGCCATGCTCTCCTCCTACCCTGGACGGGCGGTTCATTCCTCAGGCGTGACGAGTCTCCCGGCGGGCGGCCCGAGGGTGAGAGAAGCGTGGCAAGAACTGAGCCGCTTCGCACGCCCGCCATGCATGCCGGTGTTACTAACCTGTGGAGAAACTCGCAACGTCGCGGGTCGTGGAGTGAGCCGCTAGCAGTTTTCGGGCCGAAACGGATAGCATGCCCGCATGACCACCTCCCAGACCAAGCCGGCCTCGCCGACCCCGATCGATTCGCCTTCGCCCGACGGTCTGACGTCGGCAGAAGCAGCCCTCCGACTCCGCCGGGACGGCCCCAACGCGCTCGGCGGTGAGGGCCGCCGGGGACCGGCGGCCGTCCTGATCAGTCAGTTCGCGAGCCCGCTCGTCCTGATCCTGGTTGCCGCCAGCGTGGTCAGCATGGCCGTGGGCGACCGCGTCGAAGCCGGCATCATCCTCGCGATCGTGGCCATGAGCGCGCTACTCGGCTTCGTCCAGGAGGCCCGCTCCGAGGCGGCCGTGGCTGCGCTCCAGGCCCGCCTGGCGCTGCGCGCGACCGTGGTCCGGGACGGGAAGCAACAGGACATCCTGATCCACGACGTCGTCGTGGGCGATGTCGTCGTCCTCGGCGCCGGCGACATCGTCCCGGCGGATGCGCGCCTGCTCGAAGCCAACCACCTGTTCATCGACGAGTCGTCTCTCACCGGCGAGTCGGCCGCGGCTCTCAAGACTCCGCGATCGGGCGACCTGAACCCGGACAAGGACGAGGACCGGGCGGGGCTGGCTTTCTTCGGAACGAGCGTTGTGAGTGGAACCGGAAAAGCGGCGGTCACCGCCACCGGCGCCAGGACGAGCTACGGCGTGATCGCCCACCGGCTCTCCGAACGGGCCCCCGAGACCGACTTCCAGCACGGCGTTCGGGCCTTTGGTCTGCTGATCGGCAAGGTGACTCTGATCCTCGTCGTCGGTGTGTTTGCCATCAACGTGGCTCTCGCCCGACCGCTCTTCGACGCTCTGCTGTTCTCCATCGCCCTCGCCGTCGGCCTGACGCCGGAGCTGCTGCCGGCCATCGTCACGCTCAACCTGACCCGCGGCGCACGTGCCCTGTCGGCGCACGGCGTGCTGGTCAAGCGGCTGCCGGCCATCCAGAACCTGGGCAGCGTGACCGTTCTCTGCACGGACAAGACAGGCACCCTGACCCAGGGCAAGCTGGAGCTGGTCAAGGCCGTCGGGATCGACAAGGACGACGCCGGGGAGGCATCCCGCGCCCTCGAGCTGGCCTACCTCAACAGCCACTTCGAGTCGAGCTTCCAGAACCCGCTCGACACAGCCATCCTTGCGAGCGCCCCCAAGCCCGCCGACCTGGCCGACTATCGCAAACTGGCCGAGCTGCCATACGACTTCAACCGCAGGATGCTCAGCGTTGTCGTCCAGCGCGGCAGCGAGCCGCCCCTGCTCGTGACGAAGGGCGCGCCCGAGGCGGTCGTCGCGGCGTCCAGCACGGTTCGCGAGGACCATACGGCCCGAGCGATCCACAAGGCCGAGCACGATCGGCTTGCGAAGCTTGTCAACGGCTCGTCCGCCGACGGTTTCCGGCTCGTGGCCGTGGGCTCGAGGGTGCTGCGGCCGGACGAGTTGACCGGGTTGCCGGACGCGCCGACGCCGGCGAGCGCTCCGGCCGAGACGGCCAGCGTTCCAGCTTCGACCGCGAAGGCCGCGACGACCGCGAAGACCGCGAAGTCGACCGCGAAGGCCGCCAGATCGACGGCCGCGGCTCCGACCGCGCCGGTGGCCATCGCTCTTTCCGATGCCTCCCGACTCGAGCGTGACCTGACCTTCGAGGGGGTCATCCTCTTCAGCGATCCGCCCAAGCCGGACGTCGACGAAGCGATCGTTTCGCTGGCGAACCAGGGGATCGCCCTCAAGATCATCACCGGCGACAACGATCTCGTTGCCCGCCATGTCGCCGGACTGGTTGGACTGAAGATCGATGGCGTCCTGACCGGCGACCAGATGCGCAGGATGACCCACCCCGCGCTGGTCGCGCGCGCGTCCAAAACCACGATCTTCGCTCGCGTCGATCCGGACCAGAAGCTCCAGGTGATCCGAGCGTTGCGCGAGTCCGGACACGTCGTGGGCTACATGGGCGACGGCATCAACGACGCCCCGGCGCTGCACGTCGCCGACGTCGGCATCAGCGTCGACAACGCCACCGATGTGGCCCGGTCGGCCGCCGACATCATCCTGCTGGAGCCCAGCCTGGAGGCCATCTCGCAGGGCGTAACGGAGGGCCGCCGTACCTTCGCCAATACGCTCAAGTACATCCGCATGGGCACCAGCTCCAACTTCGGCAACATGATCAGCATGGCCGGAGCCGCTCTCGTGCTGCCGTACCTGCCCATGCTGCCGAGTCAGATTCTCCTCAACAACCTCATCTACGACGCCTCACAGACGGCGCTCCCATCGGACAACGTGGACGCGGACGCGCAGGCCGAGCCGGCTCGCTGGGACGTCCACGCCATCGAGCGCTTCATGGTCGTCTTCGGGCCGATCTCGTCGATCTTCGACTACATCACCTTCGGCCTGCTGCTCCTGATGCTCGGCACCAGCGCCAAGAACGAGGGCTCGTTCCAGGCAGGCTGGTTCGTCGAGTCGCTCTTCACCCAGATCCTGGTGGTGCTGGCCATTCGAACTCGCATGTCGCCGTTCTGGCGGAGCCGGCCCAGCAGACAACTCGGCATCGCAATCGTGGCCGCGCTGACGGTGGCGGTGATCGTGACGCTGAGCCCGATCGGGTCGGCGCTGCTTTCGTTCGGCGCGCTCCCATGGCAGTTCTGGCTGCTGCTGGTCGCGATGGTGGCCGCCTACCTGACCCTCATCGAGATCGTCAAGCGCTTCTTCGATCGACACGAGGCGCGACGGCCGGAGGCGATCGCCCGGCTGAAGAAGAGTCAGGCGATGCACCAGACGAGCGTCCCGAGCAAGTAGTCCACCGGGTTGCGCTGGAGGAAATCATGGAGCTGAAGCTGGAACCGTCCCGGACCGCCCTGGTCGTCATCGACCTGCAGCGCGGAATCGCAGGGATGCCGGGCGCGCCGCGCCCCGGCACGGAAGTCGTCGCCCGAGCGGCCCAGATTGCCGCGGCGCTCCGGGCTGCGGGCGGAACGGTCGTGCTGGTTCACGTCGTCCGCTCGCCGGACGGTAAGGACGGTCTGAAGCCGATCACCGACGCCCCGCCGGCGTGGGGTGGCGGCCGCCAGGTCCCGCCCGACTGGGCGGACATCGCGCCGGAACTCGGTCCGGAGCCCGGCGACGTCGTCATCACGAAGCGCCAGTGGGGAGCCTTCTACGGCACCGAGCTGGATCTGCAGCTCCGCCGCCGCGGCGTCGACACGATCATCCTGTGCGGCATCTCGACCAACGCCGGCGTCGAGAGCACCGCCCGCGACGCCTACGAGCGCGGCTACCAGCAGGTCTTCGTCGAGGACGCCATGGCGGCTCGGGATGCCGAGGAGCACAGGCACACCGTAACGACGCTCTTCCCGCGCATCGGCCGGGTCCGATCTACCGAGGACGTGCTCGCGGCGCTGAACTAGCCACGCCGCAGCGCCTCGGAGGCGGCGGTTGGAGGCTTGGGCTGTTGGAGGCTTGGCCGTCTGTACAATCAGTTCGATCATTCGTTGACTCGCGGAGGCGTGGCGGGAGCCACCCCCAGTCCCGGAAAGGAATCCATGCGCCGTTTCATCGCTCTGGTTCTTGTCGGCGCCGTTGCCGTGGCCGCGTGCGGCTCGTCGGCCGGCCCGGCCTCGTCGGCGGCCAAGGGCAACCCGTCGGCCGGCGCCAGAGGGACGGTGCTCAGCGGCGGCGATTGCCCCTCCGTGATCGTCAGTGAAGGCGGCTCGCCTCGCTATTGCGGTCCGGCCCAGGCCACCGTCACGTTCGAGGGCACGACCTACAACCTCAGCGGCGGCCAGTGCAAGATCGGGTGGTTGACCGCCGGCGCCTTCACGCTCGAGGTCGGCGTCTCGTCCGGCGCAAGTGCCCCGCAATACCTGACTCTGCAGGCCGGGAGCGTCTCCGCCGGGAGCGACTGGAGCAAGGTGCAGGTCGCCGGCGATCTCGCCGGCACGATGTTCTCGAGCAGTCTGGGTCATGCCGTGCTCACGATCGCCGGCGACCACAAGAGCGGAACCATTTCGGGCTCGGTCAACACCATCGCCCTGAGCGAGTTTCCCATGAGCGGCACTTTCACCTGCTAGTCACCTGCAAGTCGCGGCGCCGCATAGAGCGGGGGGAATGTGGCTTCGATCGTCCAGTTGCGACCGGGTTGGTCGGCGCAGCGCCCGTCGCGCTTCTTACGTTGCTCTTACACGGCGGATGTACGAGAGTTGACCGTGGAGGGCCATCATCTTGTGGTGAGCCGATCCGGCGGCAGGGAGACTCCTTCGTGAACAGGAATCGCGCTCGGACGATTGCCTGTATGGCCGCGGCGTTGCTCGTGGGTCTAGCTCTGGCCGGCTGCGGTAGCCACAAGGACACTCCCCAACCCGCGCCGCCCGGGGCCACTTCCAGCCTGGCGGAGTCCGGGGCGAGCCAGGGTTCGTCCAGCCCTGCGGGTTCGACTGCCGGCGGAGGCCCCTCCGGCTCGGCCTCGTCCGGTACCAGCGCCCGCCCGTCCGGCCCGGCCGCGACCTCCTCGCGCCCGTCGCGTACACCGGCCGGCCCGCCCACTCCGGACCCCGTGGCCAGCGAACTCGACCAGATCAACCAGCTCATCAACGACATCAACGACTCGGTCCAGTCCTCGGACTCGTCGCAGCAGGGCGGAGAGTAGCGATGGGAAGGCCAGGGAGTTACTCGATGCGCTCAGGAATTCGCGGCGGTCGCGCCGCCATCCGATCTACCCTCGGGGCCGTTCTGGTCGCGGTTCTGGTCGTGGCCTCGGGCATCGGAGCTGCCGGCGCGGCCTCGCCGGCGCCGGTCCCCGGCGGTCCCGCCGGTATCGGCGTGTGCGCTGCCAGGGCTTCCGCGGTGCGAGCCACTGGAACCGTTGCCACCCTGCGTGCCTTCGGCAACTGTGAGATCAATCGCCGCCTGGCCACGCTCAACCGGCTCACTGCCACGGTCGACGCGTCGAAGGGCCTGACGTCGTCCGACGCCGCGGCACTGTCTTCGGACATTGGCGCTGCCCGCTCAGGGTTGACGGGTCTGAAAGCCACGATCGACGGCCAGACCAGGATTCCGGCTCTCAAGGCCGAGATCGTCCAGATCGCGACCCGGTATCGCGTCTACGTGCTCCTGGGCCCACAGGTTCGACTGACCATCGCCGCGGACGACGTGCTGGCCCTCAAGCCCGCGTTCGATGGCATCTCGGCGACCCTGACCGGGCGGATCGCCACCGCTCAGAGAAACGGCAAGGACGTCACCTCGGCCCAGGCCGCGCTCGATGCCATGAACGCGGCTGTCGCGGATGCCGTGGCGCTCGCGTCGCCACTGCCCGCCAAGCTGGTCGCGCTGACGCCGGCCGGGTTCAACTCCGGCACGGCCGTGCCTGTCCTGAAGAACGCCCGCAGCGCCCTGCTCGAGGCCCGAGACTATCTCAAGGCCGCGGCCCAGGACGGCAGGAAGGTGCTCACCGACCTCGAGTAAGGGCTGGCGCTGGTTGGTCGGCTACCTGGAACGGACGACCGGGGCCGGACCCCGAGCCGTCCGACCACCCTCAGGACCCTACGGTCGGTCCCCCCGCAGCCGGTGGCGCGGGTGGCGCCGGTGGCCCGGGCGACCAGGCATGCCCGTCCCACCACCACTTTCCATCCGGTGAAAGCGCCGGTGGCCCGGTGGAGGTCGAACCGGGGCTTGGCAGCGCCAGGGCGAGCACAAAGGCCACGATCCAGCCGATGACCGTCCAGGCGGTCAGGAGGTCGACCAGCCCGACGAGGCGCCAGCGCTCGGGACGGCGGACCAGGACCACGATCAGGGGCAGGAAGTACACGAGGAAGAACAGGCTGACGGAGAAGAGCCCGATCACCACGATCTGGGCGTCCGTGGGTCCCGTGTTCCACCAGCGCAGCGAGGGATCGCTCGTGTCGAAGGAGGCGGGCGTGGTGGGGGTCTTGCCCGCCAGCACGGCGGTCGTCTGGCCGGGACCGACGAAGACCGCCCCGCGATGGTACAGGTCGGAGACCTCGATCCGGCCCTCGAACACCCAGAAGGTGGTGGCCTGGTCCGTAACGGTGACGGTGAGTTCCGTGCCCTCAACCAGAGCGCCGGCCTGGGGCGTGGTCACGGTCCGACAGCGCACGCCGATCCAGTCAGTCAAGGTGGTCTCGGGCGAGAAGGGCTGCGTCCAGGGCGGACAGTGGAAGCTGGCCAGGTTCTCATCCAGGTGCATCTGTCCAGTTCGGAGGTCGAAGTTGTAGGGCGGGTTCGAGACGACCTGACCCCCGGCTCCGACGTCCACCTGCCCGCCCCCGGCCACGGTGAAGCGGCCGGGGCCGCTCAGCGTCTGTGGCGTGGTTGGGACGCTCCCGCCGCTCCCGCTGCTCCCGCCGCTCGATCGGGGTCCGGCGCTCGGGCCGGCAGATTCCGGTGGCGCGTGGCTGGGTCCCGGCAGGACCGTGAGCTTGGAGACGCCGGAGTAATGCGGGGACAGGCACTCGGTGGGCAGACTCTTGTCCTTGTAGTTGCAGGGTTTCCCGGTCTGGTGGTTCTCGCCGGCCACCGCGACCTGGAAGTAGTAGACGCCCGGAAGCAGCTCGTTCCAGGTCTTGGCCGTTGTCGCGGCGTCGGGGACATCCTGGCCCCTGCAGTGCTTGCCGTAGTTCCACTGGCCCTTCGTCGAGTCGCCGCCGTAAGGGTTCCCTTTGAGTGGTTGGCCGTAGCAATCCACAAGAGGCAGACCGTAGTGCCCGTCCCAGTTCGCATACGGCGCGGCGACGGCCCCATCGCCGGTGCTCCACTTGACGGCGATGGATCCCTGCCACGGTTCCTTGGTCCAGGTGACGACGGCGTGGTTGCCGGCGTCGAGCTTGACGCTGACGATCGAAGGTCGCGGGTCGGCCAGAGCCGGCCCTGCCCCACCGACGGTCAGCAAGCCGGCCAGGGCGAGCAGAGGGGCGAGCAGCGGCACGCACTTACGGATCACAGCGGCAGACCAACTCATTGAGACTCAGGTATCGAAGAAGTCGGATCGTTGTCGGAGCGATAGTAGTCCTGACCCGCGACGGCGAGCTCGATGTCGGCCAGGTGCCGGCGAGCTTGAGCGGCCGCGGGCCTGGCGGGCCGCTCAGCGGGACTCATTACTTCCGGCTTCGGATTCGTCGACGATCCAGACCCGGGGAGACCCATCGACGCCGATCTCCACGCGGCCAGCCACGCGAAGTACGGCCGGTACGGGCCGAGCATGGTCGGTACGGTCGTGTCGCCCGAGGCGGCCAGGCTGGAGTTCAGCGCACGCAAGGGTCCCGCGACTTCATCAGGCGTGGACGCCATGCCGCCTGTTCGACTCCGGATGGCGACCGGACGGCGGCCTTCGACGGCCAGGCGAACGTCCCCGAACCATCTGGCCGGCCGAGGGCTCGCCCGTCAGTGGAGGTCGGCGAGCCGCACGGCCTCGAAGCCGGTAGGCTGCGCGTGCTTGTCCCGCGTCACGAGGAAGAGCCAGCCGCCGGACAGGTAGCAGCCATCGTGGACCACGCGAGGTTCTGAATCCCTTGGTCCGAGAACCACATATGCTTCCAAGTGCGCCAACCAATGCGCGGGGCCGTCCTCGACGCTATCCGTGTCCGACCAGCCCGTCCAGCCGTCCGAGATGGAGATTTGCGGCTCGTCGTTCGTGAAGTCGAGGTCGGCCTCGGACGGGATCGGGCCAAGTACCACGGGTCGCCAGTCCGGTGGTGACGATCGAAAGATGGCGAACTGGCCGTCGAAGTGCTGCCAAACGATGCTCGTGGAGTCGGCTCTCAGTGAGGCAGCGTTCGAACCGATCTGGTAGGCCACTCCCATGCCGCCCCGCAGGAGCATCAGCCGGGTCCCGCTGTAGTCCGGCGAGTACCCACCCACGTGCCAATCCGTGGCCTCGACCCACACCAGGTCTTCTCCGACCCAACGCATCTTCTGGATCATCCCGCCCAGCGCGAGCGTTCTCTCTGATCCCGACGAAATGCTCAGAAGATGAAGCGTGAAGCCGTGTTTCAGATCACCGGTCGAGTATGCCAGGGTGTCCGAGGACAACTCTGCCCTCGGCATGACGTCCTCCACCCCCGCGTGGAACCACTCGTCCCCGTAGGCCCACAACGTACTGCCGACGCCTTCCGTAATCGGCCCGGTTGCCACGACGCGATCCGATCCAGTCGCGAGGTCCATCAGGTGGAGTGTCCAGGCCGTGCAGGTCTCAGGCTCCCCATCCCCAGCGAAGTACGTGCACTTCGGGTCCACCCAGGCGACTCGGCCGTTCGCGACGCTCCCACCCGCCTGGTGGTCGGCCAGGTGTCGCGAGACTCCCGTGATGATGTTGACTGCGTAGAGCTGCCGGTCGTGACCGGGAGTGAGGCCCTGGAAACCGAGTTCCGTAACCATCCAATCCCCGTCGGTAGCAATCTCGCCATAGAAGGGCCAGTCGCTGTCGGCTCCTACAACCACCGCCCCAGCCGGCAGCCTGACTTTGTGGATCAGGTCCGCGGGAATGTGCATTTCCGGGGGCTCTGTCGGCGATGGAGTGTCGGACGGCGCAGGCGTCTCTGGCGGGGCCGAAGGGGACGAGGTTGCGATGATCGTCGCCGAGGGGCTTGCGATAGGGGCGCCGATCGTCGCGACGGCGGTTGCCGTAGGGGCCGGCGAGGGGCTGGGTGTCGTCACGCTGCACCCGGTGATCGTCGCGGAAACGAGCACGGCGAACATCGCTCGGCGGAGGTTTCTGGAAGAGCCCATCTCGAATGCTCCCTCTTGTCCAACTGCCTATCTGAAGTATCGCTCGGATGACGGCGGCGGCCGCAGCCGTGTGATCGCGCTCGATGGCGGAACAGTTCCGTTGGCCACACGGCGACCAGGCTGACGACTGGCGGGAAGTGGAGCGGGAGGCGGGATTCGGACCCGCGATATTGTGCCTGGGAAGTCCCGGCCTGGTGAGCGTTGCAGCGCGAGCGTGGATCGGCGAGCGTGGATCGGCGAGCGTGGATCGGCGAGCGTGGATCGGCGAGCGTGGGTGGCTCAGCTAGGGTGTCGTGATGAGCCCCGCAGTGGGGGCAATCGCTCAGACCTCGTTCCCCGTTCCGAGGGCCGACAGCCTGGCACGCGTAGATGCCCAGCGTCCGAGTTCGAGAAGCGCCGGCTCGGAGGCTGAGCCTGGCTCGGCTGAGTAGCTCACGATCGTCAGGCCGGGGTCGGCCGGAAGCTCGAGGGCCTCGTATGCCAGCGTCAGATCGCCGACCAGTGGGTGGCGGAATCGTTTCACGCCCGACCGGTGGAAGCGAACGTCGTGGCCTGCCCAGAGGAGGCGGAACTCATCGCTGCGTGTGGAGAGCTGCCCGACAAGGTCGGACAGCGCACGGTCGTAGGGGTTGCGCCCCGCCTCGCCTCGCAGTGCCGCGACGATGTCGTGGGCGGCCTTATCCCAGTCGGCGTAGAAGCTTTTCGCGCGCGGATCGAGGAACAGGAAGCGCGCCGAGTTCGGCGGTCTCACCGGGTCGCGGAAATGCTCTGAGTAGAGCGCGGAGGCCAACGGGTTGGCGTACAAGATGTCGAGGCGGCTGTTGTGTACGAAGGCCGGGATACCCGTCATCGCGTCGACGATCCGGGCGATGCTCGGCCGGACCTTCTGTGGCGCTGCTGCCCGGCGCAGGGGCCGCAGCGTATTCGCGCTGCGCACGAGGTCCAGCAGGTGCGTGCGTTCGGCCTCGTCGAGTTGAAGGGCGCCGCTCACCGCATCGAGCACTTCGTCGGAGACTCCGCGGGCGTTCCCGCGCTCGAGCCGGGTGTAGTACTCGACGCTGATGCCTGCCAGCAGCGCGACTTCCTCGCGCCGCAGGCCCGCAACCCGCCGCTGGCGGCCGCCGTAAGTGGGGAGGCCCGCGCGCTGAGGTGTGATCTTGGCGCGCCGAGTTGTCAGGAACTCGCGGAAGTCATCTTCGTTGCTCATGTGACGGTCACAGTACGCGCCAGCTTGTTCCGATGGGAGGAACTCGCAGTACCCCTATAACGCGTGCCTTCCTCGGTGTCACCACGAGTGGTTGGATGTTCCCGACACGACGAGCGAAGATGCCACACGGAGAGACTGACATGCGAGCCGCAATCTTCAACGGACCGCGTCGGATCGACGTTGGCGACCGACCAGACCCGGTCATTGCCGCCCCCACCGACGCAATCGTCCGCGTCGTCCTCGGTTGCGTGTGCGGGTCGGACCTCTGGTACTACCGCGGCGACTCACCGCACGAGTTCGGCCCGATCGGGCACGAGTTCATCGGTGTCGTCGAAGAGGTCGGCTCCGAAGTGCGCGGCCTCGCCACGGGCGATTTCGTAGTGGCGCCGTTCACGTACAGTGACGGCACGTGCCCGCACTGTTTGGTCGGAGTGACCTCGCAGTGCGTCAACGGCGGCTCGTTCGGGAACCACGGGATCGACGGCGGTCAGGGCGAGGCGGTTCGCGTTCCCCTGGCAGGCACCACGCTCGTGAAGGTGCCCGGTACAGGGCATTCGGACGAAACGATGCGCTCGCTCGCTGCTCTCTCGGACGTCATGTGCACCGGCCACCATGCGGCCGTCAGCGGAGGAGTTAAGCCCGGAAGCGTGGTGGCAGTCGTCGGCGACGGCGCGGTCGGACTCTGTGCGGTGATC